>Ga0207714_1000238_pt1 | contig 37578 bp, 34 predicted proteins | sample PonA232FremontCA_2_FD_187270 | JGI IMG/M metagenome (GOLD analysis project Ga0207714, IMG submission 187270) | Marine sediment microbial community from Fremont, CA, USA - Pond A23 Sediment 2 (SPAdes) | ecosystem: Environmental > Aquatic > Marine > Unclassified | place: USA: Fremont, California...
ATAATAGTATGTAATTCGTTGGTCTCGGTAACCTCTGCCATGGAACCCCCATGCTTTATTCATTGCCTTGTTGTGTAGGTCAGTGGATGGGGGTTTCATACGGATATAACTTAATTAATAGTTTGTAACTCAATATGGTCTGAATCTTAAAACAGACATTATGTGGTCAATCATTATGGAACCTGCATGAATAATCATGTCCTTGTTGTGTAGGTTACTGGATGCGGGTTTCATTCGTATAAAGTTTAATTAACAGTTTGTATTTTAGTATAATAATAGTATGTAATTCGTTGGTCTCGGTAACCTCTGCCATAGAACCCCCATGCTTTATTCATGGCCTTGTTGTGTAAGTTCTTGGATGCAGGTTTCATATAGCCTGATACAGAATTCAGCGGAGCACAAAAATAAAGAGGATTATATAAAAATCAAAAAATCCTGTCACCTTTTTAGGTCATTACGCTCTAAAATTGAAACCAGGTATCGATGTCAAAGGTTTGGTGATGGGCATAGCGGTATTCAAATTCGTTGGTGTGTTTGTTGTAGGTGTAATCCTGTTTCCATTGGTCGATGTTTTGTATGATCTGGGTAAGGGCATTGGTAAAGTCCTCTACATGCTGGTCGCTCATGGTGGGATGGAGGGACCATCTGACCCAGCCGGGTTTTTCGGAGAGGTCGCCATGGTTGATCAGTTCGGTAATTTTCTTTGAATCCTGGTAGCTGACGTTCAGCAGGTAATGGCCATATGTTCCGGCACAGGCACATCCCCCGCGGGTCTGAATACCGAATCGGTCGCTCAGGAGTTTAACGATCAGGTTGTAGTGGATGTCGGGGTGGTAGAAGCTAAATACCCCGAGGCGGTCTTCGGTATGATTGGCCAGGATTTTGATGCCGGGTACGTTTCTGAGAAGGCGGAAGGCCTTTTGGACCAGTTCTTTTTCGCGGGCTTCGATCTTGTCGGTGCCCATTTGTTCTTTCAGGCGTATGGCCAGGGCGGCTTTGATCACCTGGATAAAGCCGGGGGTTCCACCGTCCTCGCGGGCTTCAATGTCGTCGACAAATTTGTATTCACCCCACCGGTTGGTCCAGTCGACGGTTCCTCCCCCCGGGTTATCCGGTACGGAAGTGTTGTAAAGGCGCTGATCGAAGACCATCACCCCTGCTGAGCCCGGGCCGCCCAGGAATTTGTGGGGGGAGAAGAAGATGGCATCCAACTTTTTCTGGGGATCGGCCGGATGCATGTCGATGTCGACATAAGGGGCAGAAGCGGCAAAGTCGACAAAAGCCAGGCCCTGGTGTTGGTGCATGATTTTGGCCAGCTCATAGTAAGGGGTCTTGATGCCTGTGACATTGGAGCAGGCGGAAAAACTCCCGATCTTGAACTGGCGGTCCCGGTAAGTGTTGAGTTTTTGACGCAGGTCGTCGGGGTCGACCCGTAAATTTTCGTCGGGTTCAAGCTGCACCACATCAGCCATGGTTTCAAGCCAGGAAGTGTGGTTGGAGTGGTGTTCCATATGGGTGACGAAAACCACCGGCTTTTCATGGTCCTTGATGCAATCCTGGTCTTTGAGCAGGGTGCAGCCACGAAGGCCCATGATGCGCTGGAGTTTGTTGATCACTGTGGTCATGCCCGGGCCGGCATTGACAATGACATCATTGGCCCCGGCATTGACGTGTTGTTTGATCAGATGCTGGGCGTGATGGTAACTTTGGGTCATCCGCGTCCCGGTTTCATTGGTCTCGGTATGGGTATTGGCTACAAACGGGCCAAAGGTTTCCTGCAGGGCTTTTTCAATGGGACCATATAACCGGCCACTGGCCAGCCAGTCAGCATAAATAACCGGTTTTTCTCCATAAGGAGAGTGGAAGGTTGTGTCGTTGCCGATGGTATTTTTACGGAATGGGGCAAAATGGTTTTCCAATGCGCTCATAGACCGAAATTTTTTGATGAACTCGGGCGACAAATTTAAGTAAAAAATCCTCCCGACCGTGACCCCGGTCAGGAGGATTGGGGATGTCTTATATGGGCTTGATGACAGGTTATTCGCGTCCGGCGATCAGCGATAGCAGGCGGAGTATTTCAATATAGAGCCATACCAGGGTGATCGTTAAGCCAAAAGCCCCGTACCATTCCATCATCTTAGGGGCTCCGGCCTGGCTTCCCTGGTAAATAAAATCAAAGTCCAACACGAGGTTCAACGCGGCAATGACCACCACCACCAGGCTGATGCCGATGCCCAAAAGGGTGGGTTTGAACAGGGTCATTGAAGGATCGAACATCTGGACGATCAGCGAGATGAAATAGACCAGTGCTACCGCACCGGTGGCGGCAATGACCCCACTTCTGAATTTTTTGGTGACCTTGATGGCCCCCGATTTGTAAGCCAGCAACAGGATCAACATCACCCCAAAGGTCAGGGCCACGGCTTGGGTAACAATGCCGGGGTATTTGGCATTGAGCAGGGCCGAGATGCCGCCCAGAAAAAGCCCTTCCAATAAGGCATAAAGCGGGGCGGTGATGTGAACCCAGCTTTTTTTGAATACCGTCACCAGGGCCAGGATGAACCCGCCGATGCCCCCGACAGCCATCCAGGGCATAATGGCCGAGATACCTGCCTGGGGCGCCCCGGCCGTTTCAAATAAACGCCAGGTGTAAAAGGCACCCAGCACCACTAAACCCAACATGATCAGGGATTTATTGACCGTTCCCTCGATCGTCATTGTACCGGCCTTCGCATGCGGAATGCTTTTGGACTGGAAGATTTCTTTGCCTAGTACCGGATTGGTCGATCTCGTTATTGCATTGCTCATAGTCTTCCTTTTGATTTGATCCGACAAATTTTGACCTGGTCTTACACTTTTGGACTACATAGGCCTATTGATTTTGTCCGGCAAATATTGTACCCAAGATCAGTAACAGGCCTATTTGACAGGGACGACAGGTTTGCTGTTTGGTTTGCCTTCAGGTTGGCCCCCTGTTTCCCCGTCGGTTTTGCCCTCGGTTTTGTTGTCAGGTTGGCCCCCTGGTTTCCTGTCGGTTTTGCTGTCCATTTGGGCCCCAGATTTGCCCTCAGATTTGCCGTTTATAAATTGATCGTATCGCGCACGTAATAATGATTTCTGCTTTCCGAACTGCGCGAGACCAGTTCTCCGAGAAAACCTGCCACAAAAAGCTGGGTTCCGATGATCATGCAGGTCAGGGCAATATAGAAATAGGGGCTTTCGGTCACCAGCCGGTAAGGGATTTGGTGTTGAAGGTAGTATAGCTTCATCCCGCCAAGCCACAATGCGGCCAGAAAGCCCAGCAAGAAAATTACCGTACCCAGGGTTCCGAACAGGTGCATGGGCCGCTTGCCAAATTTGGTGATGAAGGTGATCGACATCAGATCCAGAAAACCCTTGACAAAACGGTCCATCCCGAATTTGGTTTTGCCGTATTTTCTTTTCTGATGGCGCACCACCTTTTCGCCAATGTGGTTGAAACCAGCCCTTTTTACCAATACCGGAATGTAACGGTGCATTTCCCCGTATACCTCGATGCTTTTGACCACATTGTTGCGGTAAGCCTTTAAACCGCAATTAAAATCATGCAGCTTGATGCCTGTGACAATGCGGGCTGTTTTATTGAAGAATTTACTGGGCAGGGTTTTAGAGAGGGGATCATACCGCTTTTTTTTCCAGCCCGAAACAAAATCATACCCATCCTGTATGATCATATGGTAGAGCCCGGGGATTTCTTCGGGGTTGTCCTGCAGGTCGGCGTCCATGGTGATCACTACATCCCCGTTCACATGCTTGAAACCCAGGTGAAGGGCGGCCGATTTGCCGTAATTTTTTCTGAACCGCAGGGCTTTGACGTGGTCATCCTGGTGGGTTAATTGTTGGATGACCTGCCAGGATTCATCCTGACTGCCGTCATCGATCAGGAGCAACTCGAAGGCAAAACCATTTTGGTGCATCACCTGACGAACCCACCTGACCAACTCGTTTAATGATTCTGCTTCGTTATAAAGGGGAACTACCACCGATATATCCATTCCAGGGCCTCGTATATTTTTGTTGGCGAAAGATTTTTCAAGGTTTGCCGGTTATTTCACGTATGATCAATGCGATATGATTGAGCGGGCCACCACAGAACCTGCAGTTTTATCAAATATTTCTGGCCTGGAGGTTCCTGTCTGCGGGTTTTTGCAGCGGTGCTCATTCATTTGGTTTGTCAAATATGGGCGGGTCTTTCCTCAGGAAGGCAGAAGTGACCAGCGAGAAAATCAAGCCCAAAAGGCTGTAGGAAAAGATCGAGCCGATCAGCATCATGAAAGGGGTACGGAACTGGCGCTGCATTTCGGTCATGGTTTCCACGCGTTCGGGCGAGACCCCTTGATTAAGCATCTCTTCCTGAATAATCTTCATGTTTTGTTCCATCAAACCCGGATCAATCACCTCATAAAGGAGGTAGGTGAAAATACCGAAAACGATGCCGGTAAAGACACACAGGACCACCCCGTAGCCCAGGGCTTTTCCGTAGGTAATGAATCCCTGCAGGGCCTGGTCACGGTAAGAACGCGTGCCAATGATGATCCCTGCGATCAGGATGATATAATTCAGAATGCCCAGCAGGAAATTTTGCCGCAGCAGGTTATTGGTCGCATACAGCAGCAGGGTGTAGATGATCAGGGCCAGGCCCGTAATCAGCCCCATGGTCATGGTACTGCGCAGAAAGGTGTTCTGCTGATTAGAGGTACCCTGTTGGAGGTCATTGGTTTCCATAAACGAAATTTTGCTGTTTAACACATGAGAGAACAAATATAGAATTTTTTATAAATCATTCATGATGAATTTGTGTTTAAAGTTAATTTTTCTAATTTTGCAGTCCGGGCAAGTCTCATACGACCAGCTCCCGCTGAATTCCCCCAGGTCCGGAAGGAAGCAAGGGTAGGCGGTTGAGCGGTGCGATATGAGTCGCTTGCCCGCTTTTTTGGGCAAAACTTGCTTTTCATCCGATTTGTTGGTATTTTTATAAAGCTTAAGAAAAACCGGCAGATGCCATTGAAAACAATCCAGGATGGAGAAAGGCAATTGTTTGTTAATCAAGCCGATTTGGATTGATATTCAGCAGTGTTACCGGGCAGTTGGGTTTGGCCGGTCGGAGGCCTGTCAATTATGACCCCCGATAAAATGATCATTTCAGGCGGCCAAACCGGGGTTGACCGGGCAGCATTGGATTTTGCCCTGAATTACAACTGGCCGTGCGGCGGCTATTGCCCTAAGGGACGGATGGCCGAAGATGGAAACATCCCGGCGAAATACCCCCTGGAAGAACTGACCACCCGAAGCTATCGCGCCAGAACCCGCAAAAACGTAGAAATATCTGACGGTACCCTTGTTTTGGTATGGAACAACAAAATGCAGCGAGGTACCCGCTTAACCGTTCAGCATTGCGAAAAAATTTCACGCCCCTGCTTTATATATCAATTGGTCGACCACCATCCCCGGCAGCTTCAACAGGTTCAGTCCTGGATGAAAACCCACCGCATCGCAATTCTAAATGTTGCGGGGAATCGCGAAAGTGATGAACCGGGCATCTATCGCCAGAGTTACCAGGCTTTGCGCACAATCTTTAATATTCCCTGATCATCCTTTGTGTTGATCACAGTAGGCTTTTAATCTATCAATATAGGTCTTCATATAGATGGGCAGGTCTGGAGGCCTGCGGCTGGATACCAGGTTTTTGTCGACCACCACCGGTTCATCCCTCCATTGCCCCCCGGCGTTGACCATATCGTCGCGGATGGCAGGTGTGCTGGTTACCCTTCTGCCCTGAACAATACCGGCGGAAATTAAAACCCACCCGGCGTGACAGATTTCACCAATGGGTTTTCCCTGCTGGTTGAGCTGGCTGACAAAATCCAGTATCCGCTCCTCCCGCCTGAGCTTGTCCGGGGCCCAGCCGCCGGGAATGATCAGGCCGTGATAGGTGCCAGGATCCATTTCATCATAACGGATGTCGGTGGTAACAGGTACCCCATGCTTGCCGTGGTATACCATACCTGCCTTTTCTCCGGCAATGTGCACCCTAACGCCTTCTTCCCTTAAACGTAAAACAGGATACCACAACTCCAGGTCCTCAAAGGCCTCATGGGCCAAGGCAACAACTTTAACTTCATTTAAACTCATAACACCTCATTTTTTTAACTGTTCAACATAATTAATTCCATTTTGGTTTTACCCCCTATTAAGCTATTTTGTCAGCTTCGATTGACTGACATTTTTTCATAGACCTGACAAAACCCGTTTTGGCACAAAATATGTACATATCTATATTTATGAACATAAAAACACCCTTCCATGGAATTAAAAAACATTGATTCTTACCGCGCATTAAGACTTGCTTTAAAGGACAACGACCGAACATTCTTATTGCTCTATAAAGGGGGATCGGAAAACAGTGAATGCGCCCGGGGCCATTTTGAGCAGGCGGCGCAAGGCATTGAACACCAAACCTTGCTGATGTTGGCCGATGTAAACCAGGTGCGGGATATCCATCCCCAGTATGGGATCACATCCGCCCCAACCGTCCTTGAATTTCAACAAACCCGTTTCATCCGCTCGGTGAAAGGATGTCAAAGTCCGGAGTATTATAAATCGTTAATAAACAATACACTGTACGTGTCCCGCCAGGAGGATCAACCATCCGCCCCACGGGTGATCGTTTACAGCACCCCCTCATGCCCCCATTGCAACAGCCTGAAGAATTATCTGCGCCAGATTCAGATGCCTTTTAGAGACATTGATGTCTCCAGGGATCAAAAAATGGCACAGGAATTGGTGAAAAAAAGTGGGCAGCAAGGGGTCCCGCAAACTGAAATCAACGGTCGAATTGTTGTGGGTTTTAATAAATCCAAAATCAACCAGATGTTGGGCATACAATGATTTGTCGCAAGTAGCGTATTGGGCATACCAAGATTCATTATAAGTCGAATTAATAAATAAATAAAAATGAAAGAATTACAACCACTCAATGAAAATGTATTGTTAGACATCTCCGAAGATGAACAGGAACAAAAAACAGCCAGCGGGATCATTATTCCCGATTCGGCCAAGGAGAAGAAGAAGATGGCTGAAGTAGTGGCCATCAGTGAGATTGAAAATTCATCCGTTAAGCCGGGTGATACCGTCATGTATAAGGAATTCTCGGGAACCGAAACCGAGGTCGATGGCAAGAAGTATTTATTGATTCCTTATGCTGACATTTTGGCCAAGGTGGTTGAAACCGACTCGATTTAATCAGCCTGATCAACGGTTATTCCTCATTGTCTTTTTCGGCCTGTGGCAGGCTGACCAAACACCATGCAACCGTCGGGTAGGACAGGCCCGGCGGTTTTTTTATGGGGCCGATCCCTTTCATGGCCTATCAACCGCTGTATGCCAGGCCGTTGTTGGAGGTTGTATGTTTCATCAGGGGTGAATGATATCTTCCCAAGGCTGAATGATTTTGTGGACCCTCTAACCGGAAGGTTACTGCATGAAGCTTTGGTGAATTTATTGGCCGGCCTTTTTTTTAGCATCCAGCAGGTGGGTCTGTTTTTTGATCAGGCGGATGGTGATGAACAGGGCCACCGCGAAAATCAGCCCCGTCAGCCAGTGTCCGTTTATATCCCATTGCTGTTGAAGTGCCCGGTTGGTGATCAGATTCAGGTAAACAAAGGTAAGGATGACGGCCACCAATCCCCTGTATTCCCGCTTGATCACTTTCTTCACTGAAAAGCCCCGGTCAGGTCTTTGCCACCGGCCCAGGCGGGGTATGATGGCCGGGGTGCGTGCGGCCCATTCCTCGAATTGATCCCCGAATTGCTTTTTCAGAAAATCCTCCTCGGCAAACATGATGCGCTCATAATAGATCCAGTAGAGCAGGATGGCCACCAGCCAGAACCAGATATGCCCCACATAGAGGATCAACCCAAGCCACATCAAAAAGTTTCCCAGGTAGAGGGGATGTCGAACAACCGAATAGATGCCCCGGGTATTGAGGGTTCGCGCCAACTGTCCCTTGGTGTTTCTTCCTGAAGTGCCGGCCGGTACAGTACCGGTAACCATGATCCTTACCACCAGCCCACTCAGGGAAATGACCAGGCAAATCGCCGACCAAAGCAGATCCGGGGGATGAAACAACGCTTCGCTGTCCAAAAATACCACCAGGGTGGCCACTGCGTATAACAACAGCGGAATGTAGCTGCGTTTTCTGAACAAGTAATTTCCTGAATCAATGTATTCTTTTAATAAAGCCATGAGCACATGTTTTGTCTTGTTGACACGCAGCCATTGACAGCCAGCTCCTGATAGCCAGCCCCCGGTCTTTATTGGTACAGCCGCCGGCCAACTTTCAATGGGGTGTTCTCTTTAAGGTGCGAAATAACAAAATCTTGTTTTATTTTCTGATGATGAAACAATTTTTTCAGCTTCACCCATCAACTTTAGCCACCGGCCATGGCCCGTTGTTACATCTTTTCATCCTCAGTAGTTTAGTCCGGGTTACCCTCTATCCCTTAACTTATCGTCATGCTGGGGTTTTAACGCTTTTCTGCCCTGATATCCATGCTCAGGGTTCTCTTCCATCCCTCAACCCCTTCCCGGTTGGGGCCCGTTGCGCCTCTGCAGGAAGGAATAGCCCAGCCAGGCCAGGTTGGCCATTCCTGTTTGGAGGGCTTGTTCGTCAATGTTAAAGGTATCGCTATGCAGTGAAGGGGTGATCTTGTGGCTGGAGTTGGCAACCCCCAGGCGGTAGAAAATGCCGGGGATGTTTTGGGTGTAATAGGCGAAATCTTCTGCCGTCATGCGGATGGCCAGGGGTTCAATGTTTTCTTTCCCCAGCAGTTGACTGCTGTAGTCCATGGCTTTTTGGGTGGTTTGCGGGTCATTGATCAAAACGGGGTAGCCTTTTTTGATATGGAGTTCGCAGTGGGTTTGGGTGGGTTGGAGGATTGATTCACAGATTTGCCGGATCAGTTGATGGGCTTTTTCGCGCCATTGTTCGTCCATGGTTCTGAAGGTCCCCTCCAGGTAAACTTCACCGGGGATGACGTTGGTGGCACCGGGGGCGTTGATTTTGCCGAACGACAGGACGGTGGGGATCATTGGCGGGGCTTTTCGGGCGGCAATTTGCTGGAGCGACTGGATGATCTGGGAAGCCAGGTATACCGTGTCGTCACATTCATGGGGCAGGGCAGCGTGCCCGCCTTTTCCCTTAATGGTCAGGTAGATTTCATCGGTTGAAGCCATGTAGGCCCCCGGTTTATAGCCGATGCTCCCGGAGGGAAGATCGGGGTAGACATGCTGGCCTATGATCAGCTCGGGTTTGGGATCTTCCAGTACACCGGCTTCGATCATTTTCAGGGCCCCACCCGGAAGCTTCTCCTCTGCTGGCTGAAAGATATACTGAATGTTGCCGTTGGCCGGGAGGTCAAGCGATTGCAAGATCTTTAGCGCCCCCAGCAGCATAGCAGCATGGGCATCATGACCACAGGCATGCATGCGGCCAGGATACCGTGAGGCGTAGGCCAGTCCCGTTTTTTCCTCAATCGGCAAGGCATCCATCTCGGCCCGCAAGGCAATTGTCCTTTGCCCCTGCTGAGGGTTCCTAAGCCACCCGGTTAATCCCGTATCTGCCAGCCTCTGGCTTTTTAGCCCCATCTTCTCCAATTCCCCCTCCAGGTAAGCGGCCGTCTCATACTCCTGGTAGGAGAGTTCCGGGTATTGATGCAGGTGCCGCCTGATTTGAACAACTTGTTCAAAATATTGCCCGGCCAGTTGTTGGATGCGTTCATGAATCTCCATCTGTGGCTATTTGTTTTAATCAGAGGCCTGAAAGTAGTTTAAATAAATAAAAATATCAACCTTGCCGCATATTTTTTAATTTAGGGGCCTCAAACAAGTATTTCCCAACCGGAAGCAAATTTTGCTGTTTCCCCTGCGATGGCGGGATAAGACTGATTGTACAGCCGGAAGCAGAAGGAACCATCTTCCGGGACGTGCTTTTTACACACCGGGAAAAGGCAAAAGACAAACGATTATACCTGTAAAGCAAGGAATAGATCGCATCAAAAGTTACATATAATGGAGCTGTTGTCCCGGCTCATTTGGAATTCCCCCTGCAATGGGCAGGGACATTTCATCGATAAAAGAAGTCGCATTCGTAAACCTCTTATTATGAGAAAAGCCTTAATGTTCATGCTGGTGTTTATTGGAACCGGATTCATGGTTCATGGCCAGCAGAAAAAGCCCAAAATGGCCTTTGATCACCGGCTGCATGATTTTGGCAAGATCATGGAGGATGGGGGTAAGGTCAGGCATACCTTTACCTTTACCAATACCGGGAGTAAACCCCTGGTAATCAATAAAGTCAATGCTTCCTGTGGATGCACCACCCCTCAATGGACACGGCAGCCGGTTAAGCCGGGGGCAAAAGGCAAGATCCGGGTCACCTTTGATCCCCGCCGGCGGCCCGGTAGCTTTGCCAAATCAGTGGTGGTACGCACCAATGCCATCAACGAAACGGTGCTGCTGCGCATTAAAGGCAAGGTAAAGCGGGCCCAGAGAAGCCTTAAGGCACGTTATCCCAGGAAAATGGGTGCTATTCGCCTAAAGAGCCATCATCTGGCTTTTGGCAACATCAAGCACAACCAACGCAAAACCGATTCCCTGGGTATGGTCAATGTCTCGGATCAGCCTGTTGCCGTTGACTTTAAACGGGTTCCCGGGCACATTCAGCTGGAAACCCAGCCGGGCCAAATTAAACCGGGCGAGCAGACCTATATCTATGGAAGCTATGATGCCAGCAAAGTGGATGATTGGGGCTTCCGTATGGATCGGGTGCGGGTCCGGGTCAATCAAAAAGGGATGGCTCATAATATGCTGGTGGTTTCCTCCCGGATCATGGAGAATTTTGGGGATCTTACCCCGCAGGAAAGAAAAAACGCCCCCCGGGTCAAATTTGAAAACACCACCCACCATTTTGGCACCGTGGATAAGGGAGGCCAGGTGAGTCATGTTTTCCGTTTCACCAATACGGGCAAACGGCCCCTTAAAATTCGTAAAATAAGGGCTACTTGTGGCTGCACCACAGTTAAGCCGGAGAAAGAGGTGGTTGAACCCGGCGAGAGCAGTTCCTTCAAAGCCGTTTTGCACGTGGGCTCACGGCGCCGACAGCTTCATAAGTCCATCTATTTCATTGCCAACGATCCGAAAAAGCCCAGAACCCGGCTGGGATTGCGGGCCAAAGTCAGGTAATGTCTTCGGACATTCCCGGGCAATGGGGGTGATCCCCGGCGGCAGCCAAAAAGGGATTTTCTCTCCGGCAGTGGCACCCATCCCAACAGGTATTTATCATCATACTAACGGCCCGACTCTTTCTAAGGGTCGGGGCCATTAAGCGAAATGAGCCATATGAGTCAGGAAAACGATAAGAAGCGCCATCGCGAGGCATTACATGTAAACAAAGGGGTAGAACAGCCTTCATCGATCAATAAAGATGCATTGCGCAAGTTCAAACGCCGCAAAAAGCGTAATTATTCGCTGGAGGCCTATGTTGACGGCATTCTCAGGGGCAACCGCACCATGCTGGGGCAGGCCATCACCCTGATTGAAAGCTCAAAGGGTGAACATATGGAGCTGGCCCAGCAGATCATTGAACAGTGTCTGCCTTATGCCGGGGGATCACTGAGAATAGGCATAACCGGGGTACCCGGGGTGGGTAAGAGTACTTTCATTGAAGCCCTGGGCTCCCAGATAACTTCTGGCGGACATCATCTGGCGGTTTTAACGGTGGATCCCACCAGTGAACGTTCCGGGGGCAGCATCCTGGGCGACAAAACCCGGATGGAAAAACTCTCGTCCGATCCCAAAACTTTTATCCGGCCTTCTCCCTCAGGCGATTCGCTGGGCGGGGTGGCCAGAAAGACCCGGGAAACCATTGTTTTATGTGAAGCCGCCGGTTTTGATACCATCTTCATTGAAACCGTCGGGGTAGGCCAGTCGGAAACATCGGTCCATTCCATGGTCGACTTCTTTTTATTGCTTATGCTGGCCGGGGCCGGCGATGAATTGCAGGGAATCAAACGCGGTATTATGGAAATGGCCGATGGCATTGCCATCACCAAAGCCGATGGCCCCAACCGCGAACAGGCCGAGATGGCCCAAAAAGAATACCAAAAAGCCCTTCACCTGTTCCCCCCTTCTGAATCGGGATGGACTACCCGCGTGCTGACCTGCTCTGCCCTGCACAATGAAGGCATACAGCAGGTTTGGGAAACCGTCCATGAATACCTGAATTTTACCCGGCAAAACGGATTTTTTGACCGCAAAAGGAAACAGCAGGCCAAATACTGGATGTATGAATCCATCAACCAGATCCTGAAAGACCATTTTTACCAGTCAGAACGCATCAGGGACCTGTTGGCCCAGTTCGAGCAACAGGTTTTACAGGGAAAGAAGAGCTCTTTTATGGCCGCCAAACAGTTGCTGGATCATTATTATGGCCATCACCCCAAAAAATAACCCGGGACTCTGTTTTTTTTGCCTTTTACTTTTGTTAGGTTTGAAGATGTAAACCTCCAAAATAGATAGCACCATGAAACGGACGATTTTGTTGATCACCCTGCCCTTAATTGTTTTTGCCTGCAGCAAACAAACCCAATACGATATTTCCGGGAACATTAAAAATATGAACAAGGTTCCGGTAACCCTCCAGAAAACCCAGGACGGGGAATGGAGCACTGTTGATTCGGCCCAGGTTGAATTTGGCGAGTTCAGTTTCCAGGGAAAACTCAAGCACCCCCAGATGATGCGCCTTGTGGTGGGCCAAAACCAGGGGAAAATCAAATTTTTTGCTGAAAACGCCGATATAAGCATCAAAGCAAAAAAAGACTCCCTCTCATCGGCGCAAGTTAAAGGATCCCAGGTACACCGCAAGTATAAGGATTTTCAGGGGCAATTGAAGGATTTCAATCATAAGCTGGAAAAAGCCCGGCAAGCCTATCAGAAGGCCCATAAAAAAGAGGATGAAAAGGCCATGGAACAGGCCGGTAAGCGTTACCGGAAAATATCAGAGGACCGTCGCGCCTTTGTGAAAGAGTATGTGGGCAAAAACGGCGATTCTTACCTGGCCCCCTACCTTACCCGCAAGTACCTGATGACTTTTCTGAAATATAAGCAACTCGATTCGCTCTACAGCAACTTTACACCCAAAGTCAAAAAGACCAAATACGCCCGCTCCCTGAAGGAGCGCCGGGATGTGCTGAAACGCACCCAAATCGGGAAGGAATATATTGATTTTACCCTGCCCGATACTTCCGGACAGGCCGTCAGCTTATCCGATCATGTGGGCGATGGCTACGTATTGCTCGATTTCTGGGCCGCCTGGTGTGGCCCCTGCCGCAAGGAAAATCCCAACCTGGTCGATGCCTATCAAAAGTACCACGACCAGGGCTTTGAAATTGTCGGGGTGTCTCTGGATAAAAGCAAAAAGGCTTGGGTCAATGCCATTCATCAAGACAACATCACCTGGCCCCAGGTTTCCGATCTTCAGTACTGGGATAACAAAGCCAGCAATAAGTATGGCATCGTCTCGATCCCCTCCAACTTTTTGATCAATAAGGAGGGAAAGATTGTGGATAAGAACCTGCGGGGTGAGAAGCTGGAGGAGAAACTGAAGGAAATTTACGCCAGCCAGTAGCCTGGTGGCCCGGATGCATTCAGAAAAGTTACCCCCTTGACAGATGTATTATATTGGTAGCAAAACGATCACTTAAAGCCTTTAAATAAGCCGCCCATTCACTTGTCGCAACGAACAAGTCAAATGTTAAGTTAAAAAGCCGGTAAAGTGATTTAGCGGTATCGCTGGCAGACTAACGCAAGAAGCCACCCTTGTAAATTGATGCGGGCATTTCCAAAATTGAAGGAAGTGCCCGCATCAATTTAGTGTTTGATCGAAAATTCTTATACCTTTGTTATTTGAAATGATTTTAAATAATGCTACTCGGCCATGGCCATAAGAAATCGGGATGCCGTAAACGTGTATCCGACAAATGTTTAAAACTGCGGTTATTGCGACAATTTTGCGATGTAATGCAGCCTGCATGCATTGATTGACGCAACAAGGTCATGCAAAACATTTGGGCCCCAGGGCGAGGCAATTGATAACAGCAAAATAAGTTTTAGTACGATACTGATTTACAAACATTAATAAGGCTTTTCAACTATGCAACCTGCATCCAGTAACCTACACAACAAGGACATGGATATACATGCGGGTTCCATAATGATTGAGCCCATAATGTCTGTTTTAAGATTCAGATCATATTGACTTACAAGCTGTTAATTAAAGTATATCCTTATGAACATGCGTAAAATGATTTTTGGGTTGATCCCGTTTGTGATGATTTTAAGTGCCTGCCAACCTTCGCAGCCGAAAGGCGCCGATCAGCAAAAACCGGTGGTTACGGTAAGTATTTTGCCACAGAAGTATTTTGTTGAGCGGATAGGGGGCGAACAATTCCAGGTACAGTTGATGGTTCCTCCGGGGGCGAGTCCGGTGAGTTATGAGCCATCGCCCGGGCAGATGCAAAAGCTGGAACATTCCAGCGGGTATATCCGCATAGGCCATATTGTTTTTGAGCGGGTTTGGATGGACAAATTTCTTTCGGTGAACCCGGATTTGAAGGTTTTTGATCAGTCGAAGGGGGTAGATTTGATCAGAAAGGGTGCGGGTGGCCATACTTCGGAAGGCAGGGGCGTTGACCCCCATATATGGACTTCTCCGGGACAGGTCAAAACCCAGGTGCGCAACATCCGGGATTTTCTGAGCCAGCTGGATTCTGCCCACTCCAGCACTTACCGGTCCAATACCCGCGATTTGCTGGAGGAAATAGATTCGCTGGATACCCGTATTCGTCAACGCCTGGCGGGTCTGGAAAATACAGCCTTTTTGATTTTTCACCCGGCCCTCTCGTATTTTGCCCGGGATTATGAGTTGAACCAGATTTCTATGCAACAGGAGGGCAAGGAGCCCACTGCTTCGCGGATCAAACAAGTTATTGACCAATCGGATGCGGCCAGGGTGGAGGCTGTTTTTATTCAAAAGCAGTTCTCCACCGACGAAGCCCGGGCCCTTGCCCGGGAGCTGAATGCCCGGGTGGTTCAGATTGATCCGCTGGCTTATAACTGGATGGAAAACATGGATGCCATGAGCCGCGCGATCGCGAAGGCCCTTGAGAAAAACAGGGAAAAACAGCAAGAATAAGCCTTCCCCGCCTCGGAGAGCAAGTTTTTAGGAGACCAGCTAATGGAGATGTTGATCATGTGAAAACCAACCATATTATGAGTGAAAAAATTCTCGAACTGCAATCAGTCGATGCCGGCTATAATGGCCAGCGTGTGATCAGCGAGGCCAACCTGGAGGTTTATGACCACGATTTTATCGGGATGATTGGCCCCAATGGCGGAGGTAAAACCACCCTGCTTAAAGTTATACTGGGGGTTTTAAAGCCTTTCCGGGGAAAGCTCATTTATCATCAAATCTATGATGCCGACCATGTCAAGCGCATTGGGTATTTGCCTCAATTCAGCATGATCGACCGTAAATTCCCGATATCGGCCCTGGAGGTGGTCATGTCCGGGTTGATGCCCCACCATGGATTAACCCGCAAATATTCACGGGAGGATAAGCAAAGGGCCCGTCAGATGATGAAGCGAATGGGGATATCCCATCTGGAGGACAAAGTAGTGGGTGAATTATCGGGTGGGCAAATGCAACGGGTCTTCCTGGGCCGGGCCATTATTGGCTCACCCCGCCTGTTGATACTGGATGAACCCAATACTTTTGTAGACAACCAGTTTGAAGGGGAACTCTACGAGCACCTGCGGGAACTGAATCAGGAGATGGCCATTATCCTGGTCACCCACGATATCGGTACCATCTCTTCTTATGTCAAGACCATTGCCTGTGTCAATCAACAGGTGTTCTATCACCATTCCAATGTGATTACCCAGGAACAGCTTTCCGCTTACAATTGCCCCATTCAGTTGATCGCACATGGAGATGTGCCCCATACTGTTTTGAAACGTCATGATTAACCCTTAAAAGGCTTTAAGATTTATGGAGATTTTTCAATATCAGTTTTTTATAAATGCGCTCTGGGCCGCCCTTTTCACCAGCATCACCTGCGGCATCATCGGGACCTATATTGTCAGCAACCGCATTGTGTTTTTAAGCGGTGGCATCACCCATTCCTCCTTCGGAGGTATTGGGGTGGGCTACTATATGGGGGTGAATCCCATATGGGGGGCTGCTGTCTTTAGCGTGCTTTCAGCCCTGGGCATCGAATTTTTTTCAAAGAAGGGGCAGTTGCGCCACGATTCGGTCATCGGAATATGGTGGTCCTTTGGGATGGCTATCGGCATCATCTTCATTTATCTTACCCCGGGCTATGCCCCCAATCTGATGACCTACCTTTTCGGCAGCATCCTGACTGTTTCCCAGGGTGACCTGCTGTTTATGGGCTTGCTGACAGGGGTTATCGTGGTTTTCTTTTTGCTCTTCTTCCGGATGATTTTGTTCATCTCTTTTGATGAGTCCTATGCCAGGGTCTTTGGCATGCCGGTGACCCTGATCAAAAGCCTGCTGATCAGCCTGGTGGCGCTGACCATCGTGGTCAACATCAAAGTGGTGGGGATCATTCTGCTGATTTCCCTTTTAACCGTGCCTCAATCCATCGCCAACCAGTTTACCCAGGTGTTCAGCCGCATGATGTTCTATTCGGTAGGTATTTCCCTGTTGGGCGTGGTTGCCGGGCTTTTGTTTTCCTACAACCAGGATGTCCCTTCAGGGGCCTCCATCATTTTTGCCCTGATCGTGCTTTTTGGCCTGACCAAAGCAGGTTTTTACCTGCGCGACAAACTTCACCCCCATCGTTGATCAATATCATGCGAACAATTCAGTAAATTTGAGGTTGTAAATGAATGAAACTATCAATCCAAAAAAAGTCATCCATATGAGTTATGATTTATTGATCATTGGCAGTGGCCCCGGAGGATATGTAGCTGCCATCAGAGCTTCGCAATTAGGAATGTCCGTCGGCGTGGTTGAGAAAGCCGAACTGGGCGGTGTTTGTTTAAACTGGGGATGCATTCCCACCAAGGCCCTATTAAGGAGTGCCGAGGTATATCACAACACGGTGCATGCCCGGGATTTTGGGGTAAGCATCCAGGGTGAAGTCAAGCCGGATTTTGAAGCCATGGTCAGTCGTTCGCGGGAGGTGGCCAATGGGATGAGCAAAGGCATTCAGTTTTTGTTCCGCAAGAATAAGATTGACCATATCCAGGGGGAAGGCAAGCTGGCCGGTAAGCAAACTGTGGAAGTCACCGATGGGGATGGTCAAAAACAGCAGTATACGGCCCAACATATCATACTGGCCACGGGTGCCCGTTCGCGGGAGCTGCCGAACCTCAAGCAGGACGGGAAAAAAGTTATTGGTTACCGCGAAGCCATGACCCTGGATAAACAGCCCCAAAGTATGATTGTAGTGGGTTCAGGGGCCATAGGCAGTGAATTTGCCGATTTCTACAACGCCATTGGTACTGACGTTACCCTGGTCGAGGTCCTTCCCCGGATTGTGCCCATAGAAGATGAAGAAGTATCCAAACACCTGGCACGGACCTTCAAGAAAAAAGGCATTAAGGTAATGACCAATGCTTCCATTGAATCGGTCGATACCGGCGGGGAAATGGTTCAGGCTACCATTAAAACCAAAAAAGGGGAGGAAACCCGCGAGGCCGAAATGGTGCTATCGGCCGTTGGTATTGCTTCCAACCTCGAAGGATTGGGCCTTGAACAAATGGGCATTGAAACCGAAAAGGATAAGATCAAGGTCGATGAATTTTACCGGACCAATGTGGAAGGCATCTACGCCATCGGCGACATCATCCGGGGGCCGGCCCTGGCGCATGTGGCCTCAGCTGAAGGCATCGCCTGTGTTGAACATATAGCCGGTGAAAATCCGGATCCCCTCGATTACAACAACATGCCCAGTTGCACCTATACCACCCCCGAAATTGCCTCGGTGGGCATGACCGAAAAGGATGCCCGGGAGGCCGGCTATGAGATCAAAGTGGGCAAGTTTCCCTTCACTGCCTCCGGTAAGGCCAGTGCAGCAGGAGAAAAAGACGGCTTTGTGAAGTTGATCTTTGAGGCCCAGTATGGCGAACTCCTCGGTGGCCACATGATTGGTGCCCATGTCACGGAAATGATCGGCGAACTGGTAGTGGGTAAAAAAATCGAAACCACCGGCAAGGAATTCATCAAATCGGTTCATCCCCATCCCACCATGTCAGAAGCCATTATGGAAGCTGCTGCCGCTGCCTATGATGAGGTGATTCACATTTGATCGGGATCTTTTTTATCCTCAGGATCATTGATCCGGTTCATTCCCTATACATTTTACCCCCCTCCTGCAATGAAAAGAGGCTGCCCGAAAGGACAGCCTCTTCAACTTTGGGTAATCTGCATTGGTTTGGGTTAGGGGTAGGGTTAACAAACTTAGGGTTATGGAATTAAGTTTTAATGCCTTGAAAATTGCAGTTTTACAACTTTCTTGAATTCAAATTTTCAGGTTACCCAAATTCAAGTTCATCTATTAGATGATGAAAATCACCAATACGTTGCGTGGAATAAAAAAAAAGTTACACGCAACGATTTTTTCCCGTTTATCGTCTTTTATATGCCTCTGAAAATTAATTGAAGGTAAGCTTTTGGTTTGTTAAAATTTTGGGTACATTTGTATGAAACCCATATTTTAGTTCCGTGCCAAAACCCACCGACATAGTAAAAGCTTGCCTGAGGGGTGATACCCGGGCACAAAGCCGGCTGTACCAGATGTACGCCGACCGCCTCTATGGCATAACCTTGCGGTATGCCCGCAATGAAGATGAGGCCAAAGATATCTTTCAGGAGGGATTCATTAAAATCTTTGAGAAACTGAAGCAGTACCAAAATAAGGGATCACTGGAAGGATGGATGCGGAAGATTATCGTCAATACTGCGCTGGAGCGCATACGGCGTGAAAATAAGTTCATGTTGGTTGAGGATGAAGCTTATATGGAGTATGAGCAATATAAGTATGAACACATCCTGGAGGAATTGGGGCAGAAAGATTTATTGGAGATGATCCGGCAACTGAGCCCTCAATACCGGGTGGTTTTTAACCTCTATGCCATAGAGGGTTACTCCCACAAAGAGATCAGCGAGAAGCTCAACATCAGTGAAGGCACCTCCAAATCCAATCTTTCGCGAGCCAGACAGTTTTTAAAAGCGAAAATTGAACAGTATTATCCGGTTAAAATCAGCCAGGTTATTTGATGACATTCGACAGGGTACATATTGACGGGTTCTTCAGGAGAAAGCTCTACCGCTACAAGGCTGAACCGCCTGAAGATGTGTGGTATGATATATACCGTTACCTGGAGAGCAGGAAGAAACAGCGGAGAAGGACCTACATGCGGTTGGCTGCTGTCCTGGCAGCCCTTGTGGTTGCCGGTTCGCTGCTATTTACAGCCCTGCCGGGTTTGTTTTCCCGGCCAGGCAATGAGCAAATGGCTCATAATGACAGGAGCCAGTCAATGGAAAATTTTGTGCGTTCTCCAGCTGGTAACCCGTCAAATCCTGGGATTACCGGGAATTCGGCCGTCTCCGATCCTCACTTATTGCCCCCTGGAGGCTCGGGTTCCATGGCACCGCTTTCGAATCAGGATGAAGCATCTGGCGGATCCTCTGATCAGGATGGACCGTCTATGGGACTGGCCTTGGCTGATCCCTCCATCTCAGATCAGGAAAATGACGGGTCGAACCAGGATATTGAAACCAATACAGGCCATTTAACCCGCAAGAAGTCGCTGATTGTTACTTTACCAGCCGGGGAAGCAGACCACCAGGCCCTGGCTCAGACGATCCAGGGGGAGCTCCACTCCACCGGCCTCCCATCCGACAATGCCTCACTTTCCAACAATCCTCCACTTTCACCCCAAACCGTGCTGAACGGCGGAAACCTCTCCTCTGACCCCCTGACGGGAGAGTCATCGCTGACAAGCCCTGCTGAAACTTCCCCGGAAAAAAAATATTCAGCCCTTACCATCAAAGCAGCCCTCTCGCCTTTGATGTCATTCCGCGACGTTGAAGGGGGTACCGGCGGTTTTGATTATAATACCTCCGAAAGCCGCCTTTTTTCCTATTCAGGGGGGATCAACTTCGGACTGAGCTTCTCCAGGCGCCTGACCGTGCGCTCAGGGCTGTACTATTCGCAGTTGGGCCAGACCCTGAGTAAGATTGTGCTGGGTTCCGATGATTTTCACCGCTCAGGCGATGATATATTTGTTAAACTAAACAACTCCCTCGGCGAAGTCCGGGTCCCTTCCTCGCGCCTGATCGATGCCAAACCCCCCGAAAGCATAGCCAATATCGTGGATGGCAGTAAACTGCGGAAGTTTAGCTATACCCTGGGGGCTTCGGTGGTTCAGCGCTTTGAATACCTTCGTATTCCCCTTATGTTGGAATATACGGTGGTGGACAAAAGGATGGATGTGAACGTTTTGGGTGGCTTGCACTCAAATTTCCTGGTTAATGAAGGGGTTTACCTTAAGAATGACCAGGGAGCCACCCACCATATCGGCAATACCAGCAACATCAGCCGCTTTAATTATTCTGGAACTTTTGCCCTGGGACTTGAGTATGCTCTTGGTAATCAAATGAATATGTATCTTGAGCCCACGGTTGATTATTTCCTCAATCCGATCAACCAGGATGAAACAAAAACCTATCCCTATTCGTTTGCTGTTTATACGGGATTGAGTATTTCTTTCTAAATCGATTGTTCGCCCTCTCGTTTTTTTCCCTATTTTTGTGCTTTTCTTACAGGATGAGTTTATTGGATGAGCTGTTATGAGCAATAAAGAGAAGCGTTTCTTCCGCTGGTTTACCCTGGCCATGATGTTTGCCCTGGTGGTGGTGCTGACCCTGAACATGAGTTTGACCAGCACCCCTGCCCATGAAGGTAATTCCCAGTCCAGCGGATTTAACCGGGATTATAACATTTATTCACTGGAATTACCCGATACCCTGACTTTTGCCGGCGAGCAGGTACCGGTCGGGTATTTTGATGTACGCGAAGACCTGGACCGGGAACTATTGGTCAACACCTACTGGCAGTCGCATACCCTTTTGCTGATCAAACGGGCCAATCGTTACCTGCCTCAAATTGACACCATATTGGAAAATCAGGGAATACCCGACGATTTCAAGTACATCCCTCTGATTGAGAGTGAGTTGACCAATGCCGTGTCACCTGCCGGGGCGGTGGGTTTCTGGCAGTTTTTAAAAGGCACGGGCCGGGATTACGGCCTGCAGATCGACGGGCAGATCGATGAACGTTATCATCTGGAAAAATCCACGCGGGCAGCCTGCCGTTTTTTCAAAGAGTCTTACCAAAAGTTTGGCAGCTGGACCCTGGCGGCCGCCTCTTTCAATTTTGGACGTTCGGCCTTGCAGCGGCAGCTTGAGCGCCAGGAAGCCGACAATTACTATAACCTGGTTCTGAACCAGGAAACAGCCCGTTATATTTATCGCATTCTTGCACTGAAGCTTATTCTGGAAAATCCCGACCGCTATGGATTTAATATACCTGCCGAGGACTTGTATTATCCCATCCCGACCTACCGGGTTACTGTCGATACCACGGTGGAAGATTTTGCCGGCTTTGCCCGGGCGCATGGGATCAATTACAAGTATCTGAAGATCCTCAATCCCTGGTTGCGGGAATCTTATTTGAAAAATCCCCGGGGCCAACCTTACCATATCCAACTGCCTGAAAACGGCCAGCGCAATTATCGCAGGATTCTGGAGGCGAACAAAGCTTCCTTTTAATTGTCCTGCTATTGGCAATCAAAAAAAGCATTTCCATTGGCTGAAAAGAAGACCCTTCAACAGATCGTGCAGTCAGAAGACCGGGAGATACAAGTTTTAGGAGCCCGGGTACATAATCTGGCCAATATAGATGTATCCATTCCGCGCAACAAACTGACGGTGGTTACCGGTTTGAGCGGTAGCGGCAAGAGTTCGCTTGCTTTTGATACCATCTATGCCGAAGGCCAGCGGCGCTATATTGAGACCATGTCGGCCTATGCCCGCAAATTCATAGGGGAGATGGAGCGTCCGGATGTGGATAAGATCACCGGTCTGAGTCCGGTCATTTCCATTGAACAGAAGACCACCAGTAAGAATCCGCGTTCGACGGTAGGGACCATCACGGAAGTATATGATTTTATGCGCCTGTTGTTTGCCCGGGCAGCAGAGGCCTATTCTTATCAAACTGGCGAGAAGATGGTCAAATATACCGACGAGCAGATTGTTCGTCTGATCACCCGCTCATTTCAGGGCCGGAAGGTTTATGTATTGGCACCACTGATTCGCGGGCGCAAGGGGCATTACAAGGAGTTGTTTGAGAAATACCGCAAAAAGGGGTATTTGCATGTGCGCACGGATGGTGGGATGAAGGAATTGCAACAGGGGATGAAGTTGCAGCGGTACCAGAGCCACGATATAGAGTTGGTGGTCGATAAGATGCAGGTTGAACAGAAGGAGGAGAAGCGGCTGAAGGCCTCGGTGAAAACGGCCATGGAAGAGGGTCGTGGGGTTATGGTATTGATGGATTATGATACGGGACAGATGCGTTATTTCAGCCGCAAGTTGATGTGTCCTACAACCGGCATGGCCTATGATGAGCCGGCTCCCCACAGCTTTTCCTTTAACTCGCCCAAGGGCGCCTGCCCCCGGTGCAACGGTTTGGGGGTGATCGATGACATTGACCTGGAGCGGGCCATCCCCAACCCACAGCAGAGCATCCGCGAAGGCGGCATTGAGCCTTTTGGCCGTTACAAGGACGTGCTGATCTTTTGGCAACTGGATGCCATCGCCCAAAAATACGGCTTTACCCTGGATACCCCCATCCGTGATATTCCCCGCCAGGCCATGGACATCATCCTTTACGGCTCCCAGGAATCTTTTCGCCTGCAATCGACCCCGTTGGGCCGCACTTCCAAATATGCCCTTAAGTTCGACGGCCTGGTCAACTACCTTTACCACAGCCACCATGTCAATAAAAACAAAGGCTCATCCCGCTGGACCGAACGCTACATCAAAAAGGTAACCTGCCCGGTTTGCGGGGGCAGTCGCCTGAAAAAAGAATCCCTCTATTTCCGGATCGATGGCCAAAATATTGCCCAGCTTGCCCAGATGGACATCCGGGAGTTGACCCATTGGTTTGAGCACCTGGAGGATCGCCTTAGCGACAAACAGCGGACCATTGCCCGGGATGTGCTCAAGGAGATCCGCAACCGCCTGTATTTCCTTTTGGAGGTGGGCCTCGAATACCTGACACTGGACCGCCCTTCCCGAAGCCTCTCTGGCGGAGAGAGCCAACGCATCCGCCTGGCCACCCAGATCGGCAGCCAGCTGGTCAATGTGCTCTATATCCTCGATGAACCCAGTATCGGCCTCCATCAGCGCGACAACCACCGCCTGATCAATTCCCTGAAGAAACTTCGTGAAAATGGCAATTCCATCATGGTGGTCGAACATGATAAAGGCATGATCTTATCTGCCGATCATGTGGTTGATATGGGTCCTTACGCCGGCAATAAAGGTGGCAAGGTCGTGGCCCAGGGAACCCCCGGGCAAATAAAAAATATGCCCTCGCTCACAGGCGATTACCTGAACCGGCGTAAAAACATAGAGGTGCCCCAAACCCGCAGGAACCACAATCATGATCACTTAACCCTTAAAGGGGCCCGGGGCCACAACCTCAAAGACATCGATGTGGATTTTCCCCTGGGCAAATTGATCTGTGTAACCGGGGTTTCCGGCAGCGGCAAATCCTCGCTGGTCAACGAGACCCTTCAGCCCATCCTGAGCCGCAGCTTTTATCGTTCTCTCAAGCAGCCCTTGCCCTACGATGCCATTGAAGGGCTCGACCACCTCAACAAAGTCATTGAAGTGGACCAGAGCCCGTTGGGGCGCACCCCCCGCTCAAACCCGGCTACCTATACCGGGGTGTTCACCGATATCCGCAACCTCTTTGCCGCCACCCCGGAAGCCAAAATCCGGGGGTATGCCTCCAGCCGCTTTTCTTTTAACCTTAAAGGCGGACGCTGTGAAACCTGCAAAGGGGCCGGGGTCCAGGTCATTGAAATGAATTTTCTGCCCGATGTCTATGTCCACTGCAAGGATTGCAACGGCCGCCGCTATAACCGGGAAACCCTCGAAGTGCGCTATAAAGGGAAAAACATCAGCGAGGTCCTGGACATGACCATCAACCAGGCGGTCGATTTCTTTGGCCAAATACCCTCCATTCGTGATAAACTCCAGGTCTTGCAGGATGTGGGGCTTGGATATGTCAGCCTGGGCCAGCCCTCGACCACCCTCTCCGGAGGTGAATCGCAGCGGGTCAAACTGGCCGCCGAACTCTCCAAACGAAGTACCGGCAAAACCCTCTTCATCCTTGATGAACCCACTACAGGCCTTCATTTTGAGGATGTGCGCGTGTTGCTCAATGTGCTGAATTCCCTGGTGGACAAAGGCAATACCGTGATTGTGATTGAACACAATATGGAGGTGATCAAAATGGCCGACCACATCATCGATCTGGGCAAAGAAGGAGGGAACCGCGGGGGTGAAATTCTTACCCAGGGTACCCCCGAACAAATTGTCCGGTGCAGGGAAAGTTATACCGCCCGCTTCCTCAAAGAAGAATTATGAGGGGGGCAATGAAACATAAATCCAGGCATCATCGTATTGCATTGAGAGTGAACCGGAAGCATAAAAGGAACTGGCAGGTGCAGGATGCATCGCAATTCCCCTTTTGCCGGGCTAAAGCAGCATGGAAAGGGTTCCCCGGAAAAACCGACATGTTGTTAACAAAACCCTTGAATTATTAACAAGATGTTGATTTCTCCTGTTGATATTTTGTTATTATTTCTTAAAATCCTTATATTTAGCCAAACATAAAATATATCATCCGTTATGTTGTATAAACTGTTGCTTCTGATCAATTTTTTGGGCGTGCTCTCGGTCAATCTGTTGGTCAACGGGGACGTAAAGGTAGATATGAAAGCCCCGGGCCAGGTCGAAGCCGGCAAGCAGATGACCGTAGAGGTCACCCTGAACAAATCAGATCTCAGTAGTTTTGCCCGTTTTGAACAAAAACTGCCGGGGGGGCTTCAGGCCGAGGTGGTAGACAATGGCAATGGGGAATTCAAATTTGAAGACCAGTCGGTCAAGTTTATCTGGTTAAAGCTACCTCAGCAAGAGGAAATTACTTTTTCCTATCGGATAAAAGTCAATGAACGGTTGAAAGGTTCCTTCGAGTTGGGAGGGACTTTTTCATATATAGAGGACAACAAGCGACATTCATCCAGGGCCCAAACCTCGCAGGTATCGATCACTCCCTCCCCCTCTGTGGATCAGCAGATGCTGGTGGATGTAAGTGAATTCAAGCCCATGGCCAAGGCCCCCGCCGAACGCAAGCCCCGGGAACAGGTTCACTGCATTCGGCAAAAGCCTTATAAAACGGAAGAAGAACAGGGATACCGGGTGAACCTGTTGGTTCACAAAGGCGATAAGGAAAAGTTTGCCAAAATCCAGGAACAGATCCCTCAGGGCTATAAGGCGGTGGAAATCGAGTCGAAAGGGGCCATTTTCACTTTCAAGGATCAAACCGCCAAATTTTTATGGATGAACCTGCCGGCCGATCCTTTCTTTGTTATCGCTTACCGGGTGGTTCCTGTCGAAGGGGAGGAGGCCCCGCAGATCAAAGGTGAGTTTTCCTTCATTGAAAATGAAAACACGCGAAAAATCCAGATCGTACAGCAGGATGTTGATTTGACCAATACGGCCCGGGACCATTTGCTGAGTATCATTCAATCGCAGGCTGCTCCGCGGATCACCTCCGGCGGAGGACTGGATGCCAGCGATGAAGAATTGCAACAACAGGCTGCCCAATCCACTTCCAAACAAAAAGGCAAGGTTCAGATAGAAATATCCCGGGAGGCCAGGCGGATACTGGAAGAAAATGCCCGGCTCACCCATCAGCTGGAACCCCAGTCAGGGGTCTATTACCGCGTTCAGCTTGCTGCCGGTCATCGGCCCATCAATGTTGAGCGGTATTTTGACGAGTATGACCTGGAGAAAAAGGTGCGCACCGAATTGCACAATGGCTGGCGCAAATACTCAGTGGGCTCCTTTCCCGTTTATAAAAAAGCAAGGGATTACCGGGTTCATATCTGGAACACCACCACAATCGACGATGCCTTTGTGGCGGCTTATAACGACGGAACCCGCATCACGGTACAGGAAGCCCTGATGATTACAAATCATAAATGGTATGAGTAAAACATGAATCAGACTACATCGCGTTTCATCCTAATTATTGCGCTGCTGATGCTTTTCCCTGCCCTGGCCATGGCCCAGGAAGAAGAAGAGGAGGAAGACCAGCGTGGGGGGTATGAAGACCTGCTGTTTAAAGAGGTGGAGGTTGAAAACCCGGTTTATTACCCCGTCCTGAGTGTGGGTACGGGCATATTTAACTATATAGGGGAAATGAGCAACGACATGGAAGGCATTGGCACCTTGCCGCCCCTGAGGATCAACGTTTACCATTTTCTCGACAGCAAACAAAATTTCCGCGTCAACCTTTTTGGAATGGCGGCCAACGTCAACGGCAGCTTTCACGATATTCCCGAATCGGATGTGCTTAGCTCCAAATATGAGGGCATAACCAATTTTCAGACCGAAATCCTGGCCCTGGGCCTGAATTTTGAATACGGGTTTGGCCATTTTTACCAGGAGCGCCCCAAGTTTCGTCCTTTCATTGCCCTGGGCGGAGAAATGCTGATATTTAACCCCCGGTCCGATTACCTGAAGAACGATCAGCCTTATAACTGGGATGACCAGGTAACCCTGCGCGATTACAATTATGATTACAACCTGCGCAATGCCAATGTCTTTGACCTGTCTTCATACAGCCAAAACACCCCGGCCCTGACTTTGGACATTGGTTTCGATTTTGCCCTGAGCAGCCGCGTTTCCATTCGCATATCCAATGGCTTTCATTATACCTTTTCTGACCTGCTTGACGGAATACCCTACAAGGATGGCGATGGCAATGTAGTGGGCAATAAGCAGCCCGATATGCTGAATTTCACCTATTTTACCATTGGCTGGGATCCCTTCTCCGAATCGGAGACCAAAACCATGGAGCGGATGTTCGCCGACATCAGCGAGGATTTTGATTACACAGTGATCGCCGACACCGACCGCGACGGCATCACCGACCTGCACGATGATTGCCCCGAGCAGGGCACCATGATCGACAGCACCACCGGCTGCCCGCTCGATTCAGACGGGGATGGGGTGCCCGATTTTAAGGACCAGCAGGCCAATACCCCCAGCGGGGCCATAGTCAATGAAAAAGGGGTTGAATTGAGTGAACAGGAAGTCATCGACAAACTGAATTATAATATGGTGGCGGTCAACCGGCAGGATGCCTACATGATCCCGGTCAGTACCGGCTGGAGTTCCCACTACCGCTCCGATCAGAAAGGAGAACTTACCATTCCCGAGAAATTTAAACCCATCGATGATGACGGGGACGGGGAGATTTCCTATGATGAGCTCCTCAATGCCATTGACCGGTTCTTCAACGGTGAGTCGGACTTCAATGCCAACGACATTTACCAGCTCAATGACTTTTTCTTTGCCCAGTGAAGGTTTGATTCGTCCCGCGACCGGGCTTAGAGCAACCTGGACTCAAACTCAGCCCCTTATACAACCAGGTCATGGGTGAAGCACAGGGTAATCACAACAATGGAATCAATGGCAGGGCTTTGAAATTTACTGGTGAATGATTGCCCCCGGCTCTTGTCAAACCTGCATTCAATGAAAAAGCAAGGCCATAGAACAAGGTTGATGCATTTTGAAAATTCCGGAACTCAAACCCGAATTCCGGAACCTAACACCCTCTTTTAGCGAATCAATGAAGTTTATGGAAGGCTAATATTTGTGGATGCGTTCCATGTCCCGTTTGAGGTCTTTTTGTTTGATCTCCTCCCGTTTGTCGTATTTTTTCTTGCCTCTGGCCAGGCCGATTTCCACTTTGGCCCATCCCCGTTCACTGATAAACAGGCGCAGGGCCACAATGGTATAACCTTTTTCCTGACTTTTGCGGAAGAGTTTGCGCAGTTCGTTTTTTCTCAGCAGCAGTTTACGGTCCCGCTTGGGTTCGTGGTTGAAATGGGTACCATGGCCGTATTCGGCAATATGCATGCCTTTGAGCCAAAGTTCATTGTTTCGGAAAAAGCAATATGCGTCCACCAGGCTGGCTTTGCCCTGGCGGATTGATTTGATCTCAGTGCCGGTCAGTTGAAGACCGGCCACATAGGTGTCTTCAATTTCAAAATTAAACCGGGCCCGCTTATTCTTGATTTCAATTTTTTGCTTCATCGGCCTGTTAAATGTTGGCGGAGACAAAAATACTCTGGAGAATAAAATTCAGTACAAAGGTAATGGAAAGGATCACCAGTGCGGCGACCATAACAAAACCGATGCGTTTGTCTTCCGGCACTGTCAGCAGTTTGGGCAGGCCCACCCAGAACAGGTAAACCGAATAGAGGCCAAATAGCCCGATAAAGGACAACCCGGGGTGCAGGTGGGCGATGACGGCTGAAGCCAGGGCAGCGGTTGAGGAGTAGACGATCAGCTTGAGGGTCACCCCAAAATCCTTGTTGATCTCGAAGGCCGGGGCCAGTTCACTAATCACCACCGCCGAGACGTAAAGCCCGGCAATCATGCTCAGCAGGTAAACGATGGCCACCATGAAACCCTGGTAAACACTCAGGTCACCGGCGGCTTTCCCTATGAAGGCAGTTATGGCCCCCAGCGCCGCCAAAGGCACTGCATAATTAATGATGATCTGGTTCTGATCGTTGGCCTCGAGGACAATCTTATCCCATTCGGTATTGGGGGAGGTTATGATCTGTTTCACCCGTTCCCATATTTGTTTGAAATCCATATATTGTTGTATTTTTGTTCTCTCATGCAAAGGTATTACAAAACCTGCTTTTTTAAAAATTATTCGTCCTTCACATGAAAGCCAGCCATTACGATATTATTGTTGTTTTGGGCCCTACTGCTTCAGGTAAGACGGCCTTTGCGGCTCAACTGGCTTACCGGTTTGGGGGTGAGATCATCAGTGCCGATTCACGCCAGGTATACCGTGGGATGGATTTGGGAACAGGCAAGGATTACGGCGATTACCGGGTAGAGGGCCTGCAGATACCCTATCACCTGGTTGATATCCTTGATCCGGGGGCTCGCTACAATGTTTATGAATACCAAAAGGATTTTCTGGAGGTTTATCACGATATCCGCCAGCGCGATCGCCAACCTGTGCTTTGCGGGGGCAGTGGCTTGTACATTGAATCTGTCTTACAGGGCTACCGTTTGATTCGGGTTCCTCTTGATCCGGCCCTGCGCGAGGAGTTGGCCTCCAAATCGCTGGAGGAACTTCGGGAGGTGCTTTTATCTTATCCCATTAAGTTGCATAACACCACCGATTTAAATTCCAGAAAAAGGGCCATACGGGCCATTGAGATTGCCCGTTATTATGCGGACAATCCCGGCATGGACATCGATTATCCGCAGATCACCCCCGTTATTTTTGGCATTAGCTATGACCGCCCGGCGCAGCGCCGCCGAATAACTGACCGGTTGAAGGCGCGCCTGAAGGAAGGAATGATACAGGAGGTCAGGAATTTGCTGGAGCGGGGCGTGACCCGCGCAGATCTGGAGTATTACGGACTGGAATACCGCTATGTGGTTCGTTATCTTTCGGGGGAGCTCAGTTACGACCAGATGTTTGAAAAGCTCAATACTGCCATCCATCAGTTTGCCAAACGCCAGATGACCTGGTTCCGCCGCATGCAGCGCAATGGTTTTACCATCCACTGGCTCGACGGCCACACCACCATGGATCAAAAAATCCAGCACGCCTGGAATATAATATACCCCGCTTAGCGGGGTCATCCAGAAAAAAGACCCCGCTTAGCGGGGTCTGGTTGATTGACTACCCCGCTAAGCGGGGTAGTATTAAGCGGGGTTGTCTTCGTTATTCTTCAGCCATCTGTCCAGCCATTTAAAGAATTCCCTTTGCCAGAGGATGCCGTTTTGAGGTTTGAGCACCCAGTGGTTCTCGTTGGGGAAAAACAGGAATTTGCTGGGAATATCCTGCAGCTGGGCGGCATTGAACGCGGCCATGCCTTCAGTGTATGGGATGCGGTAATCTTTTTGGCCATGGACCACCATAATGGGGGTATCCCATTTGTCCACAAAACGGTGGGGCGACTGGGCATAGACCTCTTTGTTTTCCTCTTCCCAATAGGGACCGCCCAGGTCCCAGTTGGGGAACCACATCTCTTCGGTGGTCAGGTAGAAGGACTCCAGGTTGAACATGCCGTCGTGGGAGATGAAGGCATCGAAGCGGTCATTATGGTGGCCCGCCAGGTAATAGATGGAATATCCCCCGTAACTGGCGCCCACAGCACCCAGGTTGTCTTCATCCACAAAAGGCTCTTTCTTCATGGCGTCAATGGCACTGAGATAATCCTGAATGTTTTGTCCGGCATAATCGCCGCTGATCTGCTCAAGCCAGTCCATGCCAAAGGAAGGCAGGCCCCGGCGGTTGGGTGCCACTACGATGTAGCCATTGGCCGCCATCATCTGGAAGTTCCAGCGGTAAGAGAAAAACTGGCTGACCGACGATTGCGGGCCACCCTGGCAATAAAGCAGGGTGGGATATTCTTTGCTTTTATCAAAATTGGGGGGATAGATTACCCAGGTCAGCATCTCCTTGCCATCGGTTGTCTCAATCCACCTTTTTTCCACATTGCCCATATTGAGCTGATCCATCAGGTTTTGGTTGATGTGGCTCAGCTGGGTTTCCTTGCCGGTGGAAGGATCAATGCTGTAAATCTCGGTGGGCTGTGACATCGATTGTTTTGATCCGATCAGGGCATCCCCGGCAACGGCCACCGACTGGTAGTTGTGCCGGCCCTCTGTGATCTGGCGGATATCACCTGTTTTTAGTGTGAGCTGGTAAATCTGAAAGCGGGCGTGCCAGTCACTGGTAAAATAGAGCTTTTCGTTTTCCGGGCCCCACGTGATTCCATGGGCATTCTGTTCGAATTCAGTCGAATAGTTCGTCTCTTCGCCGGTTTGAAGATTGCGCACGAAAATCCTGTTCTTGTCGGCCTCATAGCCATCGCGCCGCATGCTCTCCCAGGCAATCATCTTACCATTGGGCGAATAAACGGCAGCCTTGTCATAACCTTCGTGCTGCTTCCGGGTTAAATTGGTGGTGGCCCCGGTCTCCAGATCGTAGATGTAAATCTCAGAGTTGGTGCTCATCGTGTACTCCTTGCCCGTGAGCTTCTTGCTGGTGTAGGTCACCTTTTTGCTGTCCGGACTCCAGTTGATCTGGCCCATTCCGCCGAAAGGCTCCAGGGGGGCATGGTATTTTTCCCCTTTCATGATGTCGACCGAATTGGTGATTTTCTCGCCGTTGTAATCGGCAACAAAGACATGGCTGTATTTGTAGTTGTGCCACTCATCCCAGTGTCGGTACATCAGATCCGTCTCAATCCGGGCATTTGCTTTGGGCAGGTCGGGATAGATGTCGTGGACGTTTTGGTCCAGTTTGACCTCTTTGATGTAGAGGATTTTCTTCTGGTTGGGGGCGTATTCAAAACCGTTGATGCCCCCGTTGATGCTGGAGATTTTCTCTTTTTCGCTGCCATCCGCGTTCATCTCCCATAGTTGGGTTGAACCACTGGCCGATGAGAGGTAACCGATTTTTTTGCCGTCGGGGCGCCACCGGGCATTGAATTCAGTGGCCGGGGTATTGGTGATGTTTTCCGCCTTTTCACCGTCGACCGGCATGAGGAAAATTTCGCCATTGCCGCTGTTTTTTTCTACATCATAGAAAGATGAGGTAAACAGGAGCTTTTTCTGATCAGGCGATACCTTTACGCCACTGACCCGTCCGAAAGACCACAGCGCCTGGGGGGTCATCACCTGCGAATCGAGGGTGACCTGATCAACGGGGTTGCCAATGGTCTTTTCCGACGGGGCCTCTTGGTCTGAGCAGGCTGAAAGTCCTATAATTATGGATAATAGAAGGGGTAAGACAAATTTGTTCATAGGGCTGAGATTTTGTTTTAATCGTTGGATGATGGGTTATTGTTTCTGGTTTTCTTTCTGTTGAAGCTGTTCCTTGATCTTACCCTCCAGTTCTTCGGCCAGCTCAGGGTTGTCGCGCAGCAGTTGTTTGACCGCCTCGCGCCCCTGGCCCAGCTTGGTATCGCCATAGCTGTACCATGAACCGCTTTTGCGGATCACATTGTGGTCGACCCCCAGGTCAATGATCTCACCCGATTTGGAGATGCCTTCCCCGTACATGATGTCAAATTCCGCTTTGCGGAACGGGGGGGCGAGTTTGTTTTTGACGATTTTTACCCGGGTGCGGTTGCCTTTGATGTCCTCGCCATCCTTGATTTGTCCGATGCGCCGGATATCCACCCTGACCGTGGAGTAAAATTTCAGGGCATTGCCGCCGGTTGTGGTTTCTGGGTTGCCGAACATCACCCCGATCTTTTCCCGCAGCTGGTTAATGAACACGCAGGTGGTATTGGTCTTGGAGATGTTGGCTGCCAGTTTACGCAGGGCTTGCGACATCAGTCGGGCCTGCAGGCCCATCTTGGAATCGCCCATGTCGCCCTCTAACTCTGACTTAGGTGTCAATGCCGCTACCGAGTCGATCACCACAATATCGACCGCGCCCGAACGAATCAGGTGATCGGCAATCTCCAGGGCCTGCTCCCCATTGTCGGGCTGGGAGATCAACAGGTTCTCCACATCAACCCCCAGCTTTTCAGCATAAAAACGGTCAAAGGCATGCTCGGCATCCAGGATGGCGGCAATACCCCCCGATTTCTGTGCCTCTGCAATGGCATGGATCGCCAGGGTCGTCTTACCCGAAGATTCCGGACCGAAAATCTCAACCACCCGGCCCCGCGGATAACCGCCTATGCCCAAAGCATTGTCCAGGGATATGGACCCCGAGGAGATAGACGGTACATCGGCTACCGCTTTGTCTCCCATCTTCATGATCGTGCCCTTGCCGTAGCCCTTCTCAATCTTATCCAGGGTCAGTTGAAGGGCCTTCATCTTTTCATCATCCGCCTGGTTGGCCTGACCCTTATTTTGCTGTTTGTTCTGCTGCTTGCTCTGCTGAGCCTGCTGATTCTGCTGACTCTGTTGGCTCTGCTGTTTGGTTTTGGTATCCTGTTGTCCGGATTTGTTGTTTCCCTTGGTAGCCATACTCTTTAGATTATAGTGTTTTTACAAAATGATTCCTGCAGCACCGCTTTTGTCGGCTGCAATTGATCTCTGCCGAGAAATTAGCTGAAGCAGCGCGTATCGTTCTGTCTTCAATGCAACGAAAATTAACACATTGCTGTAAAATAGTCCGCATTGCTATCCCTGTTCTTTGAATACCAATGGCTTACTCCTTATTGTCCGAAACCCTCATCGGTTTTTCATTTCGAATAGTAAAGTTAAGAAGATTGAAGCAAAATTGTACCATGCCCGGGCGATATTATTTATCAACAAGCCATGTTTTGTTTTATTTTCCGGTGAACCTATTGTTCGGGTGATTTTTCCTTTTACGATCGGTGGAAAAAATGCGCGCTATCTTGCAGCATCTGTTAAAATAACTTAAAAAATCCATGATTTTTTTGAAAATTAAAAATTATACAATTATATTTAACCCACTGAATGTAAAAAGCAACACCATTATACATATGGGTGAAGGAAACCAACTGCATAAGCAAGAAAATTATGATTCCCAGCGGAATCATAGCAAGGAGAAAAATCTCGTCCTTTACAACGATGAAGTGAATGATTTTAATTACGTGATCGAGTCACTCATTGAGGTTTGTGAGCATGACAATGTGCAGGCAGAGCAGTGTACCTATCTGGCACATTACCATGGTAAGTGTGAAGTGAAGAAAGGCGCTTACCAGGAACTGAAAGTAATGAAGGATGCATTGATAGAGCGCGGGCTTCAGGCGGAGATCTACTAATTTTATTCCAGCCTTTTCATGTCCCTTCTTGCCATTATCATTTTGATTCTGATCGGGATATTCCTCTTTTTGGTGGAATTTTTACTGGTCCCCGGAGTTACCATTGCCGGTATTGCGGGGTTTATTTTATTGGTAGGGGCGGTTTACTTTGGGTATGAGAGTTTGGGTACCCCGGCCGGGCATTATGTTATGCTGGGGGCGGTGGTTTCATCTTTGGTGGTTATCGGCTATGCCCTTCGGGCCAAGACCTGGAAGCGTTTGATGCTGGATTCTACGATCAGCAGCAAGGTGTCATACCAGGAGGAGCAAAAGGTGAAGGTGGGCGACCAGGGGGTGGCCGTTACCCGGTTGAATCCGATGGGCAAGGTACTGATCAATGGTGAATTTATGGAGGCCGCTTCTACCGGGGCTTATATTGAACAAAAGAAGAAGGTGAAGGTGGTTAATATCCGGGATTTTAAGGTCATCGTTGAACCTTTGGCAGAGGAAGATGGTTAATCATTATAGGTTGGTTGATTTTGCTGAAGCTGTTTTACCTAACCAACCATTTTTTGATGGCACTCATTAATTTATATTGCTCTTGCTCATTGCTAATCAGCATTCAAATATAATGGACAACCATCTTTAGAGATACAGTCAAATTTATTCATAAACTATTGTAATATGGGAGATATAGGAACATATATTGTCATTATTGTTGGGGCCATCGTTGGTCTGTGGATCATCCTCTATTTTGTACCGATTGGCCTTTGGTTTTCGGCCCTGATATCCGGGGTGCGCATTTCTCTGCTTCAGCTTATATTGATGCGCTGGCGGAAGGTTCCCCCGTCGGTCATTGTCAATGCCATGATTGAGGGGAATAAAGCCGGGTTGACCCTTTACCGCAACGATCTGGAAGCCCATTACCTGGCCGGGGGCCATGTCCCGGAAGTGACCCATGCGTTGGTTTCGGCCGAGAAGGCCAACATCAATTTGGATTTCAAGATGGCCACGGCCATTGACCTGGCCGGGCGCGACGTTTTTGAAGCCGTTCAGATGTCGGTCAATCCCAAGGTCATCAACACCCCGCCTGTCACTGCAGTAGCCAAGGACGGCATCCAGCTGATTGCCAAAGCGCGGGTGACCGTTCGGGCCAACATCAAGCAGCTGGTAGGAGGTGCCGGTGAAGAAACCATCCTGGCCCGGGTGGGCGAAGGCATCGTCTCGTCCATCGGTTCGGCCGACTCGCATAAGGCTGTATTGGAGAATCCCGACTCCATCTCGCGGGTGGTGCTCGAGAAAGGACTGGACAGCGGGACGGCCTTTGAGATCCTTTCCATCGATATCGCCGATATGGACATTGGCAAGAACGTAGGTGCCGGCCTGCAGATCGACCAGGCCAATGCCGACAAGAACATCGCCCAGGCCAAGGCTGAAGAGAGAAGGGCTATGGCGGTGGCCCAGGAACAAGAGATGAAGGCCAAAGCCCAGGAAGCCCGCGCTGCTGTGATACAGGCCGAAAAAGAAGTGCCCCAGGCCATCTCCGAAGCCCTGCGAAATGGCAACATTGGCGTGATGGATTATTACCGGATGAAGAACATCCAAAGCGATACCGATATGCGCGATGCCATCTCCAAGCCCAGGGAGGAGGGTTCCTCTTCCACATCGGACGATACCACCGATGAAAACGAATAATGATGCGTATGCTGCCAATCATCCTGCCGGTGGATTCACTCCCGCAGGATGGTTGTTGCCTGCCATCCTCCCGGTGGAGCCAGCCCTCCGGGATCGGTGTTGCCCGCCCTCCTGCCGGTGGATCCCTTCACCTCAGTTTGGCGACAGCTTTTGTTAAAGCTTATTTCAAATGGCGGGCCTTGTCATCGTTGATCAATTCGTTTGACTCTGGCAACTTAGCAGCCTCCAATGGACCCGTTTACCCAGGCTTGGGATTGAATGGGAGATGAAGAAATTGGGAATTTTTTTGTGGTTTTGCTTCATTTTACTATTTTTGCGCTACACTTTTCTGGAGAGATGGGAGAGTGGCTTAATCCACCGGTTTGCTAAACCGGCGTACCGCGACAGCGGTACCGGGGGTTCAAATCCCCCTCTCTCCGCCCAATTCAGGGCCTTCCTTTTCCGGAAGGCCCTTTTTTAGTGCCATACAGCCGACCCCAAATGAAACCATCAGCCACTGCCTGGATTTATTTGGGATATCACAAGTTTTGGAGGTTATTATTGACGGTGGCTGGGGTTATTCCTGGACCACGCCTTCCTTTACCTTTTTGTCGCTGCGGATGAACCCATCTTCCAGGCGGATGATACGCCTGCCATAAAGGGCCTGTTTTTCGCTGTGGGTCACCTGCAAGATGGTCATCCCCTGCTTATTGAGTTGGGTAAGCAGATCCATGATCTTTTCACCCTGCTCGGAATGGAGGTTGCCGGTGGGCTCGTCGGCCAAAAGCAGTTTGGGTTCGGCTACAATGGCCCGGGCAATGCCGACGAGTTGCTGCTGACCGCCAGAGAGTTGATTGGGGAAAAGTTCCTTTTTGGCCACAATGTTGAACCGGTCCAGGATGTCGGCCACCATGCTCTTGCGTTTGGAGCCTTTGATGCCCTTATAAAGCAGGGGAGTTTCAATGTTTTCATAGACCGTGAGCTCGTCTATCAGATGGTAAGCCTGGAAGATGAATCCGATGTAGTTGCGGTGGTACTGGGTCCGGTATTTTTCCTTCAGGTGGTGGACCGGTTGGCCCATAAAGTGATATTCTCCGCTGTTGGGTTGATCGAGCATGCCAATGATGTTCAGCAAGGTTGATTTGCCCGCTCCGCTGGGTCCCATGATGGTAAGGAATTCCCCTTCCTGCACGTCAAAGCTTATGTCGCGCAATACATAGCTGCGCTGAAAACTGGTTTTGAAGTACCTTTCGATGGATTGAAGTTCTATCATGATGGTTGATTTTGGATTCAAAGTTGCTCTTACCGCTGCTATCAATCAGCAAGGTAAGGATTTTCCCCTTTGGAATCAAATATCGTTCCAGTACTTTTAAAACATTGACTGTTAAAGCTTAAGCAACATCAGCAAGGGGTGGATTTGTGCGCATTTGAAACAGCAGGTGTACGAGGGTGGACAATGGGCACTGAGCAATGAACAATTGCTGCATGTATTTTTTATTTAAAAGATTTGGACATTAGCAAAACAATGTTTTTATTTGCAGGGCTATTTTAGAAAATGAAAATGATTCGGGGTGTAGCGCAGTCCGGTTAGCGCATCTGCTTTGGGAGCAGAGGGTCGCAAGTTCGAATCTTGCCACCCCG
>Ga0207714_1000240_pt1 | contig 37519 bp, 62 predicted proteins | sample PonA232FremontCA_2_FD_187270 | JGI IMG/M metagenome (GOLD analysis project Ga0207714, IMG submission 187270) | Marine sediment microbial community from Fremont, CA, USA - Pond A23 Sediment 2 (SPAdes) | ecosystem: Environmental > Aquatic > Marine > Unclassified | place: USA: Fremont, California...
ATAATCAATTGCAGTCGTAAGATCATAATTTCCAGGAATTACTCGATATGCGGCCCCATCGAGTCCATGATCGGTACGAGCTTGATTTATAGCCGCCCCTATATCGGAGTAATCCACTAAATCATAGACGTATTCAGTGCCTCCCTGTCGAACTATAAGACCGCCGCTATATTGATTTGTAATTGAGTTCCCGTTATGATCCATATCGTCCTCAACATCTATCGCATCCCCGCCACCGTCGATGGATTTGATGTCGTTGAGGGCATGGTCTTGTATGTCAATGGTTCCGTCAGACCTGAAGATTGCTATCATCGAGCTGGAACCTTCGTCATAGATTTCTAATTGATCATCGGTGGAATTGTATTTGATCGAGTAGTCTGAGTCTGAACCGAAAATTGCTTTGATATCATCTGGAAACGGAAGGTTGCCTGTTAAATCCTGGGATCCGTCTCGGTCAAGCTTGTGTTCTTCTAATTCTTCAAACCATTCTACGATGACGTTTTGAGCTACTGTACTTCCGCTACTATGGTTGGCTGCTGCTGTGCTATCGTATCCTCTGGTTAAACTTTCTAGTGTGTCTGCGTTCCTATTCCCTACCAGGATTTTTTCGTCTCCGACTCTGATTACAAAATTCCCTGTCGGAAAGCGGTCTCCCGTTCCTGCTTTTAGGTCGAAACTGGTTTGAGTTGCTGTTATATCATTTGCGAGCTGAGATCTAGCTCGGTCTTTCTTGTTAAGATAGTTTGCCATTTTTAGGTCACGCTCCCACCTTTTATGCTAATTCTGTCAGCTAAGGGCTGTTCAAGTTCCCTGGCTAGGGTCTTCCCGTCTATTTGGAAGGTTATTTCTTCGATCTTTTGCTCTCCAAGTGTGTTTCTTATTGCTTTTAATTGCTCTGTTGCCTGGTTGGCTGTTTGCCCTATATTAACGACTTGAGTGTTTATATCTGTTATATGGTCCCTAATTGTTTTGACTATATCAAGCTGCTCGGAACTTGAGGAAGAAATACTTCCGAGTTCTTCTGATTCTATTGAACTCATGTCTTCGATGCTCGTATCTAAGTTTTCTATTGAACTTTCTGTGGCCTGCTTTTCATCTGGTGTCTTCCCTTCGTAAGCTGGCCCGTATTCTACGTCTCCGGGCTTCCTATCTTTTCCACCTCCGAATCCTAAAAGTCCGCCTATGTCTTTTATAAGGTTTCCGCTTCCGAATATGGAACTTAGCCCCTGGCCGACTGCTGCTGCTCCACTAACCCAAGGAAGTGCGGATCCTATAGCTGACATGATCCCTCCACTTCCTCCCCCACCAAATACGCTGGCTATTCCGCTAGTTACTGAACTGATTATCCCGCCGCCTCCGCTTTTCTGGTTGCCCCCACCGAGAAGGTTCCCTGCTATGCTGGCTATTCCGTCCCAAACCTGATTCCCGAGGAAGGAAGCTGCTTTGTTTAATATAGTATCGAATATAGATCCCCAAAAGTCGCTGAAGGCCTTTCCGAAGCCCTTAGTGCCTTTTAAAAGGGCTACGAAATTATCCTTGAAGGAAGACTCTATGCCGCTAGTTATATCGTCTACAAGTGTCGTTACGTCCTTCTTGAGGTCTTTGTATGCCTGTGTCATGTTATCAGTTCCGTCATCTACGGTTGTTTCCTGGTCGTCTACTCCATCGCTGAGTGTCTGGTTCCCTTCTTTGACCATAGTTAGAAGTTCTTGTTTTGAGCTTTTGCTAAGATTACTATATTCGGACTCGATCCTTTTTCTCATATCCTTGACTTTTCCCGTAGTATTATTCTTTAAGTCCTGGTATATTTTCTTTAAGTTTACGGACTCTGCTTTGGCGGTCTGCTCTACGTTTGCCTTTTCTTCTTTTTGGTCGGCTGTAACTTGGTTTTTCTTTCTAGTAAAAGCCTGGCTTGCTCCACGGCGAGCCTTGTCTGCTTCCCTTGTAATTGCCTGTTGAGCTTTCTTTGCGTCTGTTTCCGTGTTGGATTTAAATTCTGCTGTCTTTGCGGAGGTTTTGGCTACCATGTTTTCCATACTTCCTACTACGTTATCTACTATTCCTTGGCCGAGGTCCTCTGAAACGAGTTCTAGGTTTTTGAGACTTTCCTGAGCGTTGTCGAACATTTCTTTTGATAAACCAGGGACGATTTTGTGTAACCACTTGAACTTGCCAATTATGTTGCTGATTGCTTTTCCGACCTTGCTTGCTATGGTGTTGAGTCCACTCGTGAAAAGATCCTGCGCCCCCTGAAGGAAGGTATCTATAATGCCGATTGCTGATTTGGCTAAGGATCTCCAATCGTCTACGAATAGCTCTACGAAATCTACTAGGAAGGTCCCAAGCATATTAAGATAGTCCGAAAATATGTTTTTAATCGAACTCCATACCGTGTCCCAAATTCCCAGGAGGGCTTGACCTACGGCTTCCCAGTCTCCGGTTATGACTCCCTTCCAGGCCTCTACGAAACCTGCTATTATGTCGAGAACTGTCCCGATTACTTCCTTTATTCCGTTCCAGGTGTATTCGCCTATGGCTATAATCGTATCTCCGAAAGCTTCCCAGAAAGATTCGGCCCAACCTACGAATACTGTGATAATTTCTTTGATTGTTTGGAATATCTCTCCGAAAGTTATGCCAAGATCCTTGAGAAATCCTTCGGCTGCTCCACCTTCTCCGAACATCTGTCCGACAAAATTGGTTATATCTGCGAATACCTTCTGGACCTTAGGCCCCCATTCTTCAATCAGGCCGAGAGTGCTTTCGAGAAGTGAAATTAGCCCGGTCCCTAAAGTCTCCATAAATGGGGCTAAGTATTTACGCTTTATTAGGGTCCAGCGTTCTCCGAGCTGTTTGTCGTATTGCTTACTGGCTTCTTTTACGGTCCCCTTGGAATTTTCTATAACTTCCATGAGGTCTTCCATGCCTTGCTCGCCCTTTTGAAGTCCACGGTACATATTCTGGCCTGAGCGTCTTCCTAAGATTTCGAGAGCTGATGCGAAGTTGTCTGATCCCTTTTCGGCTGAAGCGAGACTGTCGATTACTTGCTGCATAGCGTCATCTGATGTACGAAAGCCGTCTTCTGTTTTCTCTACTTCGATCCCGAGCTCTCTGAGGGCTTCTGCTTGAGATTTTGTGGGGTCTTCTACCCTTACGACTGCTCTGGCTAGTCCTGACGCAGCTTCTTGTGCGTTTACGCCTTGATCCTCGAAATGACCTAACATGGCCGCCCCTTCTTCTACTGACATTCCCATAGATTTCATGGCTGGTTGGGCTTCTGCTAGGGCATTTTGCATATTCCCTATGTTGGCCCCTGTGTCTGCTGAGATTGCTTTGAGTTGGTCCATAAGCTTGCTGCTTTCCTGGACTTCTAGGCCCCAGGCCCTTTGGATCTCTGTAATATCTTTAATTGCCTGACTTGTGTTTTGGTTAGTAACTTTGGCGTAGTCGAGGAAGTCCTGCTCCATACCTTTGGCTGCGTCTCCGTGCCTTTGCCTGAGGGTTGTAACTGCGTTACCCAGTTCTTCGTAACTATCGGTGTTCTGTTTGTGTAAGGATTGGACGGTATCTCTGAATTGTTTTGCCGCTTCTTCTGAAGCTCCTGTTTCCGAGCGGTATCTTTGAGTAGCGTCTTCGAGCCTTTGAATGTTTTGCGCCCCTTCCCTTGCTAGGCCTGCGAGAGCTGCTCCCGCTGCTGTAACAGTTCCGATTAGTCCGGCTTTCCCTAGGTTTTTCATAAGACCTGCTGACATACCTTTTGCGGACTTGATGCCAGAGATAAATCCTGAAGTGTCTAGGTTCATCTCCTGGTATAGCTCTCCGACTTTCATAGCCATAATATCACGCCTTATTCGAGACCGAGTATATTATCGAGAACTTGCTCTTGCTCTTCGGGGTCCTCTATTACTTGAACTGGTTTGCCTGTTTCTGGATCAACTTTCCCTGTGTCTTCGTTTTGGAAGGACTGTACGAGACTTTGGTGTAAAGCGGTATTAGGTTTCACGGTTATAGCTTCCTTGAGTACGTTAAACCTTCGCCAGCTATGATTATAAGGCCAACTTCCAGACAGGTCGATTCCGTATTCTGCCTGGAAGTCAGCCTCTATTGCTGTCCAATGTTCTGTTAGCTTCCAGCTTTTCCCTGACCGCCCTGCCCTGAGGTCCCTTTGCCGGACCTCCACTTTGTCCAAATCCAGCGAAAGATTTCTTCGATCTCTGGCCAGGAGCAGTCTTCTTTAAGTTGATAAACTTGATCCCCGAGGGTTTCCTTGAGGATGTTCATAATTACGCTTGCTGGAATTTCTTTGTCATCTTCTAAGCTTTGCTGTGCTTCCAGGGCGTTAAACATGACTGACGCTGGGGGCGATTGTGGTACTTCGTAGACCTCCCCGTGTTTCTTAAAAGTTAGCTTTTGGTTTTTTCTTTCTTTCTGGTATTCGTCAAAGTTATGGTCTATTTGAGCTTCGGGGTCCCCAGTTTTATGGCCCTGAGGGTCTTGAGTCATACTTTTACGACCTCCGTTAAGACATCCGTAACTGCTGAGTAGTCTATGTGAACGAGTTTGTCGGAGTCGTTAAACCAATCTTTGTCAAAAGGCCCGATAACCCTTGATTCACCTGCCGGTATTGATATTGACGGATCGCTAATTGTAAGTGTTACTCCACCTACCTTTTCTGTTTTTTGGACGTTGATGGTAACGTCTACACTTCCACCGCTGTTATTGATTATATTTACGAAGGTTTTCCCGTCGTTTATGAACGAGTCCCCTCCGCTTGATGCGGAGTTCTGAGTAGGGCTTAGGCCTGTAAGATCTGCTTTTTCGACTGTTAGTTCAGCCATGAGTTATCACCTTTGTTAGTTATTAAGCTCTAAGTCTTGTTGACACTACCTGAGATATTGAAGGTTGCGGCCCAGGAAGACTTTTCGTTTCTTCCTCCGAGAGCTTCTCCGAGACTTACTGTAGCGTCAAATTCGTAGATAGTTCCCCCGGGACTTGTTAACTTCATGGTCCCGATTGAACTTAGCCCTACTTCGTTCCCGAGTGTTTCTACTCTTTCCTGGCCTGGGTCTCTGGATCCGTCGTCCGGGTCTTCCATCCAGTCCCCTTCTAGCGAGACTGCTTGTGATCTTTCGATAATCATGTTTTCTGCTTTCCCATTAGAATTCATGTTTGTAGTGTCGAGCTGTTCGTCTGAATGGGACCAGGTCATAGTTTGAAGTCCGTCAATCTCTATAAAACTGTCTCCGGCAGAGTTTTCTACTTCGATGGTCCAATTCCTTGCTGGTATAGCTGTAAGCATATTGGATCACTCCCTTATTGTGCGTTTATATCGAAATTGTGCGTAAAAATGTGTCTTCCGTTCTCGTCCTGGTCTCTGTAAACAGGACGCTGATTATTTGTGGTTATAAAGTCTACCCAGACCCCTCCGGGCCAATATCCTGACGTAAATGCTTGTAACTCTCTTGAGATCCTATCTGCGATATTATAAGCAGTTAGTACGTTTCTGTCGCCCCTGGTTAAGATCCTGACGGAGGTATTATTTTCTTGTGCTTGTCTGTCTTCTGGCCCTCCGGTTGGTTCTATTGATACGGCTATGTCTGGTTCGGGAGGAAGCCTGGGGGCAAATATGTTCCCTATGTCTGGATTGTCAGGATCGTAATAAATGTCTTCTATATTATCACTTAGGAAGGCCATAAGCGACTCAAAAATTGTCATGGTAGTTCACTCTTGATAACTTCTGCAACTGTTTCGAGAGCTTCTTCGCCTTTCCTGTCTCCTGTCCTCTCTAACCACTTACGCTCCCCGTCCCCTTTGAAGTTAGTTCCTGAATCCATTTCGTGAACTGGTGCTGCGTACTCTTGGGTGTATGCGACTACTGCTTTTAATTCTTGTCCGTCTACGTCGTTAAACCCTGATTCTTCTAGTCTTCCTGAGTCGTGAGGACAAATCTTGTTAGCTTCTGTGAGCAGAAAGCCTGATCCTTTGGCCAGTCCTTTGACTGCTGCTGCTCTATTTGCCTCTATGGCCTTTTTGTCGTTAAATTCGTTATAGCTTTTGCTCATTTTAGCTTCACCTCGGTATGCGATCTTTCGTCAGAAAGTCTGTTAACTTTTGGTTCTACCTTGAGGACTTCCCGTTCGTATCCGTTAAATTCGATTAAATCTTTTGGTTCTGGTGGTTTTAAATCCGGTGGTAGGAAGACCTTGGCGCTTGAGGTTACTAATTCACCTTCTTGGTTGTATGTTCTGCTCTGAGATTGCTCGTAAACGCAGCGTACTGTAATTGGATCGGCGTATCCTTCCTCGAAAGCGTTGTGTCCTTGGTATCTTTTTAGCTTTGCTGTTTGTTTGAAAGCCCAGTCCGGGAACTTTCTCACTTTGTCTTCACTCCTGTATATGTTAAACCGACCTGCCCGAGATGTTGTATAGTTCGTGGAGCTAACTGTTGGCCCTCTGCGGTGCTTGAGTTATCCCCGGCCTTGGTAGCACTAAAGCCTCCGATAGAAATGCTCTCATAGTCCTGTTCGGACCCTATTTCGTCATCTCTGCGTATCCAGAACTGTAGCTGTGCGCAGGTAGCTTTCCTGACGGCTTCCTCGATTTTTGGTTCGGTGGTATCTATTTCTACAATAACGTGGTAGTCTATTAGCTCTGAAGCCCTTTCGAGTAACCGACTGTAATCATCGGGTAGGTCGGCCTGGTCTTCACCTGTATATTCTGCGTAATCGGACAGGTCTGCGTAGGACATGGTTTTATTCCTCTGTGTATCCGATAGCTACGAAGAAACTGTCGCCTCCACCGTTGAGTAGTACGTCCTTGTCGATAGCTCCTTCTTTTGTGAGGTTGTTTAATAAAATTCTGGTATTTTGACTTGTGTATAGCTTCCCGATTTTGTCTCCACTGTCAAAGTCTAGGTCTATTTCACCTACGTTTCCGTTTGAATGGATTAAGATATATTCTACGATAATCTTATTTCCAGAATTAGGCGAAATTATACTGGTGTCGGTTTGGCTGTTAGAAAATTCGCCAGTAAAAGTTTTTATAGATCTTTGAGGGTCGACCTTGAGGTATTCCTGGTCATTTGCCTTATTATATCCGAAAAGACGGTTTAAAATCTCTATAGTTGAGGTCCCTGCGTTCATGTTAGCTCACCGCCTATATACTGATTGTTACGGAAGCCGAGCTTATGGTATAGCCGCAAATGTCTTGAGAGTCTACCGTGAGTGTAAAGGAATCGCCTTCCTGCCAGTTGTCTGCGAATGTTACTGTTACTGTCCCGAGACCGTTGCTGACAGTTATGGGGCTGTCGGTACTTGTGGATCCCGTGTCGGCTGACGAATCTGAAGTTGATACGGTTACTTCGCCTTCAAAAAGCTCATTTTTATAGCTGTCTTCCTGGACTTCGAAATTAACCTCTATGGTATCTGAGTCTGAAGGAACTGAGTCAAGAGTATAGTTATCTGGAAGTGCAAAACCTATATTCCCACTTACTAAGGCCGATAAATCTTTTATTTCTCTGGCTAGTCTGCGTAAATTATCGAATAAATGCTTGAAGCTGTGCCGATGCCTGTTTCTTTCGTTTTTAGCCTCTGCTGGTAGTTCTGGTATTGGTTCCTCTCCGCCTAAAGCCATTTTAGTTCACCCCTTTATAGAAGCCGGGGCTATTAAACCCCGGCTATTATTAGTCTGTGGCTAGTTTAGCCGTTAGTTACGAGCTTTACGAGCCTGACGTTTTTAGGTTCGTAAACTCTGTCCCAGTTAGCTTCGTTTTCTAGTTCTGTGTTAGTTGGAAAGTCGCCTGAGACTGAACTTTCTTGCCAGGCTACTCCACGAGGATGTACGAGGAAGTTCCTACGGTGGATTAAATTAGTTTCGCCCCTGGTTCCGTTTCTTTCTGTTTCTACTGGAACTTTTGGGGTCCCTTCTCCGTATCCGACTGCTCCCTCCCCGAATATGTAACTGGTGTATTCGTATTCTGCGTTATCGGCTGAAGAATTATCCCGTGGAAGGCTGTCGTCTACGATTACGGTGTGGTTCATGTAAGTCCCGAACCCTACATCCTGCTCTGAATCAGGTATATAGTCGATTAGGTCGTTTTTCTGTAGCCTCGTGTGTAGCTCTGATCTCATAGCGATAGCTGTAAGCTCGCCTTTCTTGTCTCCGAGAAGCTGTTTTGCGTCTAGGATGTTCTGACCGGAGATTAAGGCATCTTCTGTAAGGCTGTCAGCTCCAGAAATTGTTACGTCTAGGATGTGGTCCCCTGAGTCGTTTGAAGAATTGTCTGCGAAGACACCCTCGAGACTTGCTATCAGTACGTCCTGGTATCTCCGTGCCCAGTATGCTGCTACACGTTCTGAGATAGCTCCGAGAGGGTCGTCCCCTGAAAGTTCGTCCGTGAGGTCCTCTGCTCCCCAAACGTTAGCACGTCCTTGAAGCCTTGCGATGTCTTTGCCTGTGCTTATGTTATTGGTGCTTAGTTCTGAGTCGCTAGAGCGAACCTGGTCATCCTGGTCAATATCTTTCCAGAATGGCATTTTCACCATTTCCCCCCCACCTTCTAACTTCTCGTCTAGTTCTGGATCCGTAGCTATAATGCCGCTCTGCCAAAGTGCAGAGACTTCTGGAAGTGTCTCCTGTACGTAGTTATTGAAGACCTCTGGTACGATTACGTCTGAAAGTAGCGTGGTAGCCATAATAAATCACTCCGTGTTTATAGACCGAAGTTGCTTGGGTCCTTTCCTGCTGCTTGGATCAGAGACCTTGCAACTTCTGGCTGATTTTGAATTAACTCACCTTGTTTTGTTGCGTTCTTATTTTTGTCCTTGAATGGGTTTTCTTCTGGCCCTTCCATGTTCCCTCCACCTTCGACCTCTGATCCTGAGCGAGTAGGTCCTTCGTCTTCTTCGGTGTCGAAAAGGTAGCTTTCTGATTCCTTTATTTCTTTGAGTTGGTCTTCGAGGCCTTTTACAGACCCGTCTTCTTCGACCTCTATTTTATCTTGGTCCAGGAGCGCTTTGACTGCTTGAGTGTTTCTGGCTTTGTCTGACGCTAGTGCTACTTCTATTGCGTTTTCCTTGCGTTCTTTCTGAAGTTTTTGCTCGTATTCTTCCCTGGTCTTTTTATTTTTTTTCTGTAAGTTGTCTATTTTGTCCTGAAGTTCTTCTGTTGCCTGGGTGTCTTCTTTGAGCTGTTTAATTTGGTCGTCTCTCTCGTCTAATTGGTTTTCTAAAGCTTTAATTCTGGACTGTTTATCGTTTAGTCTTTCTCTGGGAACGTATTCGTTGTCTTCCGAATTGACTAAAATACTGTTTACGTCTATGTCTGAGTCTTTTAATTCGGACTTTACATCTGAGTAAGCTTCTTCAGAAAGTATAGTTTTAAGTTTAGGCATAGTAGCTCACGCTCCTGTGTGTGGTAGGATTCGTTTGGTTACGGAGTGACGATCTCCGACCTAAGCACTTTGACGGTGTGCTATAGCCGAGAGTGGTCGTTACTTCTATTATATATTTGTCTATTGATCTTTCAAGCTGACTAAAAGACATATTGGAAGGTTAAGGTCCCTTTATATATCCGGTCTTTACTTAGTGGGTCCTGGACCCCGAACTCTGGACGGATTCTGGTGTTAAATTCGTTTAATTTAAAAGCTGTCCCTACGAATACCTCAAGATCCCCGTACTCGAAAGTTACTTCGGAAGACGCTGGAAAGTTTAGCCCTGCTTTGGTTCCGATATATGTATCTGTAAGCCCGAAAGGTTCTAGGTATTTGATGCCGAGGTTAGCTTCCTGTAATATGATTCTTCCTCCCGAAGCGGCTTCTGGTTTGATCTCGATAACTGTAGGAAGTCCGAACGGTTTAGTATCTGCTCTCATGAGTAAGTATGGGTCTTCCTCGCCTTCAAAAAATGTGGCTGATACGCCGAGATCGAGTACGCCTTCTTCCTGAAGCTGCTGGCCTGTAACTGCTAGGCCTCCGAATCCGATAATTCCTGTTGCTAAAAGTAAGATTAAAATTCTTCTCATAGTTCCACCTCCGAAACTATTGATTGGATTGAATGGCTTTTTATCCATCGTAGCCTGACGCTCTTGCTGCTGCTTGCTGTTTCCTGGCCCTTGCTCTTGCTCGTTTCCTGGATCTATCGTTCCCTGGTGTATAGTAGTATTTCTTTCCTGAATCTCCCCATTGGTAGTAGCCTTTACGTTCTCCGCTCTTTGTAGTGTAACCTTGTTTTATAGGCACTATAGATCACCTCGCTATCCTTCAAGGTTATTTTTTCTTATATATTCTTCGGCTTCTTCAACTTCTTCTGGACTTTGCGGTAAGTGTGTTTCCCAGGTAGATCCAAGTACGTTTTCTAAGGTCTCCCGTATGTCTTCGGGAGCGTCTTCAGAAATTTTAAGTCCGTTGGGTGGATCTACCTCTACGTACTTTTTTTCTTCTTTTGTTAGCTCTATTTGAGTCATTGCTGGCTCTCACCTCCGTAACTCCACTTTTCTTGAGATTTTTCAACTATCGTTTTGGCTATTGGTTGAGTCCTTCCGCTGCAATAATAATTTTCAAAAGATTGGGCGTAAAGTTCGTGGTCATCTTTAAGGGCGTATTCGCCTAGCTGATTAGCAATATCATCTTGAAAAGATATATCATCTGTGTAACCGAGTTCTTGTTTGGTTTCTTCTACGAGGCCAAACATATCCGCTCTCTCCATCCGAGAGTTCCACTCATGCTTTTGCTGGATTGATAAATCGTCCCAGGACTCTTTGCCTGAAAGCCCCATGCTTTGCTGAAGTCTTTCTGTATTGGCGACTATGTGTCCTTGCTCGTGTACGAAAACACCTCCTGGGTCAGGATTTTTTATATCCCATCCGTGGGTCCCTGTGTCCCAATCTGATTTATGTTCTTCGATTCTGTCCCATACTTGATCTTCGTCTCCCCAGTTATCCTGGTTAACGTAGTATCTTTTCATGTAAGCGATACCGTTATTCCTGTAAGGGTCGTCGAAGACTCCCGAGTGCCTTTTCTTTGATGCTAGTTCGTCGATTGAATCTGCTATGCCCGGGAAGTCTTCCTTGACTTGCTCAAACTTACGCATTTCGTCCTTGACTACTTCGAGATCCTGGTCTCCGAAATCTGCGTCTATATTGTAGTTCTGTATAAGGTAGTCTTCGGCTTCTGTTGTATTTTCTAGGTCTTCCGGGTCGAATGTCGTTCCTTCCTTCATACCCTGCGGGAGGTCTATGTCAGCTACTTGCTCTCGTCTATATTTTCTACGTCTTCCTGTTTTGTCTAGGAATTGTCTCTGCTTCTTTTGCCACTCTCTGATTTTATTCTTGGCTTTTTCGCAAGCTTCTTCTGTCATGCAAGCTGCTTGACGCTTTTTCCACTTCCTTATTTGTCTTTCGTTATATCTCTGTTGCTGGCGTTCTTGGTATTTTTCGGCCCCACCTTCTACTGGTTCTGGCTTTTCTGTATGGCCTTCTATATATGGCGATATAGCGTGAGTACAATTTGGGTGGAACAGTCCGGCTGCTCTGGCTTCGTCTACTGTCGGATAGTCCTCTGAACCGTCCTCCGAAACATCGAGGATCCTTCCTTCCCAGGGGTCGCAGAGGGGGCATGGTTCTGAAGATGTCCCGACTACGGCTAAGGTTTGGTCGTATCCTCTCATGCGCTCTATTGACCCGTCTATTGCTGAACGGTTTAGGGCTGTCCGGGTGGCCATCTCTGTATAAGCCTTCATGGACCATTGCTTGTTATCTGAATCCGTAAAGCCTGTTATTCCTCTGTCTGCAAAATCGTTTAAGGCCCTTTGTATTGTTTTGCGTTGATTTTGTGTTCCTACGATCTCTGGCCTGGTTGCCTTTTGGATTACGTCCCTGTAAGCGTCTTCTGTGGATCTCAAGACCCGAAGCTTTGTACTATCAAGTCGATTATATAAATCATCTGTTAAGGCCTGGACTCTTTTGCGGTCTACCTTGAGGAAGTGGCCTTCGAGAGGGGTTGGAAGGCCTGCTGATTTGAGTGTAGCTTCGGTTCGATTCATTCCCTGCTTATAGGATTCTTTTATCGCACTATTTATTTTATCTTTGTCGACTTTTTTATTTATCCTTCCGATAGCTCTGTCTCTGACTCTGGCCCGTAAGTTTTGGATCTCTTGTAGCTTGCCTTTTGCCCAGGCAGCCTTTTTCTGGTTTCCTTTGTCGAGTGCATCTCTGAGGGCTTTTAACGCTTCCTTCTCTGCGTCAGCATAGGTCCTCTCAATATCCTGAGCGTAGCTACTTGCTGCCATTGTTAGTCCTTCCTCTCCTGTGGTCCACCTTATTCCAGAAGTCTTTTATGGCCCTTTGAATATGCTTAGAAAGAAATTTCTTTTCTGCCTTTGTTAGCTTAGTCATCCTCGTACCTCCGAAGGTATTTATTCTTGTGTCGTTCCTTGAATCTTTTGCGTTTGTCTGGATTTTTTTGTCGGGCCAATCTATGCTCTGAGGTTGGGGCTTTCTACGTTCATGCCCTTTTCGTCTTTGATCCTCTCGACTTCTTCTTCGATTTCTGATTCTGAGAGATCTGGGTTTCTGTACCGAACTTTTGTTTCGATGCTGGCTGCTTGTGCGTTTTCTAATTTTGTTAGTGTGTCAGCTCTGGTAGCCATGGAAGGCTTGAAAGCTTCCTCGAATTCTATCCGAGGCCTTGCTATTTCATAGTTTTGGTTGAGGAATTGATTGTCTATTTTTTGTAGGGCTTCGAGGATCCCGGTTACTGGCTTTTCGAAAAAACGCTCTTTTTTAGCCTTAGTTTGAACTGATTTTCTTTCACGGGTCCTTAGGGCCGTACCTGATTCTGCTCTCCCGGAAGTTTTCATGCCAAAAGTTTGAGGGCTATAGCCTGCTGAGTCTACGATCCTCATGAATAATTCCATAGCTGTTTCTTTGTGTTTTGCTGAACGGATATCGAATTGCTGCATAGTTATCTTTTTGTCGCCGCCTGGTCCCGTGTTGAGAGGTAGGTAAACTGATTTTTCTGGATCAAATATCAACTCCCCGGCCTCGTTTTTTAGAAAGTTCCTTGGTACAAGTATTCTGGCTTTTGCTAGTTTTAGGTCCCTGATCCAGGAGGTGTATGTAGCGTCTAAGCTGTCCATTATCCCTTCGATGCCTTGATAGTCAGACTGCCCGAGCGAACTGGTTCTCCAAAGTCTATTGGGTTTTTTATTTGGAACGTAGCGTACTAGAAGGTCGTCTAGGCCGTGGTTTATTTCTGGTTCTAGGTACTCGGTACTTGGGTGTTCTGTGAGTGGTACTTTTCTTCCGAGGTTTTGTTTGGTCCCTCTATATAGCCCGTGTCTGATTATTCCTGGTTCCCTATATTCGATATGTCTCCACCAGTATTCTGTATCGTCGAAGTCGCTAACAACTTGATGGAATAATACCTTGTCGAGGAAGGAATAGCGGAACTGTGGCAAGGTGTTATCCTGCTGGACTACACTTACGATCGGTGTGTCTTTTAATTCCTTGTCCCAGTCTGCTTTGAGGTAGCAGCCCCCGATTGCTGCTGCTGTCTCTGCTGCTTTAACTAAACGCCCGAATAATTCTGAATTTTGTATGATATAATTTAGTCTGTCTTGGGTTTCTTCTGTCCCTGGTCCCCCGTCTCCGTGTGCACCTGGTATTTTGAAGTTAGGCGAGGACCCCACGAGTAAGTCTGCGTTTACTGAAGCTATATCCCCGGCTGCTGGAACGTGTAACATGGTCCTTATGTCTTCTTCTATTTCTTTCGACCAGAGTCTTCCTTGAATGTCAGGAGACGATACTAAATCGGAATATACATCTGAAAGCCTTGTAGGGTCTCCTGAGTACCAGGCAGCCCACTCTCGAAATTTACGATATTCTGTCTCCCAATTGACTGGGGGCCACTCGCTTCCTGGTTCTGGAAGTCCCTCTGGTGTGCTACTGGGTCCGATTATATCTTTGATAGCCATATTATCACTCTCCACTTTGTGCGATTGTATTGTATAAGCCAATATCAAACAAACCGTTGATGACGTACCTGATTGCGTCCATGGCGTGATCGTCCTTCTTTTGGGGCTTGTCCTCGCCTCTCTGTTGAGCTTTTTCATCCCAAGCGTAATTGTAAAATTCGTCTATGACGTGTTCGCAGCTTTGGTGAACGAGTAGCTGGCCTGGCCCTATTAAGGCAGAAGTTCTTCTGATTCCGTCCATGACTTCGTTATTCGCTGGTTCTGTAGCGTGTAGTTGCTTGGCCTTGGTAGTGTCTGCTCTTAAACGATTGATAAACGATAGACTTGAGGGGTCTACGAGTATATATTGGGGCTGTGCGTAAACTTGATCGATCCCGAGTATTTCTGCTACCTCCCTTAGGAAGTCTCTCATAGCTTTGCTATAATCTGAGTCCGTTAATTGCTCTGTATCTGGCGCTCCACCTTCGTGCCAGTATTCGTGGAAGACTACTAATTTATTTTCTTCCGTTATTCCTATTGCGATAAAAGTTGTGGGGTTACTCATACCGTAATCAACACCGACCCAAAACCTGCGAATTGATGGAATCTCTGCGATGATGTTCTTTTGTGTGAAGCTGCTATATATGGCGTTTTGGTTGGTTTCCCTCCAGGACCCTTCTAGTAGCTTTTCTTTTGTAACTTCGTCTAACTCTGAAAGCGACTTTTCGTATTCTTCCTTATCAATATGGGGGTTGTCTTCTAAGGTTGCTAGTATTGCTGGATTGTTCCCCTTTATAAAGCGTTCCCGTACCCAGTGGAAGCCCTCCCCGATAGGGTTGGAAGCCGACCTTTGCCTGAGAGGTACTGGGTTGCCTTTATTCTTCCTGAGTCTGGAAAACAAAAAGCGATATTGTTTTTCTGTAAATTCTGTAGCCTCGTCAAATCCTATAAATTGGAACTCGGCTGTATTGTAATTGAAACGGTCGTCTTCGTAGTTCATGTGGCCGAAACTGAGTGTGGCCCCTGAGGGAAACGTCCACTTATGCTGGCTTCCGTTGTAATCTGCTGGTGTATGGTCAAGCCATTTCTTTGATCTTGGAATCAAAGATCCTTCCTTTTCTAAGTTGGGGTAGGTCCTGCGAAATAAAATTGCGTGGTAGTCTCCGTGGTCTACGTACATGAGGGCTGCCATAAGTAAAGCGTCTGTCTTCCCTGGACCTGCGGCCCCTCCGAAAAACACTTCCCGTTCTGGCCTGGCTAGGAAGGACCATTGCTTTTCGGTAGGGTAGTGCGGTATATATCTATTCGCTGCTATCCTCTGACCTATCCTGAGTTCCCTCGGGGTCAGATCCAGCTTCTCGAGCTTGCTGGATTCCTTCGAGGAAGGCTTCAGCTTGCTCATGATCAATAGCCTCCGAGTTAGCTGCTGCGGCTGATCCCGCTTCTACGTCTATGTCGATGTTAGCGGTATCATCTCTGGAAAGATTGGCAATAATACTTTTGAAGCTGCTATAAAACATCTTTTGCTCGTCTGTTAGTTCTTCCCCACTTACAATATCGCGTACTATCTTATTAAGTTTTGGTAAATGATTCAGCACGAATCCGAGCGCCTTTGCTATTGCTGTATCTTTTCTGGCTTGAGTCCTTCCTGAGCGGAGTTTGACTAAACGCCTCCACTCTCTGTCGATCTTGTCTTTCTGTAGTAAATCGTATGCGTATTTGCTTGCGTTATCCCTATTCTTTGGGTCGTACCCTGCGTCTAAGTATGCTTGAGCACCCGACTTTCCTTTTGCGTACTCTATACAAAATTTCTGTTGCCTGCTTGTAAGATCGTTGGTTCTACTCATGGTTATCCCCTCGTGCTTTTTGATATTTGGGGTCGAGAATCTTTGGAACTGCGTATTTCCAGTTTATCTTATGGTGGATCCGAATATAATTATCACCCATGAGTCCTATTTTTGCACATGACGGAGAGTACAAGAGTGTATAAAAGCTTTTAACGTAGGTTCCCTGGTCTAGGTATAGCTCTGTCAGCCCGCCCTCTCTCTGCTGTGTATTAGCCTGTACGATGGAAGCGTGGTTTAGCATGAACATGATTTTCCCGAGTTGCTGATTTCTTATATAAGTATTTACGTCATTATTCATACGCCCGAGATACGGGAATTCCCTGTCGGGAGATAGTAACCAGGTATTCATTGCCTTTCGTTTGATTTGGATTTCTTGTGCTAAGACGTTGTCGGCCCCTCCGATAAAATCTCTACCTTGGGCGAGAGTCATAGTATCTACGTCTGTTTTTTGATAGTATTCGACCCACTTTTCTAGGAAGTGGTCTAGGTCTTCCATTTTCCAGTCCCCGGAGCTGTCTTCTGAGTACATAGAATTTGCGTTTTTATCGAAACGATAATGGAAGGAAGTGTAGTCGTCGTCAAGGACTAAGAAAGTGTCTAGGTTGAGGTCCCTTGCTATTCCGAATAGTGCCTGTCTAGGAAGTAGGGCCGTGTCGTTATTGGGCCGATTGTCTCCCATGTCTACTTGCTTTCGGACTTCTTCCTTATTAAACTCTATGATCCTTCCTTCCTTGTATTCTTTGTAGTACTTTTTTTTCTGTGGGTCTTGGTCCTCTATTACGATATACCAATCTCCTGTATAGCCTGCTGATTTCATGGTATCGATCGTTTGGATCTTTCCGGCCCGTTTATAGCTGATTATAAAGATTGCGAAATTTTTCATTGCGTTAAAGCTTCCTTTGTGAAAGTTGTAAGCCCCTTTTCTATTGCTTTGTCGCTATCTATAACTACGAGTGCTAGGTCTTCCATGAGTTTTTGAATTTCTGGATTAGTGTGAGCGTAATACTCGGCTATTTTCTCGTAGTTGAAGCGTATATGTCTGTAGGAAGTTAGCTCGAGGAAGTCTTTTACTTCGTCAGGTATATCTGCTTGCTGAATTTTACTTTTAAGCTCTACGAACTTTCCTGTTTCTAATAATTCTTCTATTCGTGGAGGTTCGTCCTGTTGGGGTTCGTAGGTAGGGGGTCGGATTTTGTCGGTATATCTTTCTTCCTCTGCGTCTTTCATGTTAGTGTCTTCTGAATCGTAGACCTCTGTGGCTTCTTCTTCGCTGAAGCCTGTTTTGCCAAGGTCGAAACCTTCTTCGTCTAGCTTGCGAAACTCTTGCTCTAAAAGGTCGTCGTCAAACTTTCCTTCGTATGCTGTCTTCTGGATTGCTATACGAAGCCCTTTTATGTCTTCTTCCGAAAGGTGGTCTACGGTTATATATGGTACTTGGTCCATCCCGAGGTCCTTCCCTACTTCGAGTCGTAAATGTCCGTCTGCTATTTCGCCAGTTTTGTCCTTGCAGAGTATTGGTACTAGGAAGCCGTAATTCTGGATTGATTTTTTGACGTTTTCTTTCTGCTTATCGGGGTGTATGACTGGGTTATTTTTATATTCTTGCAGGTCCTCTATTGGTCGAAGTGGGTATGCGTCTGGTACGAAAACCTGTGATATTACTGGCATTTTCTCACCTCTATTTGCTGCTTTCTTTGTAGCCCTCGGCCCATACTAGGATTAATATAGCTCCGAGTAAAAGCCAGGGGTTTTGAAAAACGTGGATCCCGTATGCGAGTAGCGCTGTTAACGATAGTGCGGTTGTGGTTGCGATTATGTCCATAATATCACCTATTCTAGGTTGATTAAGTCTTTGTCGATACCGAGGTCTTCCTTGATCCCCTGGATTTCTTCTAGTGTGGTCGCTAGGTCTACCGCTACTTCTCTGGCTTCTTTGAGTTGCTCGATAAATTCGTCTATGTTCGTTACTAAGTCTAAATATACTTCGGAATTATTTTCAGGTCTATTCAAAACTATTCACCTCTATTTGTTAAAAGTTTTCTACCTGGTGAAGCCAAATAATTGTCTTTTCTTCTTTTTCTGTTTCTACTAAACATTTGTAGCTATGTGCTTTTACTATTTGCTTATCGTCGAAAGGTCTCCAGTCTTCGGAGGATCCCCCACCGAGAGCGTCTGCTGCTAACTTGAAAAGATTGTCTACGTCTCCCCACTTTTTGTCCGAATAATAGAAGCCGCAAACCATCTCTATTGGACCTTGAATTGTTTCCCTTCCGTAAAGTTCCTGGTACTTCCTTAGGATTTTATTTTCTGCTTTCTTGGTCTTCCTGGGTGTAAAAGTATGGCTTTTGGTAGAACGTGGTCGCCCTTTTGGTACTGGCCTTCCGTAGATTTTTAAAGTCTTTGCTGGCTTGCTCATGATTTCACCTTCTTTTCGACTACTTTGTAAGCGAAATGGCGTATGTTTCTACTGTATCCGAAGAACGCCCTTAGGGGGTCGCCTTTTGGAAGCCAGCGAAATCTTTCCCACCCTCGCTTGGCCCTGATCCTGGCCGATAGCCCGTATTCTTTCTTTTTATTCATAACTTTTCGCTCCTGTTATAATTTGACTGGCCACTTAGGTCCTGGAAAGTACACTTTGTATCCTTCCTGTTTGCCGTCTACCTCTAAGTATTCTTTTTGAATTGACTTTTGGAAGACCTTTTCGATCCTGGGGGTTAAGGTGTTGAGGGCTTTTACTATTCCGCTCTGTTTTACCTTAGGAAACGAATTGTCTTCCCTCTGCCTGATTCTGGCTGCTATAATTCCGAAAATTTCTTCGTCTAAGTGGTCGAAATCTGGGTCTTTTAATATCTTTGGTGGTATTGTGCACCACGGATACGCCATATTTTCCCTCCCTATCTTGGGTGTAGGACCCCGCCCTCAGAGATCCTACTATAACGACTCAGTCCGGAGGTGTTGAACACCTCGTTAGTTAAATTTTTGAGGGCGGTATTTTGGTCCCTTCTGTTATGGGCAGCTTTCCCGGAAAGGTGGATCTCTGAGAGATCGAGATCCTGCTCGCTGCCAAAACGTTCACTCACGGTTTTATAACGGAGGTAAACAGCGTGAGCTATTGAAAAGGCAACTGGAACGCTTAACTTTCCGGGAAGCCTACACCCAGTTGGTGCCGTGCGGGCGCTGAAGGTATATTCCATTACTCTGTGTAAAAATCTTTGAGTTCTTCTGCGATAATTTCGTCTGCAATTTCTAATATCTTTTTACTTTCGTCTGTGGTTATGTTCTGTTCCTGGACTTCCTTTTCCAGAGCTGCGAGTATTTCTTCTGTTGAGTAATAGCTTCGTAGTTGCTGTAGGTGTTTCGATTTCCTGGCTTTGATCGAACCTGAAAGCTTTGCCTTTTCTGCTGGATTTGTCAGTGCGATTTTCCTTTGTGAAAACGGTTCATACTCAGTAAAAGCTTTGTCGGTTATATCCTTTCGCTCAGGTGTCTTCATGGCTATCCTGCCTTCTATATTTGCGTAAATTTTCGCCACAATTTAAGCAAACTGTTGATAGGAAGGAAGCCTGTTTGTCATCTTCTGTAACGCCCCTCTGCTCTCGATATTCTTCGCCACAGTTAGGACAGACGACTCTGGCCCGATTTAGTGTTTTGCTCATAACTGCTCACCTTCTTCGAGATGTTCCCTGAAGGTGTCAAGAAATGTATTTTTAATTTCTTCTTCTGTCGCTTCTCCAACCCCTCTGATTTTTTGTAAGTCGGCTAACTCGAGAGTTCTTTCTACGATATTTTTGATTTGATTTTTTTGGGTTTTGGCAAGAACTTCGTCTTTGGCTTGCTCTATTTTCTCTGAGATACCTTCTACGGGGCCTAACAGCTCGAACCAGAGCTTTGGGTCGCCCTTGCCTGGCCCTGCTAGGCCGTGTTCGTCTAAGACTTCTGCGATACTGTTAACTGTCTCTACGTCGATTGTGTCTTTTGGCGATTTACCTGGAACTTTGTATGTTAGTTTTATGGTTTTTTGAACGAGCTCCGAAAATTTGCCTGTAATTTCTAGGCGAGCGTATGACTTTTCTTCTTTTCTCTCTAATTCTGAGAGTTGAAGTTTCATTAGTTTTGACCTCCGTGTATTTTTATTATATATTGTTTCGTGTGAATGTCAAACAGAATACTCCGAACTTTTTACCGGACAAGTTGTGTAGCTGATATAAAGCCTGTCGTGTTGGTATATTAGCCCTGGTCTATAACAAACGTATTTAACCCACCTTGTGTCTCCGTCCTTCCTTTGGGTTTCTTGGCTTCTAAGTGTTGTAACTGCTATTGATCCTTCCGAGACCCCTTCCTCTCGCTCCCACTTTCTGGCTTGCTGAATTTGTTTGCTGTCGTAAGGACATTTTTCTGGACTTTCGACCTGGCAACTTTCGCAGAATTTTCGAATTTTTATTAGTTCTTTGATCCCTTCTATATTTGACTCTACGAATCCTTCTGGTATTTCCAAAGATCCTGGAATTTGTTTTAAACGAGCCCTTCCTGAATTTGCCGAGATATTCCAATGATTTAGGATTTTTGTACTATTTTCTATGTCCTGGTTGCTGTATAAATCGTAACCTGCTATGTCTACGCTTTCGTATAATTCTTGAGCTGCTTGTGTTAAACTTTTCATTTGGTGTTGCCCTCCGTTAAGACTTCTTCTACTCTGGTTAATTCGTCTCCGTATAAGTCTGGATTTTCTGTAAGAACTTGGTCGATTGTTTTCTGTATTTCTTCTCTGTCTTCTTCCGAAAGTTGCTTGCGTTTCTTTCTTTTCTGCTGCTGTTGCTGCTTTCTGATTTCGTTGCAAGTCTTTTCTAATCGTGGAGCTGAAGGTGGGAAGTCTGGATTTTCCCTTGATAGTTCTTTTATAGCCTGGAATACGGTTTTTTTATTGTAATCTCCGAGGAAGGAAGACCAGCTCTGGACTTTACGCTTGGTTGACCTCTCGGTTTCTTCTGGAAACGAAAAGTTTGGGTATATGTCCGAGAGGTAGATTAAGACTTTATTTACTTGTGATTCTTTCACTCTCGCTCACCTCCGTTGAGCTTTGAGAGTTTTTTTCTTCGGCCCATCTTTGTACTGAGTCGAGGATCCTCTCGTCTTTTGAAGTGGCCTCGGCTTTGTCTGCGTATTTTCGTTCTAAAATTTTGTTATAATGTTCCTCTGAGTCTATGATCCAGGAGAAGTCTGCTGCCCAACCCCTTTCGTTCTGTCCGAGAGCGAAGGGTTGCTCTGAAAGTGCGTTAATAATTTCTTGTAACGAGAAGTCTTCTTCCTTGTAGCGTGTTCTTAGTTTACGCTTTCTTTTATCTGTCATACGTTTAATCTTGAGAGGTTCTGGAACCGAACTATTCCACTTTTCTTTGATCTTTTGGTAGTTGAGACCCCTCCCGGTTGTAGGTGCGAATTTGTTATATTCTTCCGCTGGTTGATTCTTATTTTGATCCTTATTTGAGGATTTTCGCTTATTTGACTCTAAAGAATCTATTGATTCTTTAAGTTTTTTATTGTTTATATTGTTTACTTTGTTATTAGTGTTCATCTGATGTTCATCTGATGTTCGTTTGATGTTAGGGTCGTTGTCAGGATTTTGATAGTGGTCCCAGTTTTTTATAGTTACAATGGTCCCTTTCGGGCTTGTTTTGATGTCAAGAATGTTGTCAGCTTCTAGTTGATGTATCCAACGCCAAGCTGTTGATCCCGACATACCAATTGAATTTCCGAACTCTTCCCGGCCCATAAAGAACTGGCCTGGTTTGAGTTCGATTTTATCCTGACCTTTGTAAACTGCTGTCTTCTCGTAACTGGCCCGTAATAAACATTCTAGTAGAACGTGGACTGCTTTTGACTCTGTATAAATTGGATTTTTCCGTAACTTCCTATAGATAGCGACCCAGCCTTGGTTCATGGCTGACCGACCCCGCCTGGAAGACTATTTTCAGTTTGTAAGTTTGAAGACCTCATTTTGTCTCACCTCCGTGTGAGAGACAAGGCTATTATACCTTGGATTCGGAGGGTTTTAAACACCTTTTGCGTTGATTGAAGGGCTGTCTTTCCGTATAATGGGACCCGAGAGACCGTAGTCGACTTCTGTGAAGTATTAGTCTACCACAGTCTCACCTCCAATGTTTTAATAAAAGCCCCAGGTCCTTCCTGGGGCTTTTGCTTTAAAATTAACGGGGTATCTTATAATTTCTTTTTAAGTTATGGCTTATATTTTCAAGTTTTTGTCCTTCTGGTCAACTCTCGTCTTGTTTAGTTAAGTTAATCCTGCTCGGTCGTTTGGCCTGTAGTCTCGAAGTCTTCCTCTGGTATCGAATCTCTCTTGATATACAAGAGATCCTGGTAGCCCCTTTTGACTTTTACGGATTCGTACTTCCCTTCCCGTGCCTTCTTTTGAGCTTTTGCAGTCTTTACTGGTAGTTCTGTGGCCCGGAACCAGCCGTCTTTTTCGATATACTCTGGTATTCTTTCTTCTAGGAATTCTTCCCAGGAGTTTGGTTCTACTCCCCAGACTCCACTAACTTTTCTGGCCTTTATGTCGTCTTTATGTATTGCTCTGATAATGGTTTCCCTACTTAGTTTTGAGTCCCTGGCTGCGTCTTTAACTGGTAGTAAACCTTGCTCGATTATTTCGCTTGCTGGTACTGAACTATCTTTACCGTTGGCAGCTTTGAGGTCCGGATTTCTTTTGACTTCCTTGCATATCCAAACGTAAAACCTGGTTACGTCTAGTTGCTCTGCTAGTATATAATCGGGAGTTAGCATATGATTTCTTATATAGTCTGGCTTTGATACGGGATTTACCTTTTCTGTCATTTTCTGCCCTCCGTAGGATCCCCAGGTTCGCCCTCCCGGAAGGAAGGCCTGTCCGGTTCGTTATTTGGTACGAAATCTTTTAGTTTTATCTCTACAGTTCTGGACTTGATCAAGTCGCCTTCCTCGATGTATCTTATGCTCTCTATTTCTTCTTTGTGATTTTGTAGCCCCCGTAGAATTTTCTCTATTGAATCTGACTTAGTTGAAAAGCTCTTTTCTTTTCTCATGAGAAGTCTTCCAGGAAGTCCTGGATCTTGATAAGACCCTCTACGTCTGGAAGCGAGTTATCGTGAATCCATTGATTGTATCTGGTCCTTTTGATCCCTACGCGTTGAGCGAACTCGCCTTGAGTCATCCCCAGTTTATCTCTGATTAATTCTAACTTATCGATCTTTTGCCTGAGTTTGTCTTTGGTTTTTTTGTCCATACTACCACCTCTCAACCCTGATTATATAAGCTAACGCCCCCTGTTGTCAAGGCTGTAACAGGGTTGGTTTTTATAATTTTGAACTGTATCGTGGAGATTCTAAAAGAAACGGGTGTTAGGGGCTTGACATGGGTATGGGGTTGTTATATAATAATGTTGAAGAAAAGGACGGAAGAAAACAAAAGATCTTTGAGAGACCGAACAAAAGACGAAAGCGAGCGGGGGTCGAAATCCCTCCCGGTCTGCACAAAGGACCATGCGGGAAAGTCCCTACAAGGGGTCTGAGCAGGCCAAAGAAATATAGCACAAGGCTAGGGGTCAGGGCGGAGATGCCCTGGTTCCCTGGACTGGTTCTATATTTCACCCCTAAATCTACCAGGAGGTTTTTAAAATGACCGAAGCTACTACAGAAATGACTGAGACTGAACGCCTTGCGGATCTTGCTCAAGCTCTCACGGAGGAAGCAAACAGAGAGTTTGCCACTAATTGTCTTGATTGGCTTAACAGTAAAGACGAGGAAGAACGGGAAGAAAAGCTTAGTAATCTCGAAGACGAAATGGGGCTTTTATAAACTAAAAGATTATACCAGGAGGTATATCATGGACAAGCTTGACTATAGAGAAAAGATTGAAGCTCTGGCAGATGGAATCTACGAAGACCTTGAGGAAGACGACTCCGAACTTGACGCTGCGATTGAGACCCTGAATTTCTCTGATTGGTTCGCTAAGCGATATACCTTATCGACTTACTCCGATATAATTGCTTTGGCTGAGACTGATCCTTCTGATACTGATTGGAAAGCACAGCTTGATTGGTCTAATGGTCCTCGGTATAAAGAAATTGAAAACAGGTAGCTTTCGCTGTAGCCCTTCAGGACTTACTGGCTGAATTACAAGATAGGTCATAAATCCCTCCTTCGCCCCGGCCCGGAGGGCTAAATCCGGGCAGGAGGTTAAAAATGACTAAACAACAAATTGAAGAACCGAATGATTGGCCTTGCCCGTATTGTGGGCATTTTGTTACGTTTTCTGAGATACAACATGATGACGAGTTTGGCTGGATTTGCGATGATTGTTTAAAAGAAAACAAAATAAAAGGACAGGAGGTCTCTAATGCAAAAAACAAATAATTTGGTTACAGACGAAATAAATTGTATGACGTTTGAGGAATTTTGCGATATTGACGGTGTGGGGCACCAAACCGCCGATATGATTATACAACAAAGAAAGGCGTGGGACGGATTCTTGGGGGCTTACGAACTAAAGCGAGTTCCTGGTGTTGGCCCGACTACCAGTAATCGAATAGTCTCAGAAGTTGTAGGTAAGTTATTTTCGGAGGTGTCAGAATGAAAGACGAAGAACGTATTAAACTTGGCGAAGAAATTGCTAGTTTTTGTGCTGAGGTCCAGCAGGATGTTGGAAGTATGGAAGCCTTGGAACTTGCCGAATACCTTGAGGGTCTTCCGGATGAAGCTGCTCGCGAGACTCTGGAAAGATTGCAGGAAGGAAGACCCGAGCCTTCAGAGCCTTATAATGTGGAAGAAATTGACGGGGCTTCCCTGAGTAGGCAGTACGGAGAAGAACTGGAACAACGGCTTGATTTTGAGGCTATACGGGAGGAATTACAGAACGGAGAGGTCTATAAAGACGTGGAAGGGCGAAAATTCCGAAGGGTTTACTTAGGAAGGACGTATTCCTTCTTCCCTTCCGGTAAACATCCTTCTCCGTGGGCTGATCAGAGGACACGTAAGGAAGTTGAAAGGGACCGTATCTTTTGGCAAACTCTTGAGTCTATGTGCGAGACTTACTTTGATTTCCATGTTCAAGTTAGGCAGAGTCCTGCTGATCCTACTAATTTGATTCTTCAAACGGAGGTCTACAATGGCTAAAAGATTTCAAAATACTGCTACTGCTGCTGTAGCTCAACAAAATTATGAAAAGGAAGCCCTTCCTAAGGTCCAGGCTTCTTTGGAAGACAAAATTCGAGAAGTGTTGAGTATCGAGCTGGATTCTATTATGGAAGACCTTAGTAAACCGACTTATAGGTTTGTTTACGAAGACTTGCTGGAATTCGCTTTGGTCGAAGAATATGACGAAAAGATCGGACGTGATGCTCTCGAAATTATGGTAGACGATTTGGTATCTGAGGCGATTTAATATGATAAATCGGTACGAAGTTGAGACTGTTGAAGACGCTAAAAATGCTATCTCTCAGGTTACAGAAGTGAAAATTAGGCCGACTATGGATCTTCCGGTTTGGGTGAGCGTGGAGAAGGATAAAGCCCGTCAGATGCTTAGGGACAAATACGTTAATTCTATTGAAGCTTTTGTTTGTGAATTTTATCACCCCGGAGATTTTTCTGAGGACCTTCCACCTTTTAAAATTATTCTTTATATTCACGAAATTTCGTAATAGTTCCCTGTATTTGTTAAATACAGGTATAGATACTGGTAGAAACGGGGGCCGGGAGGGGGCTTTCCCCTCCCGGATGCTTTCTGCTTGATCCCTCGTTATATTATTGTTATTATATGATAACGGAGGTTAAAATATGAAAACGACAGAAACTGAGTGCCCGAGATGCGGAGCTAAGATAAGACCGATTAAACCTTTTAGTTTGAAGCTATTCGTATTTACTGGGGGGCTTTATATCTTTTATTGGCTTATGAAAGCCCCGAAATGTCCGGTATGCGAATACGAATTTAAGTAACGGGAGGTACTATGCCACTTCAGAAAATTGCTCTTGAAAATTTTAAGGGACAGAGCTTTGAACTTGAGTTTAACCGGGACCAGGTTAAGGTCTACGGTAAGAATGCTACTGGTAAGACTTCCGCCTTTGATGCTTATTGCTGGCTGCTGTTAGATCAGGACTCTCGTGGACGGTCTCAGTTTAACTTGAAGCCCCGAGATGAAAACGGAGATGTAATTCATAAGAAAGATGTTATAGTAAGGGCTGAGATTGATACGAAGCTTGATGGATTTGAGACTCATACATTTGAGAAAGTTTATAAAGAAAAGTGGCGAGAGGATCGTGGCGGTAAGGAAGTCTTAAAAGGCCATAAGACTGATTACTATATCGATGGTACACCCCTGAAAGCTAACGAGTATCAAAGCCGGCTTACGGAGCTACTCGGGCCTTCTGATCGGTTGGCCTTACTGGTAGGACCTCGTGCTTTTCAACGGATACATTGGAAGAAAAGACGAGAAAAGCTGCTGGAATTGTCCGAAGGCCTGGAAGCTGAAGACGTAATCGAAGCTAACCATGAACTTGAAGGCTTGGAATTGGACGGGAAGGCTGTGAAAGATAAACGAAAGGAAGTTGAGTCCAAGCTGAAGGATTTGAAGGAAGAAAAGGATAAGATCCCTACAAAGATCGAAACTTTACGAGAGGAAGCTCCCGAAGTTGACCGAGACTATGAAACGGTAGTTGATAGCCTGGATCAAGCTAAGGCTAAGAAAGCTCACCTGGAAGACGAATTACAGGAGTTGCGAAGTGGTTCTGGCCTGAGAAAACGGAAAGCTTCTATTCAAGCAGAGCTGACTCAGGTTAAGGAACGAATGATTAAGGAACACCGGAAAGAAAAGAATCAACTGGAAGACAAAGTTAGAGATTTAAATAAACAAATTGATGAAAAACAGTCGGAATATCGAGAGAAGGAACGAAGACGTTCTGAAAAGGTTAAAGATATTATCCGAAAACTTGAAAAGCTTGAAAGCTTCCGAGAGGAATATCGGGAGAAAGCTGAGGTCTCTGATACCTGTCCACTTTGTGGCCAGGAGATCCCTGAGAAACTTCAAGCAGAAGTTCGGAAGAATCAGTCAGAGGAACTTGAAGCTTTAAACGAAAAGGGGCGTAAACTTTCCGAAAAGCTGGAAGACGTTAAATCTGAAGTTCGAGATCTGGTTCGTCAAAAAGCTGAACTTGAAGTTGGCATTCAAGAATTGAAAGAAAAGCGAGAGGAAGCTCAAAATAATTTAGAAGACCTTCCTTCCGATGTAAAATTTTCAAATAATTCAGAATATAGCGAGCTAAGAGAAAGCCTGGAAGAAATTGAACGGAAAATTACTGAAGACGATAACTCTGAAGAACTTGAGTCTACTCGAAAGCAGATAGCTGAGCTTGATAAAGAAATCGACCGACTACAACGGGTCAAAAACCGAATTGAAGAAAAGGGGCGTATGTTGAGTAGGGTCGATGATTTGAAGTCTAAAAAACAGGAATTAGCTGGCTCTACGGCGAGACTCGAAAAACAGTTGGATCTTTTGGACAAATTTGAGCGAGAGCAGGCCAAAATGGTCGAAAAACAGGTAAATCAGTTGTTTGAGTCCGTTAACTTTAAGCTATTCGAACCTTATAAGTCGAGGGAAGGTTTGAAGGAAGTTTGTAAAATTACTTGGAAGGGTGTTCCGTGGTCTACTTTGAATAACGGAGGAAGGATCCGAGCTGGCCTTAGTATTATCAAGACTTTGCGAAAAGCCTGGGGTCTAAGCCCTATAACCTGGGTCGATAATGCTGAGTCTATAACGAACCTTCCTGAGGTCGAAAATATGGTAGCGTTATACGTTTCTCAAGATTATGACTCTCTGAAAATTGAAGGGGGGCAATATGTGGAAGGTTAGCTGCGTTAATCCTGATTGTAGTTATCAGGATAAATATAAGCAATGGCGTGAGATCCCTGGTATTTGTCCCTATTGTCATTCTGACTTGAAGCTTGAGAAAGAACGGGAGGTATCCGATGAGAAAAAGCGAAGCTACCAAGAACGGTAAAATTAAGGTCGGGAAGTGGAAGGGCGAATCTGTTTATACTGACCCAAAAGGTAACTTTTATGTTGAAAAGGATAATTATTATTCGGTCGAGATGAACGATAAGGAAGCTCAAGAATTTGTTAGCCGGAAATTTAAATCTTAGTTGGAAGCCCCAGGGTTGAAGTCCCTGGGGCTTATTGTTATTATTCTATAACGAGGTGTTTAAAATGAAAGACGTTGACTTCTCTAAGGAAGAAATCCGAGAAATTCGGGAAAGTTTGGGCATGACTCAGTCGGCTTTTGCTGAGGAACTTGGTGTTACTAAAGAATCCGTGTATTTGTACGAATCGGGAGGTATGCATCCGAGAGGGGCTCACCTCGAAAATCTTTTGGAATTACAGGAGCGAGCTGAGGATGAAAATTGATACCGATAAAGTTCAGTATATGGAAGTCTCAGATAGGCGTGAGGAAGGCAGTATATTTTCTTCTAGGCTGCAAAATGTTGTAGATCGTAGAGATTTTGCTCTGTCTGCGATGACTTCCTTGGCCGGAGACAAAAAGAACTATCGTAAGTTAGCTTTTGAACTGAAAAACGGATTCGAGGTTAAACTTTATTACGCTGAAGGACAGGACTCTACGGAGGTGTCTGACAATGAGTGAAAATGCGATTGAAGTTTTTGATAAATCTACACTATCTAAGGTCCAAAAACGAGTTGCCGAAATGCGAGATGACGGAGAAATTGACTTCCCTCCGAACTACTCTCCACAGAACGCTTTGAAGGCGGCCTGGCTTGAACTTCAAAGAACTACTGATAAAAACGATAATCCGGTACTTCAGAGTTGCAGTAAGTCCTCTGTTATGCAGGCTATGCTCGAAATGGCTATCGAAGGCCTGAATCCTGCGAAAGATCAGGGTTATTTTATTCCTTACGGTAATAAATTAGTTTGGCAGAGGTCATATTTCGGTGATTTGGCCCTCTCGAAAAGGGTTGAAGCTGTTGACGATATTTATCCTGTAATTATTTGGAAGGAAGACGAAGTCGAGATTAAGGTTACTAAAGGTCAGGAATATGTGGCGAAACACGAGACTTCTTTTGAAAGTCGTAACTCTGGTATAAAAGGGGCTTACGCTGTTATAAAGTGGTCTTCTGACCGCCCTGATTATTACGAAATTATGACGAAAGACGAACTAGAAAAGGCGTGGTCTCAGAGTAAATTTGGCGGTAGTGGTTCTATGCAGGATTTCACCCAGGAGAAGGCTAAGCGAACTGTCATTAGGCGTGCCTCGAAAAGGGTTATAAATTCTAGCGATGACGCTTACCTGTTGAGTGGCCAAGATATTAGCCGAGAGGAAGCTCACGAAAAACAGGTCGAGGAAGAAATCTCCCAGGAAGCTCACTCTGAAGTGGTCGATATTGAAGACGAAAGCGATCAAAAGGAAAGCCTGGAAGCTGCTGAGGAAGCTTCGGGAGAAATGGAAGAAACGGAAGACGATAAAGATTCTGGCGAAGCTGAAGACTCTGAGGATTCGGACGATGAGTTATTCGATATGCCAGAAGGTCAAACTCCACCAGACTTTTAATCAGGAGGTTCTATGCGATATTTAGTTGTGGGTTTTGGTACTGTTGGACAGGCCTGGGCCGGAGCTTTGAAAGCCTGGGGCCATGACGTTGGGGTTTATGATCCTGAAAAGGACCTCGAACCTTCTTCGTGGAGGTTCGAGGGGGCTTTTGTTTGTGTCCCTACGCCTACTAAAAGGAAGACATACTCAAATCAGTTTTACCAGGAAGGTTCCTATGTTATGGAAGCTTTGGAATATATTGATAATAAAGAAATACAACATAGCTCTGTAATCCCTTGGATCTCTATACGGTCTACTGTTAACCCGAATGCAGAGAGTGTTATTAGGAATAGAATTAGCGAAGGCCAGGACCTTATAGCTGACCCTGAGTTCTTACGTGAGCGGTATGCTGATTACGAAGCCAGTCACCCACGATTACTGGTAGTTGGCGGTGATAGGGGCAAAGAATATATTAACGAAGTTTATCCAGATTCTTTATCTGCTCCCGTTTGGGTAGCTGGATCTTTCCGGGAAGCGTTTTGGGCTAAGTATGCTCTTAATTTCTTGTTTTCTTTGAAAGTTATTTACGCTAACGAAGCCGATAAATTGCGAGACCTTTTGACGGAGGATCCCGAGATAAATTTGGCTGAGTTTTTAAATACTGCTGATCAGTTATTTGCCGGAAGACATATGGACCCTGATCATGGAGATAAGCCTGGTTATGGCGGTAAGTGCCTTCCTAAGGATACGAAGCTTTGGTACGGTAGGGGGCTTGAGTTACTTGATAGGATGGTCGAAATTAACGGTCGGTTACGAGATTGGCCAGAATTTTCTGATTAAGACCCAGGAGGTCTTTACAATGAAACGTGTTCTTCCTTTATTACTAGTGTTGGTGTTAAGTTTTAGTCTTTTGGCTGTTGGTATTGATGCTCCGGTAAAAGATGAAATTTGGTCGGAGATCCCTGCTAACGAAAAGTTTGTCTTGAGAACGGAGGACTTTTCTGGCGAATGGGACTTGCTATTCGGAGGGGCTTTGGTAAGTGAAAGGAATCTGAAGCTGTTTAACTTCTCAGAAGAAAATCGAGAGATTATTCAAGGAATACTGGAACAAAATTATCCGGGCCAGGAAGTCTTTTTGCTCTATGTTTATACTTACCAGACGACTTATTTCTGGCCTAACGAATTTTCTTTTGTCCAGGATAACTCTCAATATAATGTTGAAAATTCGGACTTTATAAAGATTTCTGAGACGTTCTCTGGCGAATTGAAGAAAGACACTTACGTTATGGGTTATATGGCTGCCCCGAAAGGGGTTAACCTGGAATATCAAACTGAGATTTGGTACGGAGACTATGCTGTCAATTTCTAACTTATTTAAGACTGTAAAGGCGTATGGTCTCTGGTGGACTTTTCGAGAGGGGTTTTATCTTATACTTTCGAGAGTCCTGGAAGGCTTGATTTTCGGGCTAGGTTTAGGACCTGATTACGAATAAACCTACGGGTCAGAGGGTTGCTCCCCTCTGGCCTGTTTTGTATTATATTCCAGGAGGTAAGTATGTTAAGGATTGAAAACGTAGCTTCTAGTTCTTCCGGGAATGCTTTGGCCGTAGGACGTTTGCTGTTTGATTGTGGTGTTTCTTACTCACGTTTATTAAGTAAACTGGACCTTTGGAATTTTGAAGCCTGTTTTGTTACTCATGAGCATTTGGACCACGCTAAGGCTGCCGAAGAACTGTCTAAGCGTGGTATTATTCCTGTTTATGCGTCCCCTGGTACTCTGGACTACCTGGAACTTGATAACGAATTTACAGAGCGAATAGATCCCTTAGAAAAGGTTTCGAGGTCGAATTGGGTTGTTAAACCTTTTGAGGTTGAACATGACAGTCAGGAACCGGTGGGGTTTTTGTGGAAGTATGGGGGCGAGAAGGGCGTTTATATTGCTGACGCTTCTTTTACAAAATATAAGTTTAACGGTCTGAATCACATCGCTATAAGTTGTAACTATTCGAAAGAAATCTTGGAAGAAAATGTCAAAAATGGTCTGGTTCCTTACGTCCAGAAACGTAGGTTGCTTGAAAGCCATGCGTCTCTCGAATATGTTTTGAAGTTCCTGAAGGATAACGATCTTTCCCGAGTCCGAGAAATTATCTTGCTCCACCTTTCTGGCCGTAATTCTGACGCTAAAGTTTTTAAGCGAACTGTCCAGGAAGCTACTGGTAAACCTGTTAAAGTGGCTGCTAAATCTGGCGGTTATATGTCAGTCTAGCAATCTAAGCGATCTAATATGCTTACGTCATGGAAGACGTTCCAATGTCTTCTTTCTGCTGACAGTTCTATTATTGGTGTATCCAGTCCAGCTTGAGATCCTTTGAAGCCCCTGGATCTTGCATATCTGTCGTTCTGTTTATAGGACCCTATGTTAACCATGAGCTTCCTCTGGCCTTGCTCGACCTGATTAAGGAAGGCTGCTTGGTGCGAATGTCCCATAATTGCTATATCTGCTTTTGGGTATTGCTCCCTTATAGTTCTTACGCCTGAATGTAAATCGTTATACATACTGGACCCTTTGCCTTTGTGTGATACAGCTACCCGGTAAGTTTGCTCCCCAACTTTTACGTTAAGTACACCGTGGTGGCCGAGATATGGTTTATCCCACCTTTGTGAAAGCTCTTTGATTGGGTTATGGTCGACTTCTTCTTCCTGGTGTCGTTCGTGGCAGCCTGAAGACATGGAGACGATTTTGTCTTTTATTAGTGCTAAGGTCATCTTTGCTAGTCTTCTGGCTTCCCTGGGGGTTGATATAGTCTCGAAGTTGAGGTCCATATATTTTACTGCGTTGTCCGAAAGGTCTCCGGTAATTGCTACTCCGAGATTCTTCTGGCCTTTTATGGTTAAAAGGTCGCTTTCGTATTTGTCTAGGTAGCTCATTATATTTTCGATATGTATATCTCCAAGCCCGACTAAGTAAGCTCTTTTATTTTGAACTGGTAGCCTTATGGTAGCTTCCTCTGTTTGCGCCCTTTTTAGCTTTACGTTCTTTGAGTAGTCCCGAAAGGCTTCCCATAGATCCTGGTCTTCTGGCTCTAATAGTTTGGTAAACTTGTCTTTGTTTTCTTCTGAGACCTGATCGAGTAGGGCTTCTTTTGAGTATTCGTAATGGCAGTTATAAACAGTTTTTTCTGCTATTCCGAGAGCTTTTGCGACTTCTGCTGCTTTGACTTCTCCCTCGGTGCGTTCTTCGTATTCGTAAACTTCTTTACAGGTCTTTTCGCTTGGTGGCATGGTCTTCCTCCCGTAATATAGAAAAGTCCAGCCCTTTGACGGGCTGGATAAAGGCAATTTCTTTCCCGTCTTTGTATAGGTAAGCCTTAGTACCGAAACGGGTATAAAAACGTCTTATTTCTAGCTCTACGTTGACTTTATAGCTCTGATGGTCCACTTAAAAGTAGTTTTTCAATATTAGTTCTGTTGTAAGGTACCCCACCCAAGATATTATCCCGAAACCAGCTTTATATATCCTGCTTATTCGTTTCCCGATATTTTGTATTTTACTCCGGTTTTTTGCTACCTGTACCGTTAGGGGTTTACTACCGTTTCCCTCGAGCAGGACTTTGTTTACAGTCTTCTGTAAATTATTGAAGTCTTCCTTTGTGGGTGTGTCTCCTACTTCTTCCTCTATGCACCCTAAGCGTCTCTCGATATTTTGTATATCTTGTTTATTTAACCTGGACTGTACGTTTATGGACGCTGGTGGTTGGTTGTTTTGATCTTGGGGGCTTGCCTTATTACTTTCCTTTTGCTCTTTCATTGTCAGAGTCAGCCTCGTCTAACCAATCTATTTGGTCTTCTATGTCGTCTCTAAAGTCTTCTGTATATTTGACCCAATCGTGCCCGAGACGATCGTTTAACTGAGCGACTACTTGGTCGATTGCCTTTGATAGGAAGGACCTGACCATCCAGCCTTGAATCCACCCGAGATAGCCTTGGCTTTGTATGTAATTTATAACTGTATTGAGAACGAATTCCTTCCTTTCGCCGATTAGCTCTCCGTTATCCCACTTCTTTTCGGCCTTTATGATTGCGTCTTCTAAGACTTCCCAGGTAGAATCCCAAACAGCATCTCCGAGATCCTTCAGTAGGTCCTCTACGAAAGCCCCTAAAACTGAGAAGGTACGACCTTTAATTTTGCTGATCCATTTCTTCATTTTCCTCACCCCTTGTCTCCGTTTTGAAAGCTTTGATGTATCTTGAAAAGGTCATAGCGTCTTGGTTGTCAAGACCCCAAGCAGAAAGCTCTCTGTCTATTGCCTGCTGTGCTGTTTTCTTGCAGAAGTCTTCGAAAGTTATTCCGTTTAGTTTTGGTTTTATCTCTGCTTGGAAGTATGACCTGTCTACTTCCTCCCGTTCTATGTCAATATGGAAGGTAGCCAAAATAATTCACCTCATATATAGTATAATTATTTTGTAGATTATTTCAGGGTTTATATAAGTTCGTTCCAGAGAGCTGTGCGAGTACCAAATGTTCCTGGGGTTACCGAAATGTCTCTGGGTGTAGAATCTAAGTTTACGCCCCATGAATTGTTTAAGCTTGAATCTAATTTAAGTAAGGTATTATACCATCCGTCTATTACGTATATGTTCCTATTTGGGGTCCACTTTACTCCGTTTCCGTCTGATACGTTGGTGGTTTGCTCAAGCGTTAAATCGAAAGTTCCGTCTGAGTATTTGTATAGGGTGTCGTCCATGGAGCTGGCTAATACTTCCCTGTTTGTCGGATGAAAGCTTACGTCCTTTACGTTTCCGGTAGGGTCCCCTGCGTCGTGTGCGTAAGTTAAGTCCCACTGACTGTAATCGTAAACCTCGACTTCCGGATAACCATGTGCTATGTAAAATCTTCCGTTTTCCGGATCTAACTCGACTCCGAATGTATTGTAGTTCCCTTCATCTCTGGTTACTTTCTCTGAGCCGTCCGCAGAATCGTATAATCCTGAGTATTCTTGCCCAGCTACCGCTAAAACGCCTTGGTTATCTACTTCGATGTCGTAAATCATCTTATTATTATTAGCGAAAACTGTGTTGCTGTTTTGCCAAACTAAGGTAGCACTTTCGTTTAACTTTCCTATGTAACCGTCATCTGTAGCGTAATAAATGTAATCATCTGGCCCGAATGTTACTGCTCTAACGTTATTCCCTGTTGAGTAAGTCCAAATTTCGTTACCGTCTTCGTCTACAAACCGTATAAGATTATATTCGTAACCTATAACTGCTTTCTCGTCCTTCCTAGCCTCTATGGCAATTGCGTTCCCGTCTGTATCGTTTCTATGCCACTTTAAGTTACCTCCGCTATCAACTTTGTACGTATGGCTTGATCCTGCTGCTACATAAGCGTATTCGAGATAGTTGTAACTTTCGTAAACTAGCGAGGATCCTTCGTAGACCTTGTCGATCTGATTGCCGCCTTCGTATAAAGTATCTATTTCTGACGAACCTTCGTAAATTGGCATAATTACTTCCTCACAAAGTATAGGGTTGTGCTATCGGGAGTTGAAGGAAGGCTGTCTACTACGGCTACGTCATAACCGTCTACTGACTCTACGTCTTGGTTGGCCGGATCATGGTGTTGGTTAGAATATACGTTTGATAAATCTCTATGATCTCCTGAAAAGTAGTTGTGCGAAGCTGTAGATCCGTGGTCTCCGTCGTTGTTTATGGCTGATCTGGCCTGGCTGTCCGTGTAATAATTATGCGGAGCTGTAGATCCGTGGTCTCCGTCGTTGTTTATGGCTGATATAGCTTCGCTATCTGAGTATCGAGTGTGGTGTGCGGAGCTGTTTCCTTTATGGTTATTGAAGTCTGTAACCTTAGTATAATCGTTATTATGTTTTGAGTTATCGTGAGCTTGTGGGGGTTGGTCGTCTGCTAGGACCCCGGTTAAATTGGTTACGTCTATTTGGTCGGACCCACCTTCTTGATGCCTTCCTTTGTGTGATTCTACCATGTCTGTTGCGTCTTTTATACCTTGGTCCATCTGATCTAGGTTCGATACGTTTACTGGTGTTGTTTCTGTCCACCCTACTTTTGTGTAAGCCATAATATCACCACTTGTAATCGTATTTCTCTATTTGCCAAGCCTCAATATCGGTTTTTTCGGTTCCTTGAGCTTGTTTATCTAGCTCGTATCCGCTTCCTTTTGTCCCGGATGCGTTTTCGCCGCCCCACCAGCCGAGGTATCCTATTGTACCAACGGCTTCCTGGGCTTCGAGCCTGGTTAAGGTATAGACTTCGTTTATAGGATCTCCTGAAAGTTCCCCTTGTGATATTTGCTTCCTTCCTATTTCGTTTCCTGAAGAATCATACCAGGCAAGATATTCGATGCGTTTTTCCGGGAACATAGGAAGTTCTGAATCCCCGGCGTTGTAAGTTCCGTCTGCGTAAAACTCTTGGAATATGTTCGGTGTTTCTGTTTCTGACCATGTTTCGCTGAAAGTATAATTTTGTGTAACTTGAGACGCTGAGATCGCACTTTCGGATATAGCCCTCTCTGTGTATTTCTTTAATTTCCCGAAGATCTCCTGCCAGGTATCGTGCTTAGGCCCTAGATTACTTTCTATTTCATAAACTAACGTATCGCCTTGAGGTTCTATTACCACTTTACTGATTAAGGTATTTGGTAGCCCGTTGCTTTGATCAAAACCGTATTGGGCGAATGCTGTTTCGTCTAATTCCTGTATTTGTCCAGCGTGGATCCCGCCAGAAAGGGTTTGATACTTTAATGTTTTGCTGTCTCTCGAATACTTAGCTAATAAAGCCCCTGCCCTCTGGAAGGCCCTGTCTTGTCCTTCTATATCTGGTCTACCTGTAACGTGGTCGACCTCACCGGATGTTATGTTATTCGAGAGTTCTTTCCTTTTATTTATTTCGTTTTGCTTGCTGGCTTCTATTATTATTTGAATAAAGCCACGGTACTCGACTGTTAAGGTGTCGGAACTTGTCAGAGAGATATTGTCGGAATCCTGGGTTATTGTGTCTTTGCCTTTGCTCCAGTACCAATCTGCGTCTCCTGTCCCTTTGGGGGCGGTAGTCTTTTCTGTCCCGTTAACTTTAATCGTGGGGCTTTCAGCTATGTCATATGCGACTGTAAATGTTGTCCTCTCTCCATCTCCGACAAAAGATTCTGTTTGTGGGGCGGTTATATCTTTGACCCCGTTTATAAATTGCTTGTTTCTATATTTGTAATTGCTTTCGTTTATATTGATTTGGCCCTTGATATTGGACGGAGATAATGTCCAGGTTTTATCTCCTGAGTCGTAAGCCTTGAAGTGTAGAATCCGGTTTTCGTCGATCATCCACCAGAAGCCTTGTCCCTCTGCTAGTTCGTTTAAAGCGTCTTCTACTGTGAGGAAGTTGAAGCTTACAGAATCGAGAGTTTTACCTTCTTCTATAGAATCGGATGTATAGGTAACGCTTTCCTGTGTAAGCTTTTCGTCTACGAGATCCCTGGCTACTTGACCTGCCGATATATCTTTTGCTGTGTATCTTATTCTACGTTTGCTTGCGAGATAATGGTTGTCTTTACATTGTATCGAGAAATGCTGTATGTTGTTATCTTGGTCTTTATGTAATTTTGATTTTCTATTAAGGTCATAAATCCAGCCCCGGAAAATGACCTTATTAAGGGCTTGAGAAATGACCTCTATCGGGTGGCCTTGCTTAGGTGTGAAGCTTAAACCTCTCCGGGCTATCATAAATTCTGCTATGCTTTGGCGGTCTACTTCGTTTTCGACCCTGAGTGTTCCTCGTTTAACTGGTGCTCGTTCGCCTGCTATTGTAACTGCGAGAGGGGTCCCGATATAAAGTGAAGAATCTGGTATTTCTTGATCTGGTGCGAAGCTATCCGGGACTGCTGTGTCAATAGCCATAACTTTCTACCTCACTTAGCTCAATATACATTTAGTTGCCTTTTCCTTCCTTTTTCCCTTTCCCTTGATTATTATCTTTGCCCTTCGCTTTCGCCCAAGGCGGCGGACCCAGTTTCTCTTTTTTCCCCTGCCCTTGTACCTCAACTGCGTTTTCCAGCCTTTCAATTCTGCTCTCTCTGTCTTTACCTCGTATAATTTTCGGCATCAAAGATCACTCTTCTTGT
>Ga0207714_1000243_pt1 | contig 37336 bp, 28 predicted proteins | sample PonA232FremontCA_2_FD_187270 | JGI IMG/M metagenome (GOLD analysis project Ga0207714, IMG submission 187270) | Marine sediment microbial community from Fremont, CA, USA - Pond A23 Sediment 2 (SPAdes) | ecosystem: Environmental > Aquatic > Marine > Unclassified | place: USA: Fremont, California...
ATACTACCCCGCCAGACTGTCTGATTGTCGGGCATCGACCGCCGGCGTTCGACGGCCTCAGCCTGATCGGATCACTGCGGAGTGCCCACCCGGAGCTCCCGCTCGTTATGTATCCCACCGATGGTGACGAGCGGACCGCAAGTGAGGCCATCGCCGCCGGCGTCTCCGAGTACGTCCCCCGGCGACCCGACGGCGGGAACCGTGCCGAACTTGCTGATCGCCTTGCTGGACTGCTCGATGACCGAATCGCTACCGCTCGTCGCCCCTCGCCACGCGCTGAGGCTTTCACACGTATTGTTGAGGCGTTTCCTGACGTCGCCTTTCTCGTCGATCGCTCCGGACGGTACCTTGAGATTCTCACCAATCAAAACGAGTCGCTGCTGGTCGCTCCGGGGACGGACCTCGTTGGCAGTCGATTCCACGATGTCATACCTGCAGAGACTGCTGACCGGTTCCATGACGCTGTCCAACGAGCCCTCGATACCGGCGACCGTCAAGAACTAGAGTACCAACTCGCGACTCAGGACGGCCCCCGGTGGTTTGACGCGCGGATTCTGCCGTTCAGTCCGACGGCAGCAGCCACTCCCGTCGCCATCTGGGTTGCCCGGGACATTACCGGACGGAAGCGCCGCCAGCGCGAGTACGAGCAGATCTTTAACAACGTTCACGACGGCATTACAATCCACGATCCAAGCGGTGACATCCAGAACGCCAACGAGACGTTTATTCGGCGACTCGGCTATGACTCGCTCGCCGAAATCACGGCTGCGGGTATCAGCGGTCTCACCGACGCCGATGCAGGCTACACCGCCGAACGGGCCCGCGAGCTCATCCGATCGGTCGCCAAGAGTGGCGAACCGGAGACCGTCGAATGGGCCCATCGGACGAAGGAGGGGGATCGAATCTGGGTCGAAGCCGCCATCGCTCCGGCGACGATTGGCGGTGCTGATCGCGTGATCTCCCTCCAGCGCGACATTACCGCGCGCAAACGCCGTCAGCAGGAGTATGAGCAAATCTTCAACGCCGTCAACGACGCGATTAGTGTACACGACCCCGAGACAGGGGACATCGTCGATGCAAATGACAGTCTCTGTACGCTGACGGGGTACGACAAGGCGGAGTTGCAGGCGCTCGGGCCGACGGCAATCTCTGCGACGGACGCCGGATACACCGAGGCAAAAGCCCAGGCAGTGATCGGTGACGTCGTCGAGACCGGCGAATCACAACGCCTTGAGTGGCTCATCGAGACAAAAGAGGGCAATCGCCGCTGGCTAGAGGTCAACGGGACCGCCGCGACGATCGGCGGCGATGAGCGGTACCTCTCGATCGGGCGGGACATCACCGAACGCAAACGTCGTCGCCGCGAATACGAACAGATATTCAATGGTGTCAATGACGCAATCAGCGTCCACGACCCCGAAACAGGCGAAATCTGTGACGTGAACGACGCGTTCTTGCGTGTGTTCGGGTATCAGGACCTTGCGGCGGTCAAAGAGCAGGGGATCGCCGGTCTGACCGTCACCGAAGAGGGCTATTCTGCCGATCGGGCTCGCGACATCGTCACTCGTGTGGCAACGACCGGCGAGTCCGAGACCGTCGAGTGGCGGGCCAAACGGCGTGATGGGGATCGGCTCTGGTTGGAGGTTACTGCGACACCGGCCGAGATCGGTGGTGCGGACCGGATCCTGGCCATCCAGCGAGACATCACCGAACGCAAACGACACGAACAGCGTCTGGCCGTTTTCAACCGTGTTCTCCGACATAACCTCCGCAACCGTATTGACGTGATCACGAGCCACGCCGAGGCGCTCGCCGACCGGACCGACGGCCCCCACGCCGACCGGATTCTCACCACTGCCGACGCGTTGGCCACCCTCGGTGATCGCGCTCGACAGATTGATCAACTGTTCTCTCAGGAACTCACCCGTGAGCGAATCGATCTCGCGACACACCTTGCCTCGCTGGTCGACCGGCTCGCCCCACGGGATCCCGAGATGCAGGTGCGGACCGATGTCCCTGCGACAGCAACGTTGTATACCGACCCCGACGCCCTCACGGCAACCCTCGAGCGCGTGCTTGAAAATGCCCTCAGTTACGGCGAGACGGTTGTCACGATCTCGGTGCAGGATATCGACGCGGGCTGTACGATCGCGATTGCCGACGACGGACCGGGGATTCCCGAGCTGGAGGTCGCATCACTCGATGCGGCTGTCGAGACGGATCTTCAACACGGCCGTGGACTCGGCTTGTGGCAGGCCAAGTGGGGGGTTGAGCGGCTTAATGGAACACTCACCTTCGATGTTGATAACGGAACGACGGTTCGAATGAGGCTGCCGGATCTCACACGAGACTAACGACGGCTCGTCTCAAGGGACGACCCCGGCGACCATCTCAGTACTCGTGATCCGGAACGAGCACAACCTTTCCGAAGCCCTCGCGATCCTCAAGCATCCGGTGGCCTCTCGCCGCCTCGCTCATTGGAAGTGTTGCACGGACGTGAGGGTCAAACGGACCGTTCCACACCAGATCAAGCACTTCATCAACCTCCCCCGGAGTGGCCATCGTTGACCCAATAACCGACAGCTGGTTCCAGAAAATCCGATTGAGCCCGGCGTCCGGATTCGGTCCGGTCGTCGCGCCACACGTGACCAGCCGACCCCCCTTGACGAGAGACTTGAGTGACTCTGGATACGTGGCTGCCCCGACATGATCAACGACCATATCGACTCCGCGGCCATCCGTCCGGTCGTAGATCGCTGACGCGAACTCCTCGTCGGTGTAGTCGATGAGGTGATCAGCCCCGCAGTCGGCGGCGTGTTCGAGTTTCTCCTCTGAGGAGGCCGTGGCGTACACCTCAGCTCCGGCGTACTCGGCGATCTGGACGGCGGCGTGTCCAACTCCGCCAGAGGCGCCGAGTACCAGCACGGTTTCGCCGGCAGTGAGATTACCCCGTGTCATTAGCATCCGCCACGCCGTCTGGAACACCAACGAGGCCGATCCAGCCACTTCCCACGGGACGTGTTCCGGAACCGGTACAAGATTGTCCGCGTTGATGGCAACCTCCTCGGCGTGGACGCCGTCGACGTGCTCGCCGAGGAGATGATACTGGTCACACAGGGTCGGATCGCCCTTGCGACAGAACTCACAGGAGCCACAGGCGACACCCGCACTGACGGCGGCGTGATCGCCCACCTCAAACCGCGTGACCGCCTCCCCGACCTCGGTGACGACGCCAGCCGCGTCACTCCCCAGCGTGTGTGGAAACGTCAACTCAAGTCCCGGCAGCCCCCGACGCGTCCATACATCAAGGTGATTCAGCGCGCCAGCCTTGACCTCTAAGCGCACCTCGTGTCTATCAACGGTCGGCGATTCACACTCCTCGTACTCCAGCACGGACGGTTCGCCGTGCTCGGACAGTTGTAACGCGTGCACGACTCACACACGAGACCGGAGGGACAAAGTTCTGCGGGACGGCGTCCCGGTGTGGCGATGGCAATTGTGGTCAACTGTCTGATGGGATCGGCAAGATCGAGAGCCTCAGGGGGATTTGTAGGCCACCCCGTCTCCGACGACCGCTAGCATTGTTGCCCGGGCTAGCCGGCCACTCGTCCGAATGTGATGTTCCGGCACCAGCGGCAGCGGCACCGGCTGGAACTCCGTGCGCAACGCCGTCATCGACGGATACCGCGTGACGACATCGTCGCCGTCGAGTACTCGAAACTGGCCGTCAGCTCCACGAGTATACTGATAGGGGAAGGCGGCAGGTGACGGGCCCGGACAGGTCAGTGCTTCGACACTCTCAAGCACGGTCACGATCTCGTTCTCACGGCGTAACACCAGCTCCGGGAAGTCCGTCTCGTCAGTCGCCCGTTCGGCCCAGTCGAGCGCGCCACGGGCCGCACAAGCGTAGGTCCCGTTGGTGAGCTGGATTCGATCCTCGATGGTGAAAAACTGCCGACCGTCGCCCGCCGACGCCAGCAGAAACGGCGCCTCAAGCACGCGTTCGATGGCCGATATCGACGTATCGTCCGTGATGAGGAGAGGAACATAACCGTCACGAGCCGCTGCTGCGACCGTCGAGACAATCGTCAGGGGACGAGTGTCGCGTGGCTCCGTAACGAACAGTGGCGCCTCAAGACTGGTAATTGGAGGACCGTCACGGGCGACCGTGCCGTGGTCGGCGTCGGTGAGATCAAACCCGCGCTCGCGCAGATCCGCCAGCACGCGCTCGCGTCGGGTCGTCGCGGGGTGGGTCATCGACCTGGTTAGGGGCTCCAGTCGCATATATCCTTGACCGGATTCGACAGCTGACATGCGGTCCAAGTGACAGACCTCCGATCTGTGCGGTGATTGTCGAAGATGCACACAGCGCGGTCACCCCTGATCCATGGCAGTTCAGCGCCACCGACGACGGGGAGTCGGCAGTCGATCGCGGAACAGCCATCCTAGCACAGTGAATCCGAACAGCAGCGCAGCGGCAACAAGCAGCCCGAAGGGGCCATCGCGTGCGTGATCGACGACTAACCGCCACGCTGGACGGGCGATCCCGACAGCTCGGGTGGCAGTCACCGACACGAGCACGACCGGTATCAAGTACCGCACCAGCGGATAGAGTCGGCCGAGTTCGTCGCGGAGCGGCCTGGCGTCTGTCGTCCACACGAAGACGAACACAAGACACAACGCCGAGATGGGGAGCGCAAACGTTCCGACCGATTCGTCGACCAGATCAAGTATCGGTCGTCCGGCGATGCCGAGGGACAGCGGACTGTAGCTCAGCGCAGAGGGAATCCCGGCGAGAAACACGCCCCCAACCGACAGCAGGGTTGCGTGGGGCCGCGAGAACCGTGTCGTGTTTGTCACGGCCGCCACGCCGACCTCAAGCAGTGCTACTGAGGAGGACAACGCGGCGAAAAATAGTAATCCAAAGAAGCCGACGGCGACAATCCGCCCGAACGGCATGGCGGCGAACGCGGTCGGGAGTGTCGTGAATGCGAGTTCCGTCCCGAGCGTCGGCTGGAGTCCGAAGCTAAAGACGATCGGGAAAATAACGAGCCCGGCGATGATAGCGGCGCCGACATCAACAACTGCGATGATGAGTGACGATCGGCGGAGGTCCGTCTTCTCAGTAACGTAGCTTCCATACGTGAGCATGATCCCCTGGCCGACGGACATTGAGAAAAACACCTGTCCGAACGCTGCACTCCAGATCCCAGGATCGGCGAGCACCGCGAACTCTGGGGTGAACAGAAAGCCGGCGGCACGGCCCCACGCTGGAAGAGTGACCGCGTAGCCCGCCAGCAAAACGAGCAGCCCGAACACTGTCGGCATCACGAGCTTTGACATCCGTTCGATGCCGCCGCGGACGCCCAAGGAGACGACCCCGCCGGTGACCGCCGTGGCGACAACGAAATAGCCGACCGGACGCCACCCCGCCGTGAATGGGGCGAAGGTGGTCTGTGCCCCGATCAGCCATGAGAGGAAGAAGCCAAGCACCCAGCCGGTGAGGACGAGGTAGTAACTCAGGATTAGGAGGACACCACCAAGAACGAGCCAGCCAAAGGCCGTGTACTCGAGTCCAACGGACCGGAACGCGGAGACAACATCCATCCGGAGTCGTCGACCGATGGCGAGCTCAAGCACAAGCATCGGCACGGCACAGACAACCGCGGCGATCAGATAGGGCACGAGATACGCGCCCCCGCCGTTCTGACCGACCACTGCCGAAAAGCGCCAGATGTTCCCGAGGCCGACGGCGGCCCCGATTGTCGCGAGAAGGAATCCGGCCCGTGAAGACCACCGAACCGTGGCCATAATGTTGAATGTGGCGAGGAGGGAGTTAAATATAAGCGATTCAATCAGTAGTATTTGGTCGATATCTATCGTTTCGATGCACCTGATTCCACTATTGAGAGTAGTACGTCATTTAGTTGCTGTATCATCAAAGCCAAGTGTCTCTCCATTCGGGATTTCACTGCCAGAAAGACGCTCCGGACCAAATGCGTGAACGACAAGCAACGCAGCGCCGACCAACACGCCCGCCGAAGATCCCTCGGCGAGAATCATCAGCCATGGGTCGGGAATTCCACCGGGAACAAGTACCGTCCGATCGGCGGGATGAAAGATGCCGATGCTGTTGACACCGGCGTGGAAGACAGCAACCGCTAGGACGCTTCCCGTATTGTTGTACATCCATGTCCAGAGTACCGACCCCGCGAGAATCGTCACTCCCCAGAGCAGTTGCTGGGTCAGCGGCCATCCGGCGTGCGTGAGCCGCGGATTGATGAAGAGGGGCAGGTGCCAGCCGGCCCACGCTACCCCTACCACGAGACTCGTGCGGAGCGCGCTGAATCGCTCCTGGAGCACCGGCACCAGAAAGCCCCGCCAGCCCAGTTCCTCTTGGCTGCCACCCCACACGATTCCCCAGACCATCACAAATAGATAAATAGCCGGCGCCGGGAGGGCGTCGAGGCCAACCGGACCGCCAAGTGCGACGTATATGCCACTCCCGAGGATGAGCACAACCGGCGGAAGGATGAGCACAACGCCCCACCACCGGAGATCGATCCGCCACCGGAATGCCTGGCCAATCCACGAACGGAGGCTTCCGCCGGCTGCCCAGACAACGGTGGCCGCACCGATTGTCGGGCCGAAGGCCCCGAACCCAACTAGGATCGATAGCGTCCACGACGCCTCCAAGCCGGCCACTGCCAGCAGCGCCTGGACCGTCCAGGTGAACCCATAGGAGATGAGCAGAAAACTCGCGATCCGATGGCGGCCGATCCAGGCACGTGCCGGTATCCCCATATGACAAACATTCTATATTCGTCCGATAATACCTGTCGGAGATCGGTATGGGGGGATCTCTCCCGAGATGACACTCGGTCGTCTCCGTTCTGGTTCTCCATCTGGCTGCCTGAATCCGGGTACTCAAGGCCCTCACGCTGTTAGCCCGAAATCACTCGCGATGTCCCCGTCCGCCCCCGCCCGTGTTGCCTGCGCTGCTCCGTCGTTTGTCACGCAGGCCGCCACGCGGACGCTTCAGGACTGGCTTGCATACTTTGATCCTGCGGCCGTACTTCTGACCGGTGACGAGCCGGCGCCGCGTGCCGCTAGTCGTCTTCGGCGCCATCTTGATGCCGACATCCGCCTGTTCCGTCCGGCCAGTGCTACCGGCAACAGCGACCCCGATCACCTTGCGGGCGTTCAGGTTGTTGTTGCACCAACCACCGCAACACTCGAACGGCTTCATGAATACGAAGAGGACCAGCTCAATCCTGATACGCCGACGTTTGTATTCAGCGATCTGCTCGCACTCGATGTTGATACCACGACGCTCACCACCACGCTCGTTGGTCGCGAGGAATACCTAACGGCGCTTGATCCGGATCGGCTCGACGGAACCTACATCCACATCGCAACGCGACTGCCCGCGGAGTACCGCCGAGAGTGGGCTGGCCTCACAGTTGTCGGGGGCGGTCAAGAGGCGGGGGTTGGTGGTACGCCGCTTGTCGCGCTTGACTGTCGGAATGACGGTCGGGTGCTTACGCGGTCGCTCACCCGCTCGCAGCTCGGACTGCGGGCGCTTGATCGAGTCGGCGAGACCCGTGCCGAGCGGCTGCGCGAGGCGGGATTCGTCACTCGGACGGACGTTGCCACAGCTCCACCGAACGCGCTCGCCGATCTCTCTGGAATCGGACGGAAAACGGCCGAGCGTATCCGTCAGAGTGCCCGAGCGATCGCCGATGAGACGATCGTCCGCACCTCAAACGAGCCCCTGCCTGCGGGGGATCCGGTGTACATCGACATCGAAACCGACGGTCTCAACCCGACGATTACGTGGCTCATTGGCGTCCTTGACGGTACCGCCGACGATGGCACCTACATGGCGTTTCTCCAGCGCGATCCTGATGCCCCCGGACGGGCGATTGCGGATTTCATGGCCTGGTACACGGCCAACGCGTCGCATCGCCCGCTGGTGGCCTACCGCGGTTGGGACTTTGACTTCGCGGTCATCCACGACCATATCGTCGAGTACTGTCCCGACTACGCGGACGACTGGACGAACACCTACCGGTTCGACCCCTACCGGTGGGCCATCGAGAAGGACAACGCCATCCTCCCCGGACGGACGAACACGCTTGAGGATGTCGTCAGTGCTCTTGGATACGACCGGGCCGACACCGGGCTGACCGGTGCTGCCGTCGCTCGGGTGTACCAGCGGTGGATGGCTGACCAATCGCAGACGAACGAACCTGACTGGGACCGCTTTCGCACCTACTGTGAGGACGATGTCCGCGGGCTTGCCGTCCTCTACGAAGCGCTAGCAGACAGTGATCGTCTGGCAACGACAACCGATCGTCGCACCGATACGACCACGCAGGGCAGCCTCTCTGATTGGTAGCCATGGCCTCAGAACAGCCGATTACGGCGCGTGAGCTCGCACGAACGCTCCCTGACTATCAAGCGCAGCTCCGACACACCGAGACCGTTCCCGCGCAGGAGGCCTCCACCGTTGACCCATATACGGTGCTTGATCCGGCGCTTGCGGCACCGTTCGTCGATGCCGTTGGCGAACTCTACACGCACCAGGCGGCTGCTCTTGAACACCTTGCGGACGGCGAACACGTCTGTGTCGCCACCTCGACGTCATCCGGGAAAACCTACGTGTACGCGCTCCAGATCGCCCGGCATCATCTTGCCGATCCGGCGTCAACGGCGCTGCTTGTCTACCCGACGAAGGCCCTCTCACGGGATCAAGAACAGGAGCTCAACGAGTTCTTCGATGCTCTCGGACTCGATATCGCCGTGCGGGTCTACGACGGCGATACGCCCACCGATCGTCGCCAGCGTATTCGTGAAACGGCTGACGTCATCATCAGCAACTTCGCTGGCGTGAACGTGTATCTCGCGCATCACACCCGGTGGAATACATTTCTGGCCAACTGTCGACTCCTCGCAATCGATGAGTCACACACCTACACCGGCGTCCACGGCATGCACGTCGCCTGGACGATTCGTCGGCTGCGACGCCTGCTTGCGCACTATGGGAGTGATCCACAACTCGTCTGTACCTCCGCAACGATCGGTAACCCCGGCGAACACTCCCGCCGACTCACCGGTGAATCCGTCAGCGTTGTTGAGGATGATGGCTCGCCACGGGGACAGCGCGACATCGCCTTCTGGAAGCCCCCCGTCGACGAGGATGCCCTCGATGATGAGGCCGATATCGAGGACTTTCGGGCTGCTCAGACCAATCCTGTTCGCGAGGCGAGTGCCCTCTTGGCACACCTCGGGCTCAACGGGCTCCAGACGCTGTTGTTCACCAAGAGCCGGACGAGCGCCGAGCTCGCTGCTAAGTACGCCGGCCGCGCTGCCGGCGAGCACCCCGCTTCCGGCTATCTTGATGTCGAGCCCTACCACGCCGGCCTCGGCAAGGAGACCCGCCGGAGCACCGAATATCAGTTCAAACACGGTCACCTCGACGGCGTCACCTCTACCAACGCGCTTGAACTCGGTATCGACATTGGATCGATGGACGCCACCATCCTCACGGGGTATCCCGGCACCCGTCAGTCCTTCTGGCAGCAGGTCGGCCGTGCCGGTCGGGGAGAGGCTGATGCCCTCTCGGTGTTTGTTGCTGGGGCCGACGCTATCGATCAGTACATTCTCGACTCACCGGAGTACGTCCTCGGCGACGCTATCGAGGACGCCGTTATCGGTCTTGAGAATAACCCGGTCTACGCCCAGCACGTCCGCTGTGCTGCCCAAGAGCGGCCCCTGACCAACGAGGATCGGCAATGGTTCGACGGCGACCGTCTTGAGCAGGCTGTCGAGATGTGGGTCGATGCCGGCGAACTAGCCGGTGACCTCTCCCGGGGCGTCCGCTATACCGGGCCCCCACGCCCGCAGATGGATATCTCGATGTACGCAAGTAGTGACACCCAGTTCACCGTCCGGTGTCGCGACGGCGAGATCGACATGGAGCCCATCGATAAAGAGCGGGCTTACCGCGATCACCACGAGGGAGCGCTGTTTCTCCACGACGGTGTGCAATATGAGGTCGTCGAGTTCGTCGAGGACGCTCCTTCACCCTACGTGACCGTCGAGGCGGTGCGCACGAACGAGTACACCGAGACGGTCTCCGAGAAGACCATCCGTGACATCACGCCGGAGGCAACCCGTGAGCTTGGCGATGGCTACCGGGTCGCCTGGGGAACGGGCACTGTCGAGATCCATTACACCCGCTACCGTCGGAAGGACATTCATAGCGGCGAGGTGACAACGCCATTCCGACCAACCGGCCTCCCGCCAATCGAACTCAGAACCCACCTGATGTGGGTCGAGACGCCACCCACGTTACAAGACGACATTCTCCGCGCGGTTACCGGGGCGGATCCGACGACGCTGACCGACGGCGACGTGATGGAGATCTTCGGCGGGGGACTTCACGGCGCCGAACACGGGATGATCAAGCTCACCCCACTGGAACTCCGGATGGATACATCGGATCTCGGTGGGCTGAGCACCCCGCTGCACCCCGAAACCGGCGTTCCGACGTGGTTCATCCACGACGCCGTTGAGGGTGGGCTCGGCTTTAGCAAGCGCATCTACGAGCAGATCAGGTCAATCGCTGAACGCACCCGTGAGCGCGTCGCCGCTTGTGACTGCGCGGGGACGGGTGGGTGTCCTGCCTGCATCATGGATTCTCAGTGTGGCAACCAGAACCGCTTTTTACACACCGAGGCGACGGTGCGGGTGCTCGACCGACTGCTTGAACATTTGTGAGGCTGACCCGAACTATCATATGGTCGACCGTGCTGTTTTCGAGTAAGGTGACCGCCGTCGTGAGAGCTCCCCACGCCTGGGGTCTCCATGTCCTTGGTCAGTTGAACAGCACCGTAGTGGCACACACACGACTACGAGGATCATGACTCCTGATAGCGACCCCTCCGAGGATGTTTCCGACGGGGACCGTCGGGTCTTTGCCTCTGCGGCGGCGCGTCGTAGCGCCGCGGTACGGACCACCGGACTTGTTGTGATTCTTGCGGTCGGCACACTCGGCCTTCGGCTGGCTGTCCCTCAGTTCACCGACCCTACCTGGATCCAGCATCAACTCGCAACGCTCGGTCCGTTCGCCCCGCTTGCGTTTATTATCCTTCAGACGATCCAGGTTATTGTCGCCCCTATCCCTGGTCAGACGCTCGCCGGTGTCGGCGGATACCTCTTTGGCACGCTCGGTGGAACCGCGAGCAGTATGCTCGGTGTTGCCCTCGGGAGTACCGTCGTCTTTATGCTCACCCGTTGGTTCGGCCGTCCCTACGTTGAACGGGTAGTTGATGCCGACGCGCTGGCGCGCTGGGACCACTTCGTTGACCGGACCGGAGTCCCTGGCCTGTTCGCCCTCTTTTTGCTCCCGACGTTCCCCGACGATCTTCTCTGCTTTGTCGCTGGGCTCACCGAGCTCCGTCTTGGTACTTTTCTTGTACTCGTTGTGGTCGGACGCACACCGACGTTCGCCGCCGCGGCCTACGCTGGCACCAGCCTTGCACAGGGCGCCGTCGTACAGTTCGTGGTTGTCATCGTCGGTTTGACACTCGCGTCGGTTGTGGTCTACGCCGCCCGTGATCGTATTGTCGCGCGTCTCGGTAGCGGTGGATAGGGTGGTTGGCCCACGGCGCCAGGAAGCAGTTCGGTGATTGCCCAGACGAACGCCACGACCGCTCGTGTCGATGGCTCCGGAGCGTCGTACGACCGAGGGCTGTGACAACCGCCTGGTCACCGCGGCGACAATTACGGGAAATTCAAGGCGAAAGCCTCGCCCTGCAGGGCGGGGAGGAGGTCAAGAGTGAATCCACGGGTCGACCTCACGCAGTTCACCGTTCGAAGGTGGGATCTGCGAGTTCGTCCACTCGGGCCATCGCCGCCGCGTCTAGTCGTTCGGCGCCGGCCGCCAGATTCGCGACAATGTGTGTCGGTGTGGTACTCGATGGAATCGGAACGACCCCGCGGGTGCGGTTCCAGGCGACGACCACCTCAGCCGGTGATAGTCCGTGCTCCTCACCGATTGCTTCGAGCACCGGTTCCTCAAGCAGTCCGGGCGCCGAAAGCGGGGAGTGCGCAATCACTCGGATCCCGTGATCGTGACAGTACTCGATCAGGTCGCGCTGTGGGCGGTATGGGTGGACCTCCACCTGAACAACCGCCGGATCGACCGATCCGACCGCGTGGATCGTCTCCAACTGTTCACGATCAACATTACAGATCCCCAGGCGTCGCGCCCAGTCCCGCTCGTGGACCGCCTCGAGGTTGCGCCAGGCCTGTGCTAATGGCACGTCCGCGGTAGCGCGCTCGCCTGTCTCGGTCTCGGGGAAGGTCAGCGCCTCCTGTTTGTCGATTGGCTTCTCGGCCAGTCGTTCAAGCGAGTCGGTGTGGGCCCACGCCGTCGGCCAGTGCAGCGTATAACAATCAAACGTGTCAATCCCCAGCTCATCGAGGCTCCCTGCACACGCCTCAAGCAGGTGTTCGCGTCGGTGGTTGGTTCGCCACGCCTTCCCAAGAACAAAAAGGGAATCGCGATCGGGCGCACCAGGGGCGTCCAGCACGGTGCCGATGCGGTGCTCATTGCCGTAGAGTTCCGCCGTATCGAGTAAGCGATACCCGGCGTCCAGTGCTGTCGCGATCGAATCCACACGATCGACATACCGGTCACCGCGGTATCGCGAACAGCCAAACCCGATCGACGGGAGTCGGAGTGCGTGAGGTCGATTACCGACCGGAGTCTCTTCGGCTGGCCGAATCGTCGGGGCGGCGACCGGCTTGGGGCTCACGCCGCGGTCCGGCACACTGATCCCATCGCTGCCCGTCACGGCCTGCTCAACCGCATTACAGACGGCGGTCACATGGGCTCCTCGTCGGGCACTGTCCCGAGGCGATCTCCCGGCGGCGATGTCAGCCGCAAAGTCGACGACGGCATCGATGTAGTCCCGGTCCTCCGTCGGGGTCTGTGGCGGCACGGCTGCATATTCACGTCCGGCACGCCCGAACTGAACCGTATCGCGGTCGATGCTCATTGCGCCGGTATCCTCAAGATACAATGACCCCTCGTCACCGTGTATTTCCATCCCGTAGAACTCCTGACCGCGGTGGGGAACGTACAGGCTGGCCGACAACCGAACGACCGGGCCGTCGAACTCGAGGGTCGCTTCGACATGGCTATGTGTCTCCGGAGTCCGATCGGCGTGTTCGGGCCAGATGTCGAGTGCGTCGGCCGTACGTACTCGTCTGACCGGGCCAAACCAGGCTGTCAGAAGCGTCAGTGGATAGACGGCACCGTCGTACAGTGGGCCAACCGCGAGAAAGGCATCGGGCCGGTCGTGCCACTCGGTTACCCGACCGACGTGGGCGTGGGCGTAGACGACACCGATGTCGTCGAGTCGTCCATCCGCGAGGAGTCGGCCGGAGAGTCGCTGTGCGGGCGCGTCCGGGGTGTCGGGGGCAACCCGAAGCCCAAGGCCACGGTCGGCCGCCAGCGTCACAAGATCCGCCGCGGTCTCACCGTCAAGTGCCAAGGGCTTCTGGGAGTAGACGTGTCGGCCGGCGGTAAGCGCCGTCCGTGTCACTTCGGCGTGCGCTCGGTGACCAGTGAGGTTCACGACAAGCGGCGCGTCACAGCCGGCGAGGGCAGCCTCGAGATCCGCGAAGACGGCCGCTTCCGGCGCATACGTATCGGCTAATGCAACGGCGCGCGAGCGGTTGATGTCACAAACGCCTGCGAGCGTCAGATCAGTTCCGGAAAGCGCGTCGGCGTAGGCCTCGGCGATTGCCCCGGCACCGACGAACAGACAGTCCACACGGCAGGCAGGCCCCGCGCCGTTATAAGCCTCCCCCCGTCGGCCCCACACGTTATTCTGGTCGGGGCCCTCTGGCTGGACATGCGCGAACTCGTCTTCGCACTTGAGTACGAGCCGGGGGCGAATCGGGTGGCCGATACCCTCGCGGATCACCCCGACGCCCGGATCCGTTCGCTGTCACTACATGCCACCGCCGACCGGCTGTGGCGGGTCGATCACGCCACCGGTGGGCCGGCGGCACTCGACGCCATTGAGAACGCGTTTCTCACCACCGATTATTACGCCGACTGTCTCGCGGCCGAGGACTGTGGCGCGACACAGACGACCCGGATTCTCGATCGAACGGATCACACGCTCGTATTGTACTCGGACTGGATGCGCACGCCGACGTGTGTTTCGGTACCGCACATCGCCCGGGATCATCTCGGTGATGGCATCCTTTTTGAGACACGACACGAGAGTCGCCATTACACCTGGCGGCTCATCCACTCCGGGGAGGGCGATGTCGCCGCGTTTTTTGAGACTCTCGAAGAGGCTGTCGGCGAGACGGCCGAGATGGAGTTGCTCCGAACAACGGACACGGCGACGGCCACCGGTGGGGCGTCTCTGTCGATGGATGGGCTCGCGCCCGAACAGGAGGCGGCGCTCCGGGCCGCCGTCGAACACGGCTACTACGAGACGCCGCGGGCTGTTAGTGTGGGCGACCTAGCCGAACACCTGGATGTCCCGCGGTCAACGCTGACCTACCGCATCCGACGGGCAGAGGCGTACCTGGCCAAACGGTATGTTGCCACCCTCCGCGAGTCCGACGCCTTCGCGACGGCGGTCTGAGCTAATGCCTTGGAATATTCCAACCAAGGGTTATCGAACTAAGCCCCGTACTCACGGGTGATGACAGACGAGTCCGATGGGGATGACGATTCAGCGACGGTGACAGCCCGGTTTGCCGTCCCCGAGATGGACTGTCCGTCCTGTGCGCAGAAGGTCGATCGGCGTCTCCAGCGGGTCAAGGGAGTCAGCGACAGCACGCTCCATCCAACCACCGGTATAGCAACGATTACCTATGATCCTGATTGTGTGACCGAAGCCGAGGCGGTGGATGCTATCGAGCAAGCGGGGTACACGGTCGCCAATACCGAGACGGAGACCGCCACGTCAACGACCCCAGGGATTGCCCCTGCGTCGGCCCTCTGGACGAGCCGACGCGCCATTGGCACGTGGATCGGTGCCGTGGCACTGGTGTTCGGACTCCTCATGGCGTTCGTCCTCGGCGATCGGACATTCTTTGTTGTCCAGCCGCTCGGGACGGCGGTGACCGGTGCAGACATGCTCTTTCTCGGGGCGACCCTCGTCAGTGGGCTCCCCGTTATCCGCAACGGGTACTACTCAGCCCGAGCCCGGAGTCTCGACATCGACCTGCTGATGGGAACCGCAATCATCGCGGCGACAGGGATCGGATATTTTGTTGAGGCCGCCACCCTCGCCGTGCTGTTCAGCGTTGCCGAACTCCTTGAGGACTACGCAATGGATCGGGCACGGACCTCCCTTCGCGAACTCATGGATCTCTCACCGGAGACGGCCACCGTTCGCCGTGGCGACGAAGAACGGACCGTTCCCGCTGAGGCGGTGACGGTGGGCGAGACTGTCGTCGTTCGCCCTGGTGAACGGATTCCGCTTGATGGAGTGGTCCGTGAGGGCCAAAGTGCCGTCGATGAGTCGCCGATCACCGGTGAGAGCGTTCCGGTTGACAAGCACCCTGGTGATGAGGTGTATGCAGGCAGTATCAACACCGGGGGGTATCTTGAGTTCGAGGCAACCGCGGCTGCGAGTGACTCGACGCTCGCACAGATTATCGATCTGGTCCAGGGCGCACGCGAGCAGAAAACCGAGAAAGAACAGTTCGTCGATCGGTTCGCGGGCTACTACACGCCGATAGTAGTCGTTCTGGCGGTGCTCACCGCCGTTCTCCCCCCGCTTGTCATCACCGGGAATGCCACAGTCACACTCGCTGGATTCACACACACCGTCGATGGTGCCTGGCAGACGTGGTTCATCCGCGGGCTCACCCTCCTGGTGATCGCCTGTCCGTGTGCGTTTGTCATCTCAACGCCGGTATCGGTCGTCTCCGGGATCACCAGTGCGGCGAAGCATGGGGTCCTTATCAAGGGAGGCAACCACCTCGAAACCATGGGGGCGGTCAACGCGGTGGCCATCGACAAGACGGGAACGCTCACCACGGGCGAACTCGCGGTCACCGATGTGGTCCCGCTTGGAGACGCCTCCGAGACGACGGTGCTCCGGCGGGCCGCGGCGCTTGAGCAACGGAGTGAGCACCCAATCGCGGAGGCGATCCGGACAGCCGCCAGCGACAGTCACCCGGATCAGTCGGCGGTTGAGGCCTTCGAGAGTATTACTGGCCAGGGCGTCCGAGCCGAGATCGACGGCGAGACGTGGTACGCCGGTAACCCGGGGCTTTTCACCGAGTTGGGATTCGATCTCGCGCACACGCACCTCCGGACCGATGGCGGGCGGATGATCGATCCGGTTGAGGAACCCTGCGAACAGACCGGGTGTGCCGACATCGAACACGGCGCCATCGCCCGACTTGAGTCCGACGGCAAGACGGTCGTACTCGTCGGGACGGCCACCAGGCTGATCGGGGTCATCGGAATCGCCGACGAGCTTCGCCCCGAGGCCGAACACGCGGTGGCCCGCCTCCACGAGCACGGGATCGAACACGTCGCCATGCTGACCGGCGACAACGAGGGGACCGCCCGTGCAATCGCACAGCAGGCTGGCGTTGACGATTACCGCGCCGAGTTGCTCCCTGAGGAGAAGGTCGATGCCGTTGCGGCCCTGGCCCGGCAGTACGGCGAGGTGGCGATGATCGGGGATGGCATCAACGACGCCCCAGCGCTGGCAAGTGCCGATGTCGGTATTGCAATGGGGGCGGCCGGCACCGACACGGCCATCGAAACCGCTGATATCGCGTTGATGGGTGATGACCTCGGTAAGGTGCCATACCTCTATCGGCTCTCACAGCGGGCCAACAGCGTGATCCGACAGAACATCTGGTCGAGCCTCGGTGTGAAGGCCGTGCTCGCCCTTGGGGTGCCACTCGGGCTGGTGAGCGTTGCGCTCGCGGTTGTCGTTGGTGACATGGGGATGAGCCTCAGCGTCACCGGAAACGCGATGCGGCTCTCGCGCACCCAGCCCGATGATCTCTCCACGGAGTGATCGGCGGAATAGTATCAATGCCCAGCTTGCGACCCACCTGCCGGGGGATGCCACTCAGGCCGACATCGAGAGATCCACGCGCCGGAGCAGCTGGGCGTTGATCGCAACGATTACGCTGCTCAGGGACATCAATAAAGCCCCAACGGCCGGCGACAACAAGAGTCCGATCGGGGCGAGCACGCCTGCAGCGAGGGGTATTGCGATGACGTTGTAGCCGGCCGCCCAGACGATGTTCTCCTGCATTTTCCGGTAGCTCGCTGTACTCAGTCTGAGAAGCCGCACTACGTCCATCGGATTGTTCTTCACAAGAATGATATCTGCCGCCTGGATGGCCACCTCCGTGCCACTCCCAATGGCGATTCCAACGTCAGCACGAGCCAAGGCGGGCGCGTCGTTGACACCGTCGCCGACCATCCCCACAAGCTTGCCCTGCTGTTGGAGTTCCTGGATCTTGCTGTCCTTGTCCTCGGGGACCACCTCAGCAAACACCGTGTCGATGCCCAAATCGGTGGCGACGGCATCGGCAACGTGCTGTGCATCGCCGGTCAGCATCACCACCTCAATGTCGCGGTCGTGTAGCGCGCTGACGGTCTGGTAGCTCTCCTCACGAATCGTGTCGGCCATCGCGAAGGCGGCGATCGGGACGCCCTCCTGAACGAGATACACCACTGTTTGAGCGTTCCGACCGGCCTCATCCGCGAAGTCCGCAAGATCGGGTGGGACCGCAGTGTCAAGCCGGGACAATAAATTCGGGCCCCCCACAGAGACCTCCTTCCCGTTGACGTGTGCGCGGACTCCCCGACCCTTGATAGCCGTAAAGTCGGTCGCATCGGGCACTGTAAGGCCACGATCGTCGGCTGCATTGCGGATGGCCTGCGCAATCATATGCTCGGAGTCGCGCTCAACGGCTGCTGCAAGTGCGAGTGCGTGTTTCTCCGTTACTCCCTCGGCGGCCGCCATTCCGACGACACCATGTTCCCCTTCGGTAAGCGTTCCCGTCTTGTCGAAGACGATCGCGTCCAGTTCGCGGGCCTGTTCCATGGCGATGCGGTCGCGTACGAGGATTCCATTGCGCGCTGCCAGCGAGGTGTTGATCGCGACGACGAGTGGAATGGCGAGCCCGAGAGCGTGAGGGCAGGCAATAACGAGGACGGTCACGACCCGCTCGATGACGGTCACACCAAACGAGAGTGCGATGGTCCAGGCGACCGCAGTCACGGCCGCTGCCCCAATAGCGACATAGAACAGCCAGCCAGCCGCCCGATCAGCCAGGACCTGTGTCCGGGACTGGCTCTGTTGGGCCTCCTCGACAAGCCGCATGATGCCGGCGAGGGTCGTTTCCTCCCCGGTTGCGTCAACCCGGACGCGAAGACTCCCATCGCCGTTGACCGTTCCTCCGATCACCGTATCGCCAGGTGTCTTCAAGACCGGGGTGGACTCACCGGTGATCATCGCCTCGTTGACATCGGAGTCGCCCTCGGTAACGGTCCCGTCGACTGGAATGTTTCCTCCGGGCCGCACGAGGACGCGGTCGCCGGGTTGAAGATTGCTTACTGCAACGGTCTCGGTCGCGCCGTCCTCGGTGATCCGCTCTGCGGTGTCCGGCATCAGTTCTGCCAGCTCATCAAGAGCGCTTGCGGCCCGTCGGACTGATCGCATTTCAATCCAGTGGCCAAGCAGCATGATGTCGATTAGCGTCACGAGTTCCCAGAAAAATGCCGACTGTGCAGGAACAACGACAGTCGCCAAACTGTAAATAAATGCGACCGAAATCGCCATTGAGATAAGCGTCATCATCCCGGGCGAGCGGTCTCGGACTTCCGGAACAGCTAGCCGCAGAAACGGAACACCCCCGTAGGCGAAGACGACCACGGCGACAGCCGGGGTGACCCACTCGCTGCCAGGGACCATCGGGGCAGCGAAGCCGAGCCACGCCTGTAGTGTTGGACTATAGACGAGGACTGGAATCGAGAGGAGTGTTGAAACAAAAAATCGCCGCCGAAACAGCTGCTCGTGGCCTTCGTGCATCGCTCCGTTGCTGTTGTGGCGATCGTCGGATCCTAGCGCCATCGGACCGTCGTAGCCGTCGGTTGAGCGGGGCGAAGCGGCGTTGGGATCCATCCTGTGGCCTCACTCCCGAGCGTAATTGGACTCACTCGATGAGCGTCGTTGGCGGCCGCGTTGCTTCCGTGAGTTCTTGGTCCGGACCGACTGCTGGAAGCTCAAGCGTTGCCCTCGTTCCGGTCGATGAACCATCCGTACGCGGCGTGATCTGGAACCGCCCACCGTAGCGTGTCACGATCCAGTTCACCACCCAGAGTCCAAGCCCTGAGCCATGTGCCAGCGGTGAGACCTCTCCGGAGGTAACCGCCGCTGCATCCATCTCGTTGATACCTGGTCCGTTATCGGTCACAGTCAGCTGTAGGTCGTCGCCAGCGTCGGTGACCTGCACCGAGATCGTCGTGTCATCCGCTGGATCATGCTCGATTGCATTACGCAGGAGTTCCTCAACAGCGTGTCTTATAGCTGCGCCGGCAGCAATGTCGCGATCTGTCTCAATGGTCTTTTGGACGGTCGCCCCGGTTGATAGGACCGCGTCCCTGCGAACATCTTCCAGTAATGCCCGGGGCTCAATACGTGTGACCTCCCGGTCCATCTGTGCGTATTGATACAGATCTCGGGCGCGGTCAGCGATCGACAGAAGGTCATCCGCTGCCGTCCGCAGCGTGTCTAGTGATCCGTTCGGTGACTCCGCCTCGGAGGATGCACCGATCATGATCGCCATCTGATTGCGCAGGTTATGCCGGAGCACCCGGTTCATGACATCAAGGAGCCGCTGTTCGCGCTTTCGCTCGGTAATATCCCGATGAAACTCGATATACCGGATGATCTCCCCGCTGGTCGACTCGACCGGTGTCATGCGGATGGCGTTCCAGAACGACCGTCCCGAGCGCCGATACGAGCGTACTTCAACCGACGCTGACTCTCCGGCGGCGACGGCATCTTGCAGCGTAGCCATAGCCTCCGAACTGGTAGCATCACCGTGGAGAAACGCGGTGTTCGATCCGAGAACGCGCTCAAGATCATAACCGGTGAGGTCACAGAACTTGTCGTTCGCGTAGATTGCTGGATTCTCCTCCTGTGTGACATCGGTAATGACGACCCCGACGTTGGCTGCACCCATCGCCCGGGTCTTCAGTTCCAGATCGCGCTGTCGCAGCCGCTTGGTCGTGATGTCACGAGCAGTCCCCTGCACACGCGGCTCCTCCCATCGATCGGCTGTAAGCGGTGTCGCATTGATTTCGAAGAGCCGCACCTCGTCCTCGGCCGTCACCAACCGGAGTTCGGCGCCCTCGACGGTGTCTCCGGCCATTATCTGTCGATACAGGTCAAGCGCATCCTCGGTTGCGTCGGGGGCCACGAGCTCAATGAACGGACGGCCGTAGAGCGCCGCTGGCTCATAGCCAAGCAGCCGCTCAACGGCGGCGGATACGTAGGTGAGTTCGCCCGACGCGTTATGTCGAAAGATAATGTCCGAACTTGCCTCAGTGATGCCCTTGAACCGGCGTTTTTCGGCCCGGAGCTGCTGGGCCTGATTCGCGAGGCGGTTTTGATGCCGTTCGAGCTCGGCGTGCTTTTCGAGTTGGTTTGAGAGCAGGTTGACAAAGAGCTGCTCGGCCTCGCCAAACGGCTCCTCACGGGGCTCCATATCAATGAAACAGACGGTTCCACGGGTCTCACCGGCAATGGATATCGGGGCCCCGATGTAGCTCTGGAAGATCACGGTGTCATCACGGGTATTCGTGATCTCGGCGGGCGAAGTAGCACAGCGAACGCCAAACTCCTGTCCCGAGACGGCCACGTGACAGTGACTCCGTGTGAGCAGCGTATGATCGATTGACTCAACGAGCGCGCGATCGCCGACCGCGTTGATCACCTCCCAGTTCCCGTCGACATTCCGTGTCACCAACCCGGCCGAAAGATCGAGATAATCGATGCCGACTTGCAGCGCATCGGCAATCTGTTCGCTCACAGACCGGTCTGCGTCGCGAAAGACCCTCGTCAATTCTGCCGGTGGTGACTGAAGGGAGGACACGTGTGTAGTGTACTATATCGTCTCTCGAATAAACATGTCGTCTATGAACACAATTGCGCCTTTCTCCATCGATTCGAGAGACACAGACGGAAGCCGATAAGGTGTGGTCCATCAAACCATCAGGAACGAGGAACTTCGACGGTGAAGATCGCCCCTTCGGGCTCTCTGTTGTCCACCGTCACCTCCCCACGATAGCGATCGACGAGCATCTTGACCAGATACAGCCCTAGTCCGGTTCCCTCGCTGTCGAGTCCCTGCGCCCCCTCGGCAAATAGCCGTTCACGCTCGGCCTCCGGAATACCGGGGCCATTGTCCTTGACGCTGATACGCACCATCTCTGCTGTTGGCCTCACAGACAGGGTGACCCGTGGCAACTCCTTGTCGTTGTGTTGGATCGCATTGGTGATCAGGTTTCGAAAGACCGATCCGAGCATCCCGTCCGCGCGCACTGTCACGTTGGGGACCGTTCCATCGAATCGGACGACGGCGTTGTCATATCGGGCCTGGATATTCTCAACCTGCGTTTCAAGCACAGGGCGAATCGCAACGGACTCCAGTTCGGCGTCAGACTGTAACATCGCCTCGGTCACCTCGCGGGCACTCCGCGTGAGACTTGTGGCCGCGTACGCCGCATTGAGCAACGCCTGGATCTGGTCGCCACTGTCCTCCATTCGGTCCGCCAACTGATCGGCGTAGGCGATGACGAGCTGCAGGTGGTTGCGAATATCGTGTCGCACGATCTGGTTGAGGATCTGTAGGTCATCACGCTGAGACTCAAGCCGGCGCTCGTACTGCTCGCGCTGGGTCACGTCACGGACAGTAACGAGGACACCGGCGATCATCGGCTTGTTGAGGAAATTATGCGCTCGGGCTTCCACCCAGCGCCACTCGCCGTTGGACGCCTGCACCCGAAACGTGGCCGTATCGGTATGTCCAGGCGAATCTAGCAGTGTTTCGAGTTGGTGCCCCACCGCATCGACGTCGTCCGGGTGAATGTATGACAATGGATTCTCGCCCCGAAGCTGCGGGAAGGAGACCGGATACGCCTCGGCATTGTGTCCGCTTTGATACTGCACCCGTCCGCTGGCATCGAGTAAGAGTGTTTGATCGAAGGAGTGCTCAAGGAATAGCGACCGTCGCTTGAGCTCTCGTTCGCGCCGCTTTTGCTGATCAATATCAATGTGGATGCCGATCGCCCGACGCGGCGCGCCGTCAGCGGTCCACGCGATGACTGTCCCAACGTCACGGACCCATTTCCACTCCCCATCAGCGGTCCGAAGTCGGTGCTCGGTTTCGTAGTAGTCGGTCTCCCCGGCCATATGCTCCTCAAGCGCCGCTTTCACGCGATCGCGGTCGTCTGGATGAACACGACTTTCCCACGCCTCAAGCCGTGACTCGATCTCCGCCGGCTCATAGCCGAGCATCTCCGCCCAGTGGTCGTTATAGATGACCTCATCGGTCGTCATATCCCAGTCCCAGACTCCAAGACGGGCAGCCTGGACGGCGAGTTTGAACCGCTCGCGCAACGATTCGAGTTCTTGTTTGGTGTGTTGTAACTCCGTAATCTCGTGTGCCGCTCCGAGGATCCACTCGACACGCTCCTCGACTACGATCGGTGTGAGGCTAATACGCCACACTGTCGATTCGTCATCAGTCTGTTCTGCCTCCTCGTATTCGACGTGTTCGCGACGCTCGATACACTCACGACATCGGGCCGTCAGGCGCTCGCCGATCTCTGTGCCGAACACGCTTGTTGGCGTACAACCGCGCACCTCTCGATTGGAGCGGTTGATGGTCTGCTGTTTCTGTTCGTTGATGCGCTCGAATCGCACCTCCTCTTCATCCGTAACATCGAGAAGAAAGAGATCCTGCTGGATGGTATCGAAGATGTCCACTGCCTTGTCGGCGGACGACCGTTCCGTGTCGACGGCAGCCCGTTGCGGCGGTATCGGGCGGGTATACACCGCAACCGCCGAGGCGCCGTCGGACTCCACCTGTCGCATCGACAGCTGTACCGAACGACATGTGTCAGTACGCGTCCGTAATGTCACGGTCATCGGATCCGTTGATGGTTCTCCGGTGCGGCATGCCTGCTGTTGTGCCTCAACGCGGGATTGATCGCTCTCGTCAATCCACATCGATAGCGGCTTCCCGACTAGCTGGTCGGTAGGATATCCCGTCAGTTCGGTCAGCCGCCTATTTGCGTAGGTAATTGCTCCATCCCGAACGAGACAGATCCCCTCTGGACTTTCTTCAGAAAGAGCACGATGTGGGACAGCAGGCATAGGTAAATCATATCATACCACCTGAAAGAATCTGTTGTTCAATGACTTGTGGCGATTTGGCTCACGTCCTCGCCCGAGCGGACGCGTCGCGCACTCACGTTCTCGCGCCCGTTACCCACGGCGATCGGATGTGGCCTCGGGCCCCACACGTTAGATGAGTATTAACACGTCTATACACGAGTCAGGAGGAAGAACCAAAGCTAGTAATGGGTGTTTACTTTTGTACTGATAGGATGACTGTTGGCGCATGCACGACCTGAACGGCATCCAGCGTGACGTGCTCTACGTCGTTGCCGGGATGAACGAGCCTTACGGCCTCGCGATCAAGGACGAACTTGAGGAGTACTACAGCACGGAGCTCAACCCCAGTCAGATCTACCAGGGGCTTGAGACGCTCGTCGACAAGGGTCTCGTCGAGAAGGGGCAGCTTGATCAGCGGGCCAACGCCTATACGCTCACCGAACGTGGGCGGCGCGAACTCAGAGCCCGTCACGAGTGGAAACGCCAGTACTATTCCACTGAGATGCCCGGATCGGCGAATGTCTGAGTGGCTGCCGGCGTAGCCGACGCCACGTCCGGACCGTCACTCGGCTTCCGTGAGCCAGAGGCCGACGGCGATGCCGGCCGTTCCCACCAGCGCAGCGGCGAGCAGCCAGAAGCCCGCCTGAAAGCCGATCTGATCCGCAAGCACGCCGACGACGCCGGGCGAGATCGCCCCTGCGCCCATCAGGAGCGTCCGGACGGCGCCCAGCCCACCTCCGGCAACCGTCTCAGGAAGCAACTCTGTGAGGTAGGCTCCCCGGACCGGACGGAAGCCGTGTGAGCCGATTCCGATGGCAACCACCAGCCCACCAGCGGCAAGCGGACCGACGGTGCCAGCGAGTAACAGCCCGCCCAGGCCAACGCCCGCGAGTACGAGTGTGCCGACAATGACGGGGAGTCGACCCAACCGATCGCTGATCGAGCCGCTGACCAGCTGGATGACGCTCACGGCAAAAAGCAGCGAGTACAGCAGGCTTGCGGTCGCCGGGGTAAGCCCGGCGACATCGGTGAGATACAGTGGCAGAAACGCCACAAGCCCGTTGTAGGCGAAGCCAAAGAGAATCGAGAGCACGACAAACGCTAGAAACCGACGGTTGGCAAAGACGGCAAAATACGCCCGTGCGCCCGGACGCTCGTCCGCCGACGCCGGGGCCTCAGTGATCGTTCGACTGCGTGCTGCGAAGGCGACTGCAAGGCCAATGCCGAGTAGCCCGCTGTACACGAATAGCCCGCGCCAGGCAGCCACCGGGAGCAATCCGGTGAGCGCTGGGGTTGTGATGACAGCCGTTACCGCAAGCGGGGCGACGACGCCGCCGTAGGTGCCGGCCGTGTCGAAGGCCCCGAGCGCCCGCCCGGTCTGCCCGGGATACGCCCGCGCGAGCAGTCCCACGGCGACGGTCTTGTGAACGCCCGTTCCGATGCCCATGACGATCATTGCAATGGCGACAGCCAGAAAGCCAGGGGCCGGGCCGACGGCGAGGGCCCCCACAGCGGCAACGAGGGCCCCGCCGACGATGACCCGAACGGATCCGAGGTAGTCGGCGATGACGCCCGAGGGGAACTGCATGAGCGCGTAGGCGGCCATGAATCCGGTGTAGGCAAGTCCGACCTCGGCGTTCGAGACGCCGTAGGTGCCCTGGAGCTGGCCGAACAGCGGAGGAAACGCATACCGCAGGAACTTCCCGAGAAACCAGATCCCTGCGCTGATCACCAGTACGTCGTAGGTGCTAAGAGCGGCAAGCGGTCGTCGGAGCCCGGTGGTGCGTCGCACGCGTGGTTATCAGCATCACAACCGGGCGATCCATTAGGTGCTATGATCTGCCGGTGGAGCCTAAGGCTCTTGTTATCGTCAACTAAATCGAAACGTATGGTTGACGACGTGGATCATCCGGCCGTGACGGCGGCCCTAGAGACAGCACTCGATGGACGAGGCATCGATCGGACGACCGCCATGAGACTGTTAGAGGCCCCAGTTGAGGCGGTCGCCAGTGCCGCGGCACGCGTTCGGGCGGCCCACCACGACGACACTGTCGCGGCCTGTTCGATCGTGAATGCGAAGGCCGGCGGGTGTCCCGAGGACTGTGGGTTCTGCGCGCAGTCAGCCCACTACGCGACCGATGTCACCCCGCATGACGTGCGGTCGCCATCGGCGATGCTTGATGCGGCCAAGCGTGCCGCCGCGGACGGCGCGCAGAGCTTCGGAGTGGTCATCGCCGGTCGAGGAGTCTCACAGACGGATCGGCCCGAGGAGTTTACAACGCTTCTTGAGGCGATTGCGCTGATCGACGCCGAGACCGACCTCCGGATCGATGCCAGCCTGGGGGCGCTTACCCCTTCGGAGGCGGAGGCGCTGGCCGACGCCGGCGTAGCCGTATACAACCACAACATCGAGACCGCACGGCGGTACTTCCCGGAGGTCGTCAGCACGCATACCTTTGCGGACCGCATCGAGACGCTTGAGATCGCCAGAGCGGCCGGGATGGCCCTTTGTGCGGGCGTCATCCTTGGGATGGGTGAGACGCCGGCGGATCGCATTGATGCGGCCATCGCCCTTCGTGAGATCGGGATCGACTCGTTGCCGGTGAATGTCTTAAACCCCGTTGACGGCACACCCATTGCCGAGCAGGTTGGTGCTGAGGCGGCTATCACGACTGCGGCCCTCCGGCGGACAATCGCAATCTACCGGCTTATCCACCCGCGGGCGCGCATCCGGCTGGCCGGCGGCCGGGAGGCGAACGTCCCAGTGGACGACCAACATCGTTTGCTTGAGGCCGGGGCGAATGGACTCTTGGTTGGCGATTATCTCACAACTGACGGTCAGACACCTGACCGCGACCGACGGATCATCAAGCGGGCCGGGCTGCAACTAGCCGGATCCGAGTGATCGATCCAAGGATGTCACAGAATATCAAGGCGGATGCCACGGGGCTTGCCCCCGAGGCAGTTGACACACGACCTCGCGGAGTTCTGAGAGAACATCTGGTCGGTGTTGGCGGAGAGTTTCGATATCCTCCGGCAACTCCTCACGGATGCGCTGTCTGACTCGGTAGACAGCTTGGTCTTTCTGTTCCTGTGATATGTTCACGGTCTGTTTTGGTCATGAGGGCACGATAGCGTCCCATCGTGGTTGAGTGGTTCTCATCCATTCCAGTTCAATCTATGCACTGCTGGCCAGATGAACTATGCAACTCTGCAAAGCTCTGTACCTGTTCAAAGTTTAATGTGTACTAATGCATGGGTATGGCTGAGAAGCACGGGACGTCTCACAGAAAGCGAGGCCGGTGGTGCTTGATCGCGTGCTGGCCGATGATCCAACCGGCCGGTCAACGATCAACGACTGGTAGCCCGACGCGATCGATCCGCTTTCGGCACCGCACACACAGAGTTCCTTGCATGGCACCATCGCGCCGTCGTGTGCTCGCCGGAATCGGCACCGCTGTCGGGATGGCGGGGTGTACCCGTCAATCCGCTTCCGGTCCGACCGGTCCGACCGTGACCGATGCTGTCGGGCGGTCGGTCACCCTCCCGGCGACCGCCGATGAGATCGTCTGCATCGGTCCGGGACTGCTTCGACAGGCCGTATACATGGGCCTAACCGATCGGGTCGTCGGTGTCGAGAACATCCCCGAGCCGGCCTATGATGACATTCCATACCTACTGGCCCACCCGGAGTTGGCTGACCGACCGATCGTCGGCGAGAGCGGTGCCGACCGGACCGGCAACCCCGAGCAGCTGCTTGCGGTTGATCCCGATGTCATCTTCTTCCACGGTGACCGGACCCAGGCCGAGACGCTGTCGACACAGACTGAAACGCCCGTCGTGATGGTTTCCTACGATCGCATCAACGACCAGTCGGCGCGCCACCGGCTTGTTGACACCTGGCAGTTGATCGGCCGGGTCACCGACACCCGCGAGCGGGCCGATACGCTCGCCACGTTTCTCGAGGAGACCGTCACCGACCTCCGTGAGCGCACTGCTGATCTCGCGCCAAGCGAGCGGGCACACGCCTACGCCGGGGCCTTCCGCTACCAGGGTGCACATGGCCTCTCGACGACACGCAGCGATACCACCGCCTTCACGTTGGCGGGCGTTGCGGACGCCATCGACGGGCTTGCCGTTGATCGCAGTGCAGTCTCGATCAGCCACGAGCGCCTGCTGGTTGCCGATCCCAAACGCATCTTCATCGACGTCATGAGCGTTGACCGAGTGCGCCAGGAGATTGCCGAGAATCCCGAGTTCCGGCAACTGACGGCCGTCGAGACGGGGCAGGTCTATCCACTTTTGCCGGTGTTCCGAGACATGCGCAACTTCGGGTCGATCCTCGCGAACGCCTATTACGTCGGATCGGTCGTCTATCCCGATCGGTTCGCCGATGTTGATGTAGCGAGGCGGGCCGATACGATCTACGAAACACTGTTGGGGACATCGGTGTATGAGACGATCACAACCGTGTTTCCACAGACCTTCCAGGCGCTATACGGCGACTGACCTATATCAAATCCGGCCGATTCTGCTGGATTCGAACGGTCGAAAGTAGACACGTGTATCAATCCCCCGGCACCAACAGTCGACATTGATGGCCGCGGTTAGTGTGCCGACGGCACAGGTCGGCTACGTCGCGGTGTTCGCACTCACGGCAATCGGCTGTTTCTGGGCCGTCATCCGTGCGCACAGTCTCATCAGCGACCGCGACACCCGCGTTGGGCTGATTGCCCTTCTGGCGGCAAGCGGACTGTGGGCGACCTTTCACGTTGGCCGGTTCATCGCCCATACACCGCAGGTGAAACTCGTCTTCTACATCTTCGGGTTGATCGTCGGACTCTCAACGGTCGGCGCGTGGCTGTATTTCTGTTCAGCGTACGCCGGGAAATCATACCACCGACAGCCGCTGTTCCGTCGGCTCGCTGTCGGCACGTATCTCGCGATTGTCGCAATCAAGCTCACCAGTCCCATCCACGGCCTGTATTTTTCGACTCAGATCGTCACCGAGCCGTTTCGCCAGCTCATCATCACGCTTGGGCCGTTACACTGGATCGTTACCGGGCTGGCCTACGCGCTCTCGGCAATCGGGTTTTACATCCTCTTTGACCTCTTCGAGGACTCGCAGTACGCCACCCGTCGACTGAGTGCGCTTGTCGCGCTGGCCGGGCTTCCCGTGCTCTTCGATCTGATCAGCTACCTCCAGCCGGACGTGTTGCTCCCGATGAACTACGAGCCCATCGGGGTCGGCCTCTTCGCGTTGGGCGTGCTCTATGTCACCGATCACACCTTCTTGGCGGTCCGGACCTTCGGACGTGAACAGCTTATCGACGAACTTGAGGAGGCGATTGTCCTGCTCGACAGCAACGGGGTTGTCCGCGACGCCAACGAGAGCGCCGTTGCGCTGTTTCCCCGACTGTCCGGTGCGGCCGGTGAGCCGATTCGTGAGGCGGTCCCGGCGCTTGCGGACTTTCTCCCCGCCGATACGGGACGGGTTGTGTCACTCGATGACGACGCCGAGACGTACTACCTGGTGACGACGACGGAACTCGCTGCCGGTGAGGTGACGATCGGCCACGCCGTGGTGCTTTCTGATGTCACCCGGGTCGAACGCCAGCGACGCGAACTCGACCACCAGCGGGCTCAGCTTGATGACTTCGCCGAGGCGATCACCCACGAGCTTCGCAACATGGTCAACGTCATCCAGGGCCACCTCGATCTCGTTGAGACCCAACTTGATCCCCAGGCCGACGCCACCGCCACCGAGAGCATCAAAACGGCCGGACAGATGGCCGACCGGATGACCGACATTGTCGCCGATTTAACGACCCTCGCCCGCTATGGCCGTAGTGTCGAGACAACCGAGGTGGTTGATCTCGACCCGGCTGTTCGGCAGGCCTGGTCGCGGGCCGAGACGGGCGATCTTGCGCTGGAGCTTCACGAACTCACGACGATCGAGGCCGATCCCGCCCGGCTTGAGCACCTCTTTGAGAACGCCTTTCGGTTCGCCGTTCACAACGGCGCCACCACGGTGACCGTCTCCCAAGAGGCCGATCGGGTTGTGATCGCCGGCGATGGGGCCACGCTCAATGGGGTCGATGCCGAGGCGGTCTTCGCATACGGCGAGGCTGTCCCGGACGCTGAGTCAGGCATGCTCTTGCCGATCGTCCGGACGCTTGCGGAGGCCCACGACTGGTCGGTCGAACTTGACACCCAGGACGAAGGCGGCCTTCGATTGTGTATCATGTACTGATCAAGCGGCCTTCGGGCACCCCGCCTACTGCGGTCGCCGACTGAACATACATGATCATCGAGACCGAATGGTTTGGTGATGGCCAGCAGCGACCGTGTCGAGGGGGTCCTTGAGCGTCTCTTTCGCGATAGTCGGCTGAATGCCGTGTTGGCGTGGGCGCTCGTTGGGATTCTGGGGCTCGTTTTCGTCGACAGTGTGCTTGATGTCGACTACGGGTGGATCGCGTTCGTGGCGGCCGCCGCGGGTGTCGTGTTGTTGCCACCGGGGGCGTACCGCGACTGGCGGGTGATGCTTCCGTGGGAGCTACTCGTCGTTGCGCTGTTGCCGGTATTGATCCGCGGACTCGTCGGTGGGACCGTTGGGACCTTTGCGACCTACTTCGCGCTCGCCGGACTCGCGCTTCTCGTCATCGTTGAGCTACACATGTTCACAACGCTGCAGGTGACCCACTGGTTCGCCGTTGTGCTGGTCGTGTTGACCACGCTTGCACTGGCGGCCGTCTGGACGATCTTCCGATGGAACGCCGACCGACTGCTCGGGACGCAGTTTCTGAGCACGAACGAGGCGCTGATGATCGAGTGGCTGTATGTCACCCTTGCCGGCGGGACCGCTGGGGTACTTTTCGATAGCTACTTTCGGCGTCGTGACAGACAATTACGCGCACTTGTTCGTCGAACGATCAACCGATGATTGCCCGGCTGCTTCACTCTGACAACGTACACGAGCACCTCACGCGTGGCATGCAGGGGGTGTTGCTTCTCCTCGTGGGATTCGGGGTTATCGCAAACCAGCCGAAGGCAATCACGAACGGCCTGATTGCGCTGGCGGTCACGTTCATTCCCGCGCTGCTTGAGCGCAACTACCGGGTGTTGGTCGACCCCTGGTTAGGCCTCTGGCTTACGGCCGCGGTCTTCTTACACACCCTTGGATCCGCTGGGGCGTACACGCTCGTCACCTGGTGGGATCACCTAACCCATGCCCTATCGGCCTCGCTGGTCGCCGGGACAGGGTACACGGTCACACGGGCGATTGATCTCCACACCGAGGAGATTGTCATCCCAAAGCGGTTCGCGTTCGTGTACATTCTTGTGATCGTCCTCGCCTTTGGTGTTATCTGGGAACTCTTCGAGTTTGGGCTGGACCTGCTGTCGGCGGCAACCGGACTGACCATGCCGCTGGCCCAACACGGCCTCGATGACACAGTACGGGACCTCATGTTCAATGCGGCTGGCGCCTTGGTGATCGCGCTGTTCGGTCAAGCGTACCTCGCCGGTGTTGCCGAGCGCCTGCGTGAGCAGCTCGTTGAGGCCAACTCGCGGGACGCGTAGTCGATGACGCCACGAGGTTTATTACCCCGTCGGCATCAGCATTGAGCGATGGACGCCCGCACTGGGGCCTTCGTCGCGCTGATTGCGCTGCTCGGCGGCGTCGGCTTTCTGCTGGTCGCCCCACTGCTGCAGTACGTCCTCGCAGCGGCGTTGCTCGCATTCATTCTCAATCCGCTCCACCAGCGGTTCGTGGCGACCAATCCGTATCTTGGGCCGCGGCTATCGGGAGCGGTGTTGACGCTGGTCGCCTTCGTGGCGGCAATCGTCCCGATTCTGATACTGACCGTCGTGTTGTTCGATACGGCCCTCTCGCTCTCGCAGGGCTTTACCCGGGCGGACATCCTCAAGCTGCTTGAGACCCTCCGGCGGCTCGCCATCGATCTGGGCATCGATCCGGGCTATGTCACGACCATTGAGGCCCAACTCACCGCCGAGGTGACTCAGGCGCTGTCCTCGGCTACGCAGATCTTCCTTGCACGGTTGGTCGATCTCCTCGGAACGACGGTTCAGACGAGTTTCGGCGTGATGATCACCCTGTTTTTGCTGTATTACTTCCTCGTTGACGGCGGCGCCTTCGTTGACTGGCTCCGCTCGGTCTCGCCGATCGAGTCCGCCACCCTTGATGAGTTGTTCGAAGAGGTGTCCACGGTCACGTGGGCGGTCGTCGGCAGCCACCTCCTCGTGGCGGTCGTCGAGGCCGTCGCTGGCGGGATCGGATTCTGGATCATCGGGGTGCCCAACCCGATCTTCTGGATGGTGGTAATGTTCGTCCTCTCGGTGCTCCCACTCGTTGGCGTCGCGCTGGTGTGGGCCCCCGCACTGGTGTGGGTGCTTGCGGCCGGTCGCGTCGGGGCGGCGCTGTTCCTCATCGTTTATGGAATGATCATGCTGGTGCTCCTCGATAGCTATCTTCGAGCGCTATTCGTTGACCACAGCACCGGCTTGCATCCCGCGGTGGTCCTCGTGGGCGTGCTGGGTGGGATCTATCTGCTCGGGGTAATCGGGCTGTTTCTCGGGCCGGTGCTACTGGCCGTCCTGAAGGCCAGCATCGTCGTCTTCGCTCGTGTCGAGGGATGATTCGGTTCGCTCCTGTTCGATCTCCTCAAGCCGCTCGTGAAGCTCCTCAACATCGGGCTCGTCAACACTCCCCCAGTAGCCGACGCCGACAATCGCGAGAAGGAACACGACCCCCCAGCCCAGTGTGGTGTATGCTGCTGGGACGTACGCCGAGAACAGCCCCTCGATGACGCCCTCAAGCGAGAAGACCACGACAACAGGGCCGATAACCTCCCGCGGGAGGAAGTGATCGAGATAGGCCTTGAGTACGCGCGAATCCATAGTCAAGGCTTGCCGGGCGAGCGGTTAACCGGTACGGTCAGGGGCCACCCGAGCGGTCGCCGCCACGCCAGACGAGCACGCCCATCGATAGCCCTGAGAGGCCGACCAACACGAGTGCTGGCACGGCCGCCTGGCCGTAGAGGCCGGCCTCCTGTACCCGCCAGATGTAGGTGACGAGCGTCTCGAACTCAAGCGGTCGGAGCAACAGCGTCGCCGGCAGCTCCTTCATCGTTGTCAGAAAGACCAGCGCCGCGCCGGTGGCAATCCCCGGCACGATCAACGGGAGGGTGACCGATCGGAAGGCTCCAAGCCGGGAGCGCCCGAGCACCCGGGCGGCCTCAACCAGGTGTCGGTCGACCCCGAGACGGGCAGTCCGGATCGACCCGATTGCCTGGGGAACAAAGCGGACGACGTAGGCGAAGATCAGCAGCGGGATCGTTTTATACACCGCCGGAAGGAGATCAAGGCTGAAGCTCGCGAGCGCGATAGCGAGCACGATCCCGGGGGTTGCGTACCCGATGTATGGCACCCGATCGGCGAGCGTGGCAAGTCGCGAGTCGTCGATGGCCGCACGCAGCCCAACCGGAAGCGCGACGAGAATGGCAGCCGCTGCGGCGAGCAGTGAGACGTACACCGAGTGCCAGCCATACACCCAGGAGAACGCCATCCGCCCGCCGGTGTACCCGGGCCCGGTATGGAGTAGCCACATGCCGAAAATACCGATCGGGAGGCCGATACTCACCGCACCAACACCGGCTGGAAGCACCATCGCCGCGTAGCGCCAGCGTCCAAGCCGGAGGGGGTTCCCTTGCCCCTCCCGGCCGGCGTAGGCATTGTCGGCACTGACGCCGATCCGCGATTCGACGAACAGGATAACGAGGGTCACCGCGACGAGTTGGAGTGAGAGTAACGCGGCGTAATCGCGCATGAAGGCGTTGTACCGGGCGTAGATGAACTGGGTGAAGACATCGACGCGCATGATGTTTGGCGTCCCGAAGTCCGAGAGGGCATACAACGCGACAAGCAGCGCCCCGGCGGCGATCCCCGGGGCGATCTGCGGGAGGGTCACCCGACGGAATGCGGCCCACCGCCCGGCATTGAGTGTGCGGGCCGCCTCGACAAGCGAGGCATCGAGTGAGAGCAGCGACGCACGGGTGGTCAAGAACACATATGGGTAGGTGTACAGCGTGATAACGACAGCGGCGCCGGCGAATCCATAGACTGCCGGCAGGCGCTCGACGCCAAGGGGCGCGAGTACGTCAACAAGGGCGCCTTGCGGTCCGAACGCGGAGACGGCAGCAAACGCCCCGAGGTAACTCGGGATTGCCAGCGGAAGGGCGGCCACGATGGTCCAGAACCGTCGAAAGGGAAGATCGGATTGGACGGTCAACACGGCGAGTGGAACGCCGACCGCGATGCTCGCCGCTGTGACGACCGTCACCAGCGCAATCGTTCGACCGAGGACGACCAGTGTCGTCGGCGCAACGGCGAGTTCGAGTGCTTGCTCGCCTAGTCGCCCGACGTCAACGAGGAGCCACGCCAGCGGGGCGATGAGGGCGACTGCGATCAGGACCGTGGGGAGGATCCCACGCTCGGGGAGGTGACGCCCCGCCCGTCCGAGTAGCCCGTTGAGGCGGGTCGACAGCCGCGAGGCTCCTCCCGAGCGCGTGCGGTCAGTAGATCCGGTGTCCTCGGCCATCTGTGAATCCCTACCAGGTGTGAGAGGTCGCGGATTAATTACCCGAGTACGCCCGCATCGCGCATGAGTGCAAGCGTTGCATCAAGATCCGATAGCTGTGCGAGGTCGATCTCGGGCGGATTCAGTTCGTCAACAGTCGGTAGATCACCTGGCGGCGCAACATCGGCAATCATTGGATACGCGAAGCTGACGGTCGTGAAGTACTCCTGGGCTTCCGCCGAGAGGAGGTGTCGGACGAAGTTGTTGACGAGATCGGCGTTGTCTCGGTCGGGTAACTGGAGCACGCCAGCGAGATCAACGAGCGCTCCGGCATCGTTCTCGGTGAAAGCCAGATCGATGGGGGCATCAGGGCGATCGTTTTGCACCCGCAGGGCGTAGTAGTGATTCGAGAAGCCCGCAGCGACCGCCCCGTCGGCGACGTTAGTGACGACCGCAAACTCGTCGCCAAAGCGGCTCGTACCGGCTTCACGAAGATCGCGCAGGAACGCCTGCGTGGGCTCGGGCCCGCGCAACAGCCGCATGGCCGTCACGAAGGACTTGAACGCGCCGTAGGTCGGTGCCCAGCCCATCGCTCCGCGGAGAGCCTCGGTCTCGGGGAAGGCCTGAACCTCACTCGGGATGTCCGACGCACTCAACTGATCGGTATTGTATGGGATACTCCGGGCCCGGCCGGCGACGCCGGCCCAGGCGTTTTCCTCACCGCGAAAGGCGTCCGGGACGCCTGCGACGGCCTCCTCGCGGAGCGGTTCGTAGGCGTCATTGTTGGTGACGTAACTCAGCGAACTCGCGTCGATCGACCAGAAGAGGTCGGCCTGTGGCGCCCCGGCATTGACCTCCTCGACGACCGTCTGAGCGAGTGAAGAGGAGGGCGCACTGCTCGTCGAGACGGTAAAGTCAGGGTAGATCTCCTCGAGGGTGTCGATGAAATCGAGGTAGATGCCGCTTTCGCCCCCGCCGATATACAGGTCAAGCGAGCCGGAGAGGGTCGGCAGGTCGGCGATCGACGGGCCACCGGGAGCCGGTCGATCCGCGACAAGCGGCCCCGACCCGCGGAACTCGCTCAGCGGTGGAACTTCGATGTCCGATTCCGATTGTGAACCACTGTAACAGCCGGCCAGGCCGGCGACTGACCCGGCAGCGATAGTCGCAAGCGCGCGACGACGCGTGAGTGGCGTATCGTGTGACATGCGGTTTAGGCTAGCCTAAACATAATAAAACGGTTGTGATTCACGACGCGTCGCTACCACTCCGAGGCGCCGACGTGGTCCCTCAAGGGATTAGAACGCCGCGGCAGCGATGGCGGCCGCACTTGATAAGAGAAGGAAGAACACAACGAACGCGGCCGCCGCGTCGTCTGTGTCGGGGCCAATGCCGAGCAGCGGGAGGATCCCAACGGCGCCGAACCCGCCGCTGATCATCACAAGGAGGAGGCCGACCCACCCGAGTTCGAATGTTGCCATGCAGTTTCATAATCTATTTGATAATAAACATCTTTCGGCCGTGGTGGGCGGACTGTCTCATCCGTCCAAGTCGGCGGCGGATATGGTGTGTTCCCGACGTATTCGTGCGATCATTGCACGGCGGTAGCGGCCGTTGAATCGTCGCTCGGCCATTCTCAGTCCGTGGGAGCCCCCAGAAAGTACTTAATAGTAAAGCGCCTAACAACGGTTGCCGTCACCCCGACGGCGAGAGACCACCAGAAGACCGCGCCACGGCCTGCCCCCTGCTTGCGGCGACCATTGTAAGTGCCATTGCTCCGATCGCCAGAGCGGTGTTGTGCACCTGGCCGGGAGTCTGGCGTCTCGCTTTTCAGATGGATTACCTGGCGTGAGCGTCGGCTATCAGGTGCTGTGTGTGGCTTGTTCCTGAGCGGAGCTCATAGGAGTGAACGTCGTCAACGTTGGCGGTGAACTGGCGGCAATCATGACGAATCTCTCGCTCCAGTTCAATACCTTCTGAAAGACGAGATTCCATTCCCCGAACGGTTTGATGAGTTCTTACCTATTGAGGGTCCATTCTGGATTACCCTCGGTATGCTTCGATGTCCAGCCCGTCGACAGCACCGAAGTGACCATCACCGACACGAGCGAAACACCGAGAGAGCACGCGGTGCTGGCGATGTCGATATCGCTCTTGTTGATCATTTCGCCGTCGTCTCGGAGCTCGACGTAGATCTCGGCAGCTTCAGCAGCAGTCCCGTTCATGAACGGTACCGGTTCCATCCACTCGTACTTCGCCATCGCCCCCTCTTGAGTCATCCCCTGCGTGATCATCAATCCGCGATAGAGCTCAGAGAGAACGATGGTCAAGGCGCCGATTATCTCCCCGTCGTGAGCGGCTAGATATGCAATCGCCGCGTCGTCACCGCGGGTGTAGTCGATGAGAAACGAGGCGTTGACGAGCTTCACGATTCCCCCGAGAGTCGGTCGTCAACTTCGTCGCCGAGTTCATCGAACGAATCGTCGATGTCCTCAAGTCCCCGGCTAACTTCGGCTTCGAGGTCAGCAGCCTCCTCGTTGGAAAGAATGCCGGCGTTCATCCGCCAGTCGGAATCGAGTTCATGGAGGATGCCATACAGTGTTTCCCCTCATGCCGTGTGGAAAGGCGCGATTACAGCTCATCGGAACGCCAATGTACCGAAGGAGATAGCGTCAGACAGGATGGACGTAAGTCCGGAGGTGTTGGATAAGCACTACGATCAAGCAACGGAAAGTGAGCATAGACAACGCCGCAAGAACTTCCTGGACGACGTCTAAATACTCCTACGCTGTCTCATCAACGCTGAAAGCACAACAATAATTTAGACCGGGGGGTACTTGTTAAGCACTTGTGACGCTCCCTGATCGGCCCCATTCTTATCGAGAATTTATTGATTCTTCTGAGCCTATGTACCTCTCTGATCGGGATCTTCTCACGGAGCTCAACACTCACGATCATGCGAGCCCTCACGAGTTAGCTCATCATCGCTTCCGTGAGAATGTGATCCGACTTCAGCTTCGCGACTTGGAACGAATCGGTCTCACAGAAGCGTTGACCCATGATACATACAGGCTAACGAGTTACGGACAACAGGTACACAATGGTGAAGACTCACTCCCGGCTAAGAATGGGATCTTCGACTTGAGCGAAATAGCGGATTATAGAAGGTCAAGGCGAATACCCCCGCCTTCCCGTGAGGGACGAGCGTTCCGACACCTGTTGTCGGAACCGAGGACTGAACAGGCGGGGG
>Ga0207714_1000244_pt1 | contig 37332 bp, 30 predicted proteins | sample PonA232FremontCA_2_FD_187270 | JGI IMG/M metagenome (GOLD analysis project Ga0207714, IMG submission 187270) | Marine sediment microbial community from Fremont, CA, USA - Pond A23 Sediment 2 (SPAdes) | ecosystem: Environmental > Aquatic > Marine > Unclassified | place: USA: Fremont, California...
ACCATGGTCAAGGAGGAATTAACAAAACCCTGGGAAATGTTGCAAAAAAAAGATCAAATCAAGGATCTGCTTTTTCCGGATCAAACCTTGCCTTCAAGTGTTAATCGTAATAAGTTCAAAGAAAATATAAAAATCTTGCGAAGACCTGAAGGTGTTGCAATTGTCCTTTCTGACAACATATTGTTTGCACCCGGGTCTTCAGGCTTAAACCGGGACACCAAGTCCGTGTTGGCACAAATATCCAAGCTGATTAATACGATTTCAGCTCCGGTCAATGTCTCCGGACACACTAGCAATACTCAAGCAGCCGAGATTAGCAACCTTAAACTATCGGCCAACAGGGCTTTGTCAGTGTTAAAATATTTTTTGAGCAAGGATGTATCCCCTGGACGACTTTCAATTTCAGGATACGGACCCAACAGGCCCCTAGCCGCCAACGACAGCGCCGAGGGAAGAAAACTGAATAGGAGGGTGGAGATATTGTTGAAAACAAAGCCACATACAAAAACATACTTATGATCTAAAGAGTTCTACATTCGAAGTTCGAAGTTTTGAAGTCAAAACAACACGTTATCTCACAAGGGGTTAAGTAGATTTAATGGCAACATAAAACAAATAATTTCAGGGTCTTAGGTTAAATTTTTGACTGTCAAGTTACAAACTGGACAAATAAAAATCCTTGCATAACTTCCTGGATTTATAAAGCTTTTTAAAAGTCAAGCCATTGCTGCAAATTTAATTTTTAACACTTTGATTTTACTGTTGTTTTGCCTTTAAGCTTTCAATAAATAACATTTAAATGCCCAGTTACAAACAATTAGTTTTAAAACTGTTTATAAAGGAGAACTACTTTGGCCAAGGAAAAGAATACAGATCAGGAAGCTGAACAAGAAAGCGCTAAGTCTGGAAAAAAACTGAGCCTGAAATTGCTTGTGCTTATATTTGCTATCCTTTTGTTGGGTATCGGTGCCTATTTCGGATACACCTATTTTTATCCAGGATCTGAAAATGCCACCAACGCTACAAAAAAGGATCAGCCCGACAAAACAAAGCAAAATACCAGTATGGTATCATTACCAACTATTCTGGTGAACCTTGCCGACCCACTGGGGAAAAGATACTTGAAAATGACTGCCAAACTGGAAGTGCAGGGAGATAAAGCCAAAACCATGGTCAAGGATAATATGCCCAAGATCAAGGATTCTGTAATCATGTTGCTTTCCAGTAAGTCCTTCAAGGATTTATCCAGCATGGACAAAAAGATTAGATTGAAAAAACAGATAGTCAAGCGCATCAACCAAATCTTGCAAGAACCAGTAATAAATCGGGTATTTTTTACAGAATTTGTTATTCAATAAGATTTCTGAATAGGGCTTGAATTTTGCATAGAAAAATTTATAATTATATAAAGATAAAAAGCTTTAGTATAATCCAGGGCTTTTAATTATGAACAAGATATTGAATCAAGACGAAGTAGATGCACTTTTAAAAGGCTTACAGGGAGATGAGGGCGAAGCCGAAGCAGAAGAAGTCGAGGAGGAAGAAGAAAGCGGGGTAGTGTCTTTTGACCTCGCCAATCAGGACAGGATTATTCGTGGCCGCATGCCGGTTCTGGAAATAATAAATGACCGGTTTGCCAGACAGGTCTCCAGCAATCTTGCTACATTGCTCAGAAAAAGACTGGATGTAAATCCCACTTCCGTTGATATGACCAAATTCGGCGAATTTATGAGATCGCTCCCTGTACCTACCAGTATTAATCTCTTTAAGATGAACCCCCTGAGGGGAAATGCTTTGCTCATAATTGATACCAGACTGGTTTTCGCTTTCGTGGAAAACTTTTTCGGAGGAGCAGGTACGCAACCCAAGATCGAGGGCAGGGATTTTACTCCTATAGAACAAACCATAATCAAAAAGGTGGTATTAAACGCCCTGAGCGATTACGAAGAAGCCTGGAAACCCGTGCATGACTTGCAAATAGAATTTCAGCGTTCGGAAATAAATCCCCAATTTGCTTCCATTATACCACCCAGCGATGTGTGCGTGGTTGTATCCTTTGAAGTGGAACTGGAAAATGCGATAGGCAATTTGCAGATAGCCCTTCCCTACGCAACAATTGAACCCATACGTTCCAAATTGTATGCCTCCTACCAGTCCGAGAGGCTGGAAATAGATCAGGCCTGGTTGGGAAGATTAAAAGAAAGATTGATGGATACTCCTTTGGAGGCAGTTGTAAAGTTGGGTGAGACCGAACTGACTGCCAAACAATTAACAGATCTAAGTGTTGGGGATATTGTAATCCTGGATACTACAACTGAAGACGAGTTGGTCGCAAAAATAGAAGGAATTCCCAAATTTTACGGAAAACCAGGCCAATACAGAGGCAACAAGGCCATCCTGGTTACCAGGGAAGACGAACACAGTAAAAGCGAATCCCAAAATGATCAGTAAATAGCAGATATACAGAAATTCAAACCGATGCAAGCGATAAGCAATATCGCATATGTTTGAATCCAAAAAAATTAGTAAGCTTATCTTACTTTAAAGAGGTGTGTTATATGGCATCTGAAAAAGACAACAATTCGACAGATCAGGACGAACTTGCCAAAGAATGGGAAAATGCTTTGGCTGAACAGGAAGGGGAAAGCTCCGGAACCGATCAATCCTCTACTGGTGGACAGTCCCAGGACGATCTGGCCGAAGAGTGGGCAAAAGCACTGGCTAACGAAGAGGAACAAAAAATCTCCTCTGAAAAGGAATCCAACAAGGCCTCTGCCGGGGCTCAAGATTTTGACTTCAAGGATATTTCCCAGGAAAAGCAGCAAAAAAAAGACAGTGGAGCCGACAAGAGGGATTTGGAATTCATTATGGACATCCCTTTGAATGTTGCAGCAGAGCTTGGCAGAAGCAAACTGCTTATCAACGACCTGCTGCAGCTGGGACAGGGGTCGGTGATAGAATTGGACAAACTTGCCGGAGAGCCCCTAGAAATCCTGGTGAATGGGAAACTGGTAGCCAGAGGTGAAGCAGTGGTTATAAACGAAAAGTTCGGTGTGCGTTTGACAGATATTATAAGTCCCATGGAAAGGGTTAAACAGCTGGGTTAATGACATGGATAGCTCCTTTGATTTCGGAATAGCTGGTTTAAAAGTAGCTGGAGTACTCTTTCTCCTACTGGCCGTTTTATTTTTGGTACTCTATTTTTTAAAAAAATTTGGTCCCAAAACCGGACTTCCATTTTCCCAGCAATACCAGTTGAAAATAGTGGGGCAGTTAAGCCTGGGCCCAAAAAAGAAATTAATCTTGGTCCGCTTTTTGAATAGGATATTATTACTAGGAGTAACCGACTCCAATATAGAACTAATATCTGAAACGGAAGCGGACCATGAAAATCAAGAATCAAAAGAATTTTCCAAGGAACTTAGCTCAAAAATGTCTTCTCCCCCTGACACTAGCTAGTCTTATAGTGCTTGTGTCCACCACTGCTAATACAGCTCCCAATCCCACACTTCCCACCCTTTCCCTGGATCTGGCAACCGGTCAATCCGATCCCGGCCAGGTGTCAACTTTACTGGAAATACTTTTTTTATTGACAGTCTTATCCGTCGCTCCTGCCATAATTTTGACGGTGACTTCATTTACTAGAATAATAATTGTTTTCTCCTTTTTAAGGCAGGCTATGGGTACTAGACAGATGCCTCCCAATCAGATTCTAGTCAGTTTAGCCATTTTTATGACTTTTGTGATAATGATGCCAGTTGGCAAAAAGATAAACCAGAATGCCCTTCAACCCTATCTGCAGGAAAAAATCGGATACAAAAAGGCCTTAAAGCGTGCTGAACAACCCCTGAGAAAGTTCTTGTTCAAGAACACCCGAGAAAAGTCCTTGTCTGTCTTTTATTCGGTTTCTGAAATCGAAAGACCTGAAAAGAAGCAAGACGTATCCACTTTGACCCTGATACCAGCTTACATGATAAGTGAGCTCAAAACCGGTTTTGAAATCGGATTCTTGATTTATATTCCTTTTCTGATAATAGATATGGTGGTCGCAAGCGTCCTCTTGTCCATGGGTATGATGATGCTTCCGCCGATCATGATTTCCCTGCCTTTTAAATTGCTTTTGTTCGTCATGACAGATGGCTGGAATCTGTTGGTGGGGTCGCTGGTGAAAAGTTTCGGCACCTGATTACTTGAACTTTTACAAGAGAGGTTGATATGTCCCCAGAATTTATTGTTGGTTTTGCACGAAAATCCATTGAAATGACGCTCTTGATGTCACTACCCATGCTTGGAGTCGGGTTGATTGTGGGTGTTATAATAAGCATTATCCAGGCGGCGACCCAGATCCAGGAAATGACATTGACTTTTGTCCCCAAGATCCTGTCCATTTTTATAGCGGTACTTTTTGCCTTTCCCTGGATGATGGACAAGATGACTACCTACACGGCGGAATTAATAAAGGATATCCCGAATATTATTGGATAAATTTTCTTAGGCCTTCTTGCTAACAAATTTTACCACCGGAACAGTCTCATTACCATTCAATATTCCGGGGATCGACCCAATCAGGCCTGGATAAAACACATTAGCCCAAACTTTCTTCATCCTGTTTGGCTTTAAAACTGTATTGCCTTAACAACTCCCCCACAATGATAGCCCCTGCCTGGGCTACGTTCAGGGAATCAAAGTTGTCCTGCTGTGGGATTCTTAGGCCGAGATGGCCTTCTTTTGCCACTCCGGGACGCACGCCCTTGTTTTCATTTCCCAGGACCAGAATCGCTGGCAATTCCAGGTCTGACTGGTATAAATCCTTGGAGTTCCGGTCATTAGCAGTATAATATATATTTAATTCCTTTTCTTGACATTGCCTTAAAAATCTGGCCATGTTAGTAACTCTTGTGATCGGCACGTGGCTTATAGCACCTGCGGATGTCTTGAAAACGCGATCCCCCATAAATGCGGATCTATCCTTGGTAATTACTAAACCCGTGCCTCCCAGGGAATAGAGTGTACGCGCCAAAGTTCCGACATTACCCGCATCCTGAATTTGATCGAAAGCCAATATAAGTGGCAATGCAGATAATTGCAATTTTGAGAACAAATCATCTTCATCCAAAAATCCAGGTGAAAAAATACGCGCAACAACCCCTTGATGTTTTAGATCTGTATATTGAGACAACTTTTTTTCCGGTACAAATTGATACTTGACATTTTTTTCTTTACAATTATTTATCAGTGTAGACTTGTTCTTTCTCATTTTATCCATGATATATACGATATCCACCTTTTCAGGTGCAGTATACAGATACTCCAGAACAGCATTTATTCCAGCAATATAGAAATTGTCGTTTTCCATTATAAAAATCCAACTGTTTTAAAAATTTTTTCGATGTAGAGCATTATGAACAAAAAGTTAGTAATCACATTGTCCCTGGCAACTGTCTTCTTTATCTCCGCCTGTAGCAGTTATCATAGTTATATTCCAAGCACAAGTCCATCCAAAAAAAGAAAAGACGGGAACAAAGACAGAAATGTATCAAACGCTAGTGTACCGCTTGATAAAAGATATTTCACCGGTATAAATGTTTATCACGATAAGTTTATACAAGAATTGGAAAAGGAAGTTAACATTTTTCCGGATACAGATAATTCAACTGATGAAGTCTCCAATATAGCCAATTCTACTAGGGTAAGTTCTGCCAACAAGACCCAAAGCGACAATATCATTGCCGATCTGGAATTTGAATTAACACTGCGCGAAACTGAGGCGATGCAAAAATACTTTCATTATTATACCCAAAAGAAACATAAAACCTTCCAACGCTGGTTAAACAGGTCTGAACCCTATTTGCCCTATGTAAAAAAGATTTTTGAATCCAAGGGCCTACCAGTGGATCTAATTTTCCTTCCCTTTGCCGAAAGCGGCTTTAATCCCTGGGCTTATTCCAATGCCGGGGCAGCTGGCATGTGGCAATTCATACCCGGCACTGCTAAAAATTGCGGTCTGGATGTTAACTGGTGGATAGATGAAAGAAGGGATCCCTATAAATCCACAATAGCTGCCGCTAATCATTTAAAAAGGCTTTATAGTAAATTCCAGGACTGGTACTTGGTTTTGGCTGCCTACAACACCGGTGAATATCACATCGAAAAAGCACTAGATAAAAGCAACAAAAGCACTTACTTTCAATTGTGTAATTCCAGGAGCTTGCTCTATGATGAGACGCGCATGTATGTACCCAAATTCATGGCTATTTTAAAGATTATCAAGAACCTGGAACAATTGGACTTCGACCCGATCAATTGGCAAGGTCCTGAAACCCCAAACAAATTGCAAATAGACGGCGGAACTGATTTATTTGCCTTTGCCAAATCCCTGGGTTGGGACTGGTCTACGTTCAGGAACAGAAATCCGTTTTACAACAGAAGGATGAGCCCTCCAAACAAGAAAATGCAGGTCTATCTTCCGGAAAAATTAAACAAACAAGCCAAAAGTTTTCTCAAAAAGCCCTCCTCCTCTCCTTATGCAGATTACAATCGCTACAAAATAAGAAGGGGAGATTCCTGGTGGAAGTTATCCCGAAAGTTCCAGGTACCGGTTAAGATTTTGAAAAATATAAATAATAAAAACACTGATATTCTACATCCGGGACAATCCATCTTGATTCCGGCCTCGGCAGCCCAGGTAGCAAATGCTGATCAACGCGATTCAAAACACAAGTACAACAGAAAATACCGTGTCCAAAAAGGTGACAGCCTATGGTCAATTGCCAAGAAATTTGATAAGGATGTTGAAAATCTCCGAGAGGCCAACAATATTAGTCGGGACTCCGATCCCTTGCAAATAAATCAGGAACTGGTGATTCCCATTGACGCATCTCGTAACAAGAAAAGGCAGCTTGCTGAAAAAAGGGCAAACTATAAAGTCAAAAAAGGTGACAGTCTTTGGAAGCTTTCCAAAAGATTCGGCGTAAGTATCAGGAGCTTGAAGCAAGCAAACGGGCTTTCCCATAGCGTGTTGAGGGAAGGGAAGGGATTGTATATTCCTGACATGTCCAATAAACAGACCCGTTCAACTCAACAAAAGGCAAAATCCGCCCATTCAAATATTATAAAATACGTGGTCAAGAAAGGCGACAACCTTTGGCATATAGCAAGAAAATTTGGAGTAAATCATTCCAAGCTATTAACCTGGAACAACATATCCAAGGAAGAATTGATCCACCCTGGGGACAAACTGGATATTTATCTAAGATAAGCAAGACTTTTTATAAGCACTGTTTCAGTTTAGCCTCCGCTTCCTCAATAGGAAAAACGCAACCCGTCCAAGTTTGAAACTGTCTCAGTGCTTGGTATATGAACATATGCAAACCGCTTATAACTGTACAATCGTGTTCAGTTGTTGCTTGTTGGATCAATTTAGTTTGCAGTGGATTATATACCAAATCGTATACATGGTTAAAACCTTTTAAAGAACCATCAAACGGAGACAGGGACTGATATTCTCCACCCGCCATCCCGAACGGAGTCGTATTTACCAGCAGGTCAGCCTCGTATAGTTCCTTGTTTTCCCAATCCACAGGTTTAATCCCAAACCTGGCTTCCAGATCGTGCAAGATATGCCTCTTTCTCGCAGCGACGAATATCTCCGAGACTCCAAGTTTTTGCAAGCCAACTATACTCGATAAGGCCGCTCCGCCTGCTCCCAGGATCAAGGCGCTTTGGGCTTCAATTCCCATATTTATTAAAGGCTGCAAAAATCCCTGCCAATCAGTATTTTCTCCGTATAATTCGTTGTTCTCCCAGTACAGAGTATTAACTGCACCGATATCTCTTGCTTCCTGAGTAATGTCATCCAAATACGGTATTACGGTCCTTTTATAGGGTATGGTCACGCTAGCCCCGTGAATCGGCAAGGTATACATGCTAACTATAAAAGCACCCAAATCACTATGTGGTATTTGCCATTTAAAGTAGGTATGCTGCAAATCGCACTTATAAAAACCCCAATTATGCAAAAGCGGACTCAAGGAATGTCCGAGGGGATATCCGACTACACCAAACAATTTCGTTATTTTTTCAATCTCTTGCATATATTATCCTTCCAGCTTGGATCTTAACACTACAGCGAACTTTAATCCTTGCCGGGTAGTCCACTTTGTACAACCCGACCGCGGCTTAAACAGATCCCAATCATCTCAGAAGCTTAACATAAAACTTTCCCAATAGTGTTAAATCCTTATTTTTTTAAATCACAATACCAGCATTGCATCACCATAGGAAAAAAACCTATAACCCCTTTTAACCGCAGTTTCATAAGCTCCTAACATATTTTTCCGTCCTGCAAAAGCGGACATCATTATCAAAAGCGATGATTTGGGCAGATGGAAATTGGTCAAAATATGATCCACCACCTGAAATCTAAATCCGGGATAGATAAAAATATCAGTCCACCCTTTAAATGGTGAGATCGCTTTCTTGATACTAAAAGCTCCTTCCAGTGCACGAACCGTAGTAGTACCTACGGCCACTATGGGTATTTTTTTTTGCTTGGCCCGATTAATCTTTTCCGCAGCTGATTCCGGAATTTCAAAATATTCCGCGTGCATCTGATGGTCTCTTATATCCCTGGTCCTAATCGGTGTGAACGTATCATATCCTATATAAAGAGATATTTCAGCGAAATCGATATTTCTTTCCCGCAACCCGGAAAATACGTCCTCGGTGAAATGGAGTCCAGCAGTTGGAGCAGCAACCGAACCCGCATCATCTTCATTGGCAAACACAGTCTGGTATCTTTCTCTGTCCTCCTGTGCTTCCTCCCTTTTTATGTAAGGAGGTAGCGGCATAGAACCCAATTCCTTCAAAAGGGATAACAAATTTCCCTTCCAAAAAAGATTGGCGTTCACCTGCCCAAAATCCTTTTTTTGCAAAACTTGCAATCTTAGTTTTTCGGAAAAATTTATCCATTGATATTGTTTGATTTTTTTGGCAGGCTTAATTAGTCCTTTTATATTTGCGTAACACCAATTATTGTTGTAAATTTTAACATCCAACAAGGGAAGGGGAGTAAGCAGTAAGAACTCTACCGCACCTTTTGTATTCGCTTTATACCCCTTAACTCTTGCTGGAAAAACCTTGCTGGAATTCATAACCAAGAGTGAGTTTTCCGGTAATAGGTGCACAATATCCCCAAAATTTTTATCAACGCACTGTTGGTTATTTCTATCCAACAGCATTAGTCTTGAAGAAGATCTTTCGGTTCTTGGATACTGTGCGATTAAATTTTCCGGCAAATCAAATTCGTAACTATATAAATCCAAGTCCTGGTTTTCTTTCAATGACATTACTTCACTCTTGAATAGGGTTTTTATGCACTAATTATCCAAACACAAAAAGAATAACATTTAATATACTTATACAAAAGATATCTACAGCTTGGGAATCGTTACTCGGTCTTATTTGACCTATTTCTGGTTGTTCACCTTCCAATACATATTTTTATAGGCAAGACTTCTAAACAAAGCAAGTTCTCAAAATGTCTGAGCTTGCATCTAAAATCCAGTTTGAAATTGCAAGCGTTTTTATTTTTTTACACGGCATAACTCTGAACCGTCAAGTAACCAATCAAAAGGTCAAGAAATGGAGTACGAATATTTACAATTTTCCCGATTCTACAACCAACACGTACATTTGGGTATCACCGGAAGTATAGCCGCGTTCAAATCACTTCAGATATGCAGGGAGTTGATGGATTTCGGTATACAAGTAAGTGTCACCTTAACCTCAGCAGCCCGCAATTTCGTCACACCTCTATCTTTTGAGGCACTGGGAATAACGCCTGTATATGGAGAGATGTTTTCTCCCCAGAATAACGCGTTTGCCCACCTGGAACCCAGCGAAACAGCCCAGGCATTTTTGATAGCACCTTCAACAGCTAATAACATTGCCAAACTGGCTTACGGTTTGGCTGACGATATGCTTACTTGTCAGGCACTAGCATTTAACGGCCCGCTTTTGCTTGCACCTGCTATGAATCCCAATTTATGGTCAGCTCAACCAACTCAGGAAAACATACAGAAGTTAACCCAAAGAGGAAACATGGTATTGGGTCCCAAATCCGGTGAGGTAGCCTGCGGTCATACCGGAGAGGGCAGGCTGACTTCGATTCCTGAAATCGTTTTCAATACGCTCAATGCAATTTGCAACAAGGACATGAAGGACCAAAATGTTTTAATTACACTCGGAGCAACCCGTGAATACTGGGACCCAGCACGTTTCTGGTCAAATCCCTCCAGCGGAAAAATGGGGGCTGCTTTGGCAATTGCTGCATGGTTAAGAGGTGCAAACGTGCACTGTATATGTGGCCCCAATAAAGCTTGGCTTCCCGGCGATATAACATCCTATGATGTCACTTCCGCCCGCCAGATGTTTGATAAGACCCTGGAACTCTGGCCAAACACCGATATTGCTTGCCTTTGTGCCGCTGTTTCCGATTTTCGTCCTGAATCCGTATCTGAAACAAAGTTCAAAAAACAAGAGAAGATGCAAGAAAACCCCGATCACTTGAATTTGAATTTCACCGCCAATCCCGATATACTGCAAACTTTAGGTGAACGCAAAACAAATTCCCAAAAATTAGTCGGATTTGCAGCTGAGACCGATGATGACCTTTTTCCGGAAATGAAGTCCAAACTGCATAAAAAGAATTTAAATTTGATCGTATCCAACAAGATCAACCAATCCGGAACCGGATTCGGCAGTGACAACAATGAAGTTAATCTACTGGATGACAAATCAAATCATCAACAACTTCCAACCTTAAACAAAGCAGATATTGCCTGGAAAATATGGGATTGGACATTAAAGATCTAAAACTAAATCAATATCATCGCTCGATACTTAATTCCGGATTCCGCTATTTACTGCAAAGCGAATCCAGTACCCAGCAAGATTTTACATCCGGAACAAGTGGCAATTCATCCCCTAGGCTGTTTCCAGAACCTTGGCAAAGCATCTTTCAGGACACCAAGCCCCCCATTTATTGTTTTTTTACATATTGGGAACTATCCTATGATCTGCAATATTCCTCCGAGAAGAGTGCAAAAAGAATGCATTTGTTCAAAAATATAATAAGTTCCTTGAAATGGCCTGAAGAAAAAGTAGTTTTCTGGCCAGCTACCTATATAAACTATACTGAATTTACTCTTGATGCTGATAGTTTCTGGGAAGGGGTAAAAAAATTGCAACCAGTATATTTAATATGCTTTGGAAAAACAGTTTTCAGTGCGTTATTTCCTGAAAGGTCCTTTCAGGTATCCCAGTTCACCACCACAGACAACATGAATGTATTGTCCTTACCCGGTCCCAACGATATGCTCCCTGACAATCGCGAGGCCAAAAGAAAAGTATGGCATGCCTTGAAGAATTTGACAATTAGCTGTCCTGCTTAGGAATTCCCTGTTTTATCGAAACAAGGCATTCTCTACAAAAGCTATAAAATATTTATAAAGGAGTTTTCCAAATATATGGCAGGAACATTTATTACTATATTTTGCGATCCATAAGATTTATCTGAAACAAAAAAATAATTCTAGACAAAATCCCAAAGCATAAGTAAATTTTCAAAGCCTTTTAAACATCAAAATCTTCAACAACAATTGTTTGAGAAAATCAAAACCAGTTTTCTAACTGAGAACACATTACAAGTTGATCGTTAACTCGAATCCCTAAACTGTTTATACTGCGTATTAAAAAGAAACTGCAACCAAGCCACCGGGACTTAAACTTATTAATTATGACAATCTATTTATAGAATTACAAAGATAAGATTTATCATTGCCAACATTTCAAAGATAAATTATAAGGACTCTTATAAATCAAGGTTCTTGAACACAAACCCAGTTTTTTTGGAGGACGATATTAATGAATTTTGCTTCTTTAAAACAGGAATTGGACCAGCTATTCACCAAGATCAAGAACGCCTCGGCTGAAGGAGATCAACCTGAATTATCCGATGTCAAGCAATTTGTAAGGTTGTGTTCTCAAATGCAAAATTATGCAGACGAGGAATGGGCTTTTGAAGCAGATGACTTTATGCATCTTGCCAACGAACTGTTACAAACCGTGAAGAATGAAAACATCCAGGACATGTTTCCCCTGATCGATTCACTGGAAGATTCCATGAACTATTGTCACCGCACGTTCAAAGCCTGATCATTGAATATTTATTTTAAGTAGCAAAAATTTATGAAAAGAATTATCGCCATTGCAAATCAAAAGGGTGGGGTTGGTAAGACCACAACTACTATTAACCTTGCGGCCTCCCTAGCTGCAATGGAAAAAAACATACTGATAGTGGACTGCGACCCCCAAGCCAATGCTACAAGTGGACTGAATATACGACCCGACAAAACAGGTGGCAATATTTACAAAGCCCTGTTTGAACCCCAAAAGATTCAAAACATGATGTATCAAACAGCTATAAATTATTTGCACATATTGCCATCTGTTGCGGATTTAGTTGGAGCGGATCTGGAATTGGTAGATAAGATAGGCAGGGAATTCTATTTGAAAGAGGCCCTAAACAACATTGATCTCGACTATGACTTCATATTTTTGGACTGTCCACCATCCCTGGGACTCATCACTATAAACGCTCTCTGTGCTGCTTCCGACCTCTTGATACCACTGCAATGTGAATACTATGCCATGGAAGGTATTGCCCAACTGATGAACACCTACGAATTGGTCAAGAAAAGATTGAATACCGAGTTGAACCTGTTAGGTGTAGTACTTACCATGTTTGACAAAAGGAACAAATTATCGTTCCAGGTGGAAAAAGAGGTACGGAATTATTTTCAGGACAAAGTATTCAAAAGCATCATCACACGCAATGTCCGGCTATCAGAAGCGCCTAGCCACGGGAAACCTGTCTTGTGTTACGATTACAAATCCAAAGGGTCTCAAGCCTACTTGGATTTGGGCAAGGAACTCATATCGCTTACATGATTTTTTACATCATCGGATATTTTTCTGCTTTAGCAAAATTTCGCAGCCATACATCCCAAAATTGACGCATTTATTTTCCAACATTTCCGTAATCCTTTTTCTTCCTGTTCAGGAATCCTTCTGCGAAATTCTTATAATGCGCTTCTGGGATAACTTGGATCTGTTTAAGCCACAGCCGGGTTGTCCACTGTGCGACTTGCTCGGCTTGCAAATACAAGTCCAGCCCTCTTATTGAGATTGGGAGAGAAAAAGTGGTTCGCCAGGCCAGGCTTAAAATCTCCCTGAAGCTGGACGTTGTTAATCCTCTATTAGACGAGATTACTTGGGAGGATCCACCTCAACCTTTATATAATCCTTGAAATGCCTTTTGATCACTTTGGCTCCGCAAGACAGGCATCGAAAAGCTACCAAGCCCCCCAGATTAGCTGCTGACAACTTGAACTTCCTGGGATCGTCGCTTTCCCAATCATAGCTGGTATTACCGCAATTTTCACAATATACGTAACTTGTGAGTTCGTATTTAAAATCCCAATGCTTTTTCAATAGTTCCCAATCTTCAAGCGGTTCTTTTACATCCTTTCCTTTCTTTGGCCCTTGCAAATCTTGCAGGGCTTGCTCCAATATGGGCTTCAACCTATCACCAGCCATTTCCCACACATCCTTGCTCAAATAGATCCCCAGCAATTCACCTTGCTTATCATAAATATCCTGCACGTGATTCTTGTTATGCATTTGTAAACTCCTTGTTCGATGTTTTTTAAAATTATTATCCTTGTAAAATCCTTTTTAGTCAACTTTTTCAGCAAAACACCTACGATTCTAGATTCCCGACCCGGAACAGAGTCCGGTGTGCGGTTCTTTCACAGTAATGACTTATGAAAAAGAGATTTTCACAGTAGCTCCATATTAGGCGCTAAGACTTGAATTGCCGGCAAAAAAACTGACAACGTTAATAGCACTTTTCACCAACACATGAATATGATTTTGTTTCATGTGAAACAAAATCATATTCATGTTGACATTGGATAAATAAATCGCTTATAAATTTGATTGCAAACTTATGCAAAGATACTCCCTAAAACAAGGAGAAAATATGAATTCAAAGACACGGGGTTTAGGAAAGGGATTGGATGCCCTTTTTAATCAGTCCAGTGAATCAACACCAGATCAGTCAAAAGAGGATGAATATCTTCAGATACCAATTGATCAGATTGAGCCAAATCCAATGCAACCAAGGAAAAATATTGATGATTCCGACCTGGAGGACTTGACCAGGTCCATACAAGACCAGGGATTATTGCAGCCTATATTGGTAAGGAAAAATCAGGATAATGTCCTTAATTACCAGATCATCGCCGGAGAAAGGAGATGGCGCGCCTGTAAAAAGTGCAATTACCAAAAAATCCCCGCTTTGATAACTGACTTGTCAGATACAGATACATTGATATTTGGACTAATAGAAAATTTACAACGGGAAGATCTGAATCCTGTTGAAGAGGCGGAAGCTTTATACCATTTATACGGTAAATGCCATTTATCGCAAGAGGATATATCGCACAAGCTAGGAAGGAGCAGATCCAGCATTGCAAACAGCCTGAGATTGCTACAATTGGACCAGGACACAAAAGAGGCCTTGAGAAACGGTTTCATTGGCTCGGGTCAGGCCAGAACGATTTTAGGGATAGAAGATACCGAGGCCAGGCTTAAAATATTGGAAATCCTTTTAACAAGATCCATGACAGTAAGAGAGTTGGAGAAGATTGTTTCTTATTGGAAGCAATATGGTAAGCTCCCCGGACATATTGATTCCGAAAAATCCCAGGATAAGAAACAGGAATCAAGCGAATTCGAGCCTGTGAAGAATCGCCTGAAAGAAAAAATAGCCACCCATTACCAAGCCAATGTCCAAATCAGGGGTGAAAAACAAAAGGGGAGGATTTCATTTGTATACAATTCAGAAAGCGAGTTGAACAACATCCTACAACAACTCGGAATAAACGACCCCACTGTTTCACGTGAAACATAGATTAAACAGACATAGTCGATCCCCCTTGTTTAAATACAGAAAGACTTTTGCGTGTACTATTACTCAGGGAAAATCAATTATGGTGCCGGCTTTAAACAAGCTTATGATTTTGCGGAAAGGAAAATACAGGCTGTAGCAAGAAACTAAAAAAAACTCAAAGGAGATGGACTTGCTGGAAGCGAAACATGTCTCTTACACATTCGGAAAAGAATGGGCCTTGCAAAACCTGTCTTTCTCAGTGAAAAAAGGGGAGTTTGTCTTTGTAACCGGAAATTCAGGTGCGGGCAAGACAACATTGATACGGCTCTTGCACGGAGCAATTCCCCTCAACATGGGCAGTATAAATATTGCCGGGTTCGACTTGAAAAACCTGAAAAAAAGATATTTACCCAAATTACGCAGAAATATCGGAGTAGTGTTCCAAGATTTCAAGGTATTGGAAAACAGGACTGTATACGAAAATGTTGCTCTGCCTCTTCAAGTGGTGGGTTGTGCTCAAAAAGAGATCAAAAAAAGGATATATGCTGTTTTAAGGGGATTGGACCTGTATAGTGTAGCAAAAGAAAAATGCGGAGAGCTTTCAGGAGGAGAACAACAAAGGGTTGCCATCGCCCGGGCGGTAATAATAAAACCCAGATTGCTCTTGGCAGACGAGCCAACAGGCAATCTGGACGATGCACTCTCCAACAGGTTATTGGATGTATTCAAACAATTCAACAAGCACGGGACCACCATAATCCTGGCAACTCACGATAATAAAGTTCTGGAATCCAATCCAAACTCCAAGATACTGTATTTGCAGGACGGGAAACTGATAGACGAGTATTCTACAGATGCAGAATCAAATAAAAAACAAAATTGATGGGAAGATATAAAATTGTAAATAAAATCAAAAGCTATTGTTAGAGGTGGATTTGATAACCGTATTGAAATTGATACTAAAAGGGATTTATGATCTAAGACTGAACAAATGGGAACACTTACTCACTTTATGTGCAATTATTTTGGTCTCATTCCTGGGACTTCTGTTTTTGCTCTTTTTACACAATATCCAAAACCAAATTGTGGAAAATAATAATCAAGTCAAATTTACCGTATACTGGGAAAAAGGAGTAAATAAAGACCTAATTGAAAAGCAATGGGAAGAACTGAGAAAAAAACCGGGAACCATATCGGTTGAGACATATACATCCAATCAGGCAGCTACCATCCTGGCAGAGTCACTCGGAAAAGATGTGGACTTTGAAATAGAGACTTCCAAAAACAAATTACCTCCGACTGCAGTGCTAACCTACGAATTCTCGCCTGATAATCTGAAAAAAAGGGCGAATCAAGAGCACCAGATCTTGAGAGATTTAAAATATGTAGAAGAGGTAAATTACGATGAAAAGGCTATTAACAAAAGCAGTGCATGGCTTAATGATCTGAAAAAAATAATCTGGCCACTTATCACGTTGTTGATTTTATTAATAGGAATCATTGTGGGAAATACTTTCAAAATCTCACAGATAAGCAAGAAAGAAGAAATCGAAGTATTGAAATTGATCGGTGCGGGGAATTGGTACATAAGATTGCCATTGTTTGCAGGGGCCGCTATGCAGTCTATTGTTGGGGGGACTATCGCACTGGGGTTTTTGAAAACCACACAAGCAATTTTAAACAATATACTGAACACTCCCCCCTTATGGTTAAAATTGGAATTTTTAAACCAAACAGAAATAATATCTGTTCTGGCTTGTTTAATTGGTATTTCCCTAATAAGCAGTTGGGTTGCTATAAGGTATTAAATAGTGATTGACCAAAAACAGTGATTGGACCCAACACGCTGTGATTCCGAACAAATTTAGGTGAATTACAATAGATCTGGTTAATTGGTATTAAAGGAGTATTTATGAGAAGCGACAACATGAAAAAAGGATTGGAAAAGGCACCGCACAGGTCCCTGCTTTACTCCACTGGAATGACGAAAGATGAAATGGAGAAGCCATTCATCGGTATTGTGAATTCAGCTAACGAGATTGTTCCGGGACATATCCATCTCAATCAAATTGCTCAGGCTGTTAAATCGGGAGTGAGGAATAACGGGGGAGTACCCATTGAATTTTCTGTAATCGGACTGTGTGACGGACTGGCTATGAACCATGAAGGGATGAGCATGAGCTTGCCCAGCAGGGATATGATAGCGGATTCAATAGAGATTATGGCTTCCGCACAACCCTTTGACGGTTTAGTATTCATACCTAACTGCGATAAGATTGTACCTGGAATGTTAATGGCAATGCTAAGATTGAACATCCCATCTGTCTGCATTAGCGGTGGACCAATGATGGCAGGGCTTCACCAGGGGACCAAAAAGGATGTTATCTCGGTATTCGAAGCAGTGGGAAAGACAAAGAAAGGCGAGATGCAAGAAGAAGAGCTATCCGAGCTGGAACAATGTGCTTGTCCGGGACCAGGAAGTTGTTCAGGTATGTTCACAGCCAATTCCATGAATTGTTTAACAGAAGCAATCGGTTTGGGGCTACCAGGGAACGGTACAGTGCCAGCGGTGGAATCAAAAAGAATAAGGCTGGCAAAAGACGCTGGACATACTGTCATGAATCTGGTGGAACAAGACATCAAGCCCAGAGACATAGTAACTAAACAAAGTGTTGAGAATGCAGTGTCCGTGGATATGGCCCTGGGATGCTCAACTAATACTGTTTTGCATCTGCCGGCTATATTCGCAGAAGCCGAAATCGATCTATCATTGAAAATTTTCGACGAAATAGGGCACAAGACACCGAATCTATGCAAGTTATCTCCAGCAGGAGAAAATCATATACAAGACCTGAACCAGGCAGGAGGGATACAGGCGGTATTGGCTGAATTGTCCAAAAAAGACCTGATAAACTTGAATTGCAAAACCGTAACAGGGGGAACTGTTCAGGAAAATCTAACCGAGTTGAATGCGCAAGTTTTGGATCATTCGGTAATAAGGCCAATTGATTCACCCCATGACGAACAAGGTGGTATTGCTATATTGTACGGAAATTTGGCCCCGGATGGCAGTGTAGTAAAACGATCCGCCATCTCGGAGAATATGCAGATAAGAGAGGGCACTGCAAGGGTGTTCAACAGTGAGGAAGATGCTGTGAGTGCGATAATGAATGAACGGATAAAGCCGGGAGACGTAGTGGTAGTAAGATACGAGGGACCAAAAGGTGGACCGGGAATGAAGGAAATGTTAACACCAACGTCAGCTATAGCAGGGATGGGAATGGATGAACAGGTTGCACTGATTACTGATGGGAGGTTCAGCGGTGGCACCAGGGGTGCGGCAATAGGCCACATATCTCCTGAGGCAGCTTCCGGAGGATTGATAGGTTTGATCCAGGAAAATGATACTATCTCGATTAATATACCGGAAAGAAAAATTGAATTAAAGGTAGGCACTGAGGAGTTGCAAAAAAGGAGGGAAAACTGGGAGCCAGTAGTCAAAGACATCCAGTCTTCCATATTGCGACGATATGCGAATTCTGCAACTTCTGCTGCTTATGGAGCAAAAATAACCAAAGAATAATTACTGGAAAAAGCCCGGTGGAGTTGCCGGGCTTAGAAACTATAAAATATACACCTCTACCGAACTGCCTTTTTTCAATCCCTCCAGATTGGATTCAACCTTGATCAGACCGTCTGCATCCAGCATAGTGTTCAACAGACCGGACTTTCCCAAAACTGGTACGGCCAGGAGGTATCCGGATTCATCTTTTTGCAGATAAACTCGGATATAGTCTTCGCGACCTGGTTTGGAGGAAACGTTCCTGCTTAGTACTGCGGATTTTGTATTATAATAAACAGAAGAATCAAAATCCGATTCACCGGAGATATAGCGAATATAAGGCAACACCAGGACAAACATGACTATCAGGGTTGATGTTACCTGGCCGGGCAGACCAAGGACCGGTTTTCCTTTTATATTAGCCAGCAATGTGGGTTTGCCGGGACTAAGTGATACACCGTTTTGCAACAAGTTACCCAAATCGGAAAAACTCTGCAGGGTTATATCCCTGGCTCCCACTGAACTACCACCTGTAACTAGTACCAGATCGCACTCGTCTACAGCATTTTCCAAAGTATTATTCAACTCAGACCTATCGTCGGATACAATTCCGTAGTGCTTGGACTCGGAATTGATAGTCCGGATCCAGGAAGCAATTGTGTGGGAATTAACATCTCGAACATACCCGGGCTGTGGTGTTTGCCGAATATCCACGAGTTCATCACCAGTAGTAAGAAGTCCGATTCTGGGCTTTTTTAAAACAGGTACCTGACTGAATCCTAGTGCACTCAAAAGTCCGGTTTCCTGGGGACGAACCTTGCTGCCAGCAGATAGGATCAATTCGTTGAAAGAACAATCTTCTCCTTTTTGCATCACGTTTTCACCCGGAGTAACAGGTCTACGTACCTCGATTTCATTAGCTCCTGCATTGTCGCAGTATTCAATCATAACTACGCTATCTGCTCCGGATGGCAAAATAGACCCGGTAGCAAGCTGGGAACATTGACCACTTCGTATTGGGAATGCAGGTAGGGAATTTACCGCTATATCGTCGATACATTCCAAATATACAGGATTTGAATCACTAGCTCCGAATAAATCCTGGGAATTGACAGCGTAGCCATCCATACAGGAACGGGCAAAAGGAGGGAGTTCTTCAGGGGAGAACAAATCTTGGGACAAGATCCGGAAAACGGATTCATCAATACCTATCAGCTCTTCACTGCAAATGGGGTTAAATTGTTTCCTGAAATTTAGGAATTCTTGGACAGATACGACATTAAAAAAATCATCTTGCATTTAAATCTCCAGTTCGATTTTGGCATTACCAGGGGAATAACCCTTTAAATTTGACAAAATACCCTTTAATGCGCCGTTTATCAAAGAGCTAACAAAGGGATTCAAAGGGATTTTGTTTCCATTAATCTCTATATTCAATTCAGTATGCAGACAGACGCACTCCTCAATATCTGCAGAACCGTTGATAATTGCCTTGGCCAGATCGAAACATCGTCCGTGATTGCAGGCACCGCAGTTAAGTCCGGGTAAAATAAAGCCTTTTTTTTGGATAATTTCAATCAAAGATGAAATATCCTGGGTACAGTAAAAATCAGTATCGAAGAGATCGCTCCAGGCTGCGAGGGCCAAGTCAGAAGAAAGATCCTGATATGCCTGTATAGAGTCAGAAATCACAACGCGGGGAAGATAATCCAAAACCTTTCCCCCTTCAATAATTAAAAAATCGGAATTCAAAAGAGGTAATAAATCCAAAACTGATAGCTTACTAGGCCAAGAGACAAAAGATCCTTGTTTGCTTATTCCGGCAACTTGGTCAGTAATTTGGCTAAGCCTCTGGGTATCTGAATCTTTACTATCAAACCCGTGTGAGGAGAACTTGACATAACTGACTGAATTACCATTTTGCTTTAATTGACTACATAGCCTAAAGGCTAAATCGGTCTTGCCAGTATTTTTATATCCTACAATAGAAACTGCTTTCACAAAGAAATCCTCCAAATAAAGATTAAAAGAAAGATTGCCAACAATCGAAATCAAATCGTTATCCAGAAAAAAAGTGTCAATCCCGGAAGAAACCAATACTACAGCAAAACTTTAAGCATTGCCAAGTAACTAACGTTTACTCTCCTGCCATCAATAAGAAGGCTGGACTTGGCTTTGCGAGCCAATCAAGTCGCAAAGAGGAAAATAGGGCTGCCGCTTAAACAGATACACGTTATCTCAGAAGTTTAATATAAAACTTTCGCTGTAGTGATAACGGATCGAGAGAAATCCAAATTGGACTTGGTAAGTTCAAAATTAATAACTAGTTGCAATTGTATTCAATTTGAACTAAAGACAAAATTATCCCTGTCTTGCTGTTAACATTTTTAGGATTAATATACTTAATAAATTTTGACAATGTTGAAAGGTTGGTCTATTTATGTTAACCAACAGCCTTTTCAACAAACCAGGACTCATTTTACAGGAGTTTTTACGGCAATAATTCAGCTAATCTCTAAACAGCAGATGTAGTTATGCAACCCATCAAAAAGATTAAAGGATTTCAAGATATAACCTGGCAAGATGCTATTAAATACAATTTCTTGGAAGAAAAAGCCAGGAATGTATTTAGCAGGTACGGTTTCAGCGAGATGCGAATCCCGGTACTGGAAAAGACGGAATTGTTTAGCAGGACCATCGGAGATGATACTGACATAGTTCAAAAAGAGATGTTTACTTTTCCGGACAAAAAAGGACGTTCACTCACCATGCGGCCTGAAGCGACAGCAGGGGTAGCCAGGGCATATATAGAGAATAAAATTTATAGCCAGGAAAGGATTAGTAAATTTTATACCATTGGTCCCATGTTTAGATATGAAAGGCCGCAGAAAGGAAGGATGCGGCAATTTCACCAAGTAAACGCAGAACTTTTCGGAACTGAATCCCCTCAAGCGGATGCGGAAATTATTAACATGATGTGGACCTATTTCACAGAAATCGGTATCCAGGGTTTGAACCTGGAAATAAATTCATTGGGATGCCCAGAATGCAGGCCGAATTACAAAAACAGGCTGCAGGAAGCAATAGCCGGGATCAATACCGACAATCTTTGCCCGGATTGCAAAAATAGGAGCCATACAAACCCCATGAGGCTGTTCGACTGCAAGAATCCGGAATGTAAACAATACTTGCAAAATTTTCCGCTCCCAATGGATTTTCTGTGCAGGAATTGCCAAAACCATTTTGACAAGGTATTGAACCTGCTCTCCATTACAGGGATAAATTATTCAATCAATAAAATGCTGGTTAGGGGGTTGGATTACTATCAAAAGACAACGTTCGAGCTAACATCTGATAAGGTAGGCGCACAATCAGCAATAGCTGGCGGGGGCAGATACGACGGGCTGATCCAACAACTGGGAGGGCCGGAAACTCCGGCAATTGGATTTGCTTGCGGCTTGGAAAGGATAATGCTCCTATTGCAGGAAATAGAAAGGCCCATTTTGGATTTTTATCTGGTATTACTGGATGAAAAGGGGACCGAAAACGGGCACAGATTGGCCCAGAGATTGAGAGAACAGGGATTCACCGGGAACGTATCCTATCATACCGGCAGTGCTAAAAGTCAACTAAGAGAGGCAAATAAACAAAACGCACGTAAATGCATATTGTTGGGGGAAGAAGAACTTCAAAACAATACGGTGCAAGTAAAGGATATGACAGATGGTAACCAAAAGCAGGTTTCGGAAGAACAACTATGTGATATCCTGCAAAACTAAACCGGGACAAACAATTTTGAAAAAATTTTTGCAAGCAAAATTATAACCAGTGCCTGACCGAAAATTGTCATTGGACGTAAACTTCCCCATATACGAGGAGCAAGGCTTAAAGCGAAGAAGTAGATGGGTGAATTTTCGGCCAAGCACTAACTAAAAGTAAAGGAATACACTATGTCAAGGGATCATGCTTCTAATCTAATCCAATCACTGGACGGCTGGAAAAGAACACACCATTGTAACGACCTGAATCTGGATAACATAAATGAACAAGTCTGTTTAATGGGATGGGCCCAATACAGAAGGGACCACGGCGGGTTGATCTTTATTGATCTAAGAGATTTACAAGGCCTCACCCAAGTGGTGTTTTCACCTGAATACAACGAAAAGGCCCATAGTGAGGCCCACGTGCTTCGCTCGGAATACGTTCTGGCCATAAAGGGTACGGTTCGTCGCAGACCGGAGGGTATGGAGAACTCCAAGTTATATACCGGGAATATAGAAGTGGTTGTTTCAGAATGGAAGTTACTGAATACCGCCAATACTCCTCCGTTCATGATAGAAAACAAACTGGACATCTCAGAGAACCTGAGGCTGCAGTACAGATACATAGATTTGAGACGGGATATAATGAACAGGAATATTATATTACGTCACAAGGCAGTACAAGCAGTTAGAAATGTTTTAAACAACCACGACTTTCTGGAAATCGAAACCCCGGTGCTAACAAAAAGCACTCCGGAAGGTGCTCGGGACTTTTTGGTTCCCAGCCGCATACACCAGGGGGATTTTTTTGCCCTCCCCCAAAGTCCGCAATTATTTAAACAATTACTTATGTACGGGGGCATGGAACGCTACTATCAAATAGTAAAATGTTTCCGGGATGAAGACCTGCGCGCTGACAGGCAGCCGGAATTTACTCAAATCGACATGGAACTTGCATTTGCGGAAGAAGACGATGTAATGGCTATCACTGAAAAAATGATGTCAAACCTGTTTTATGAGACCCTGGGTGTGGAAATTCAAACACCCTTTCCCAAACTCAGCTATGACCAGGCGATAAAATACTACGGACTGGACAGGCCGGATACGAGGTTCGGACTGGAGCTGACCGATGTTACCGATATAGTGGAAAACTCGAATTTCAAACTCTTCTCTGAATCTGAATTGATCAAGGCTATTAAAATTCCCGGGGGGTCAGCACTGACCAGAAAAGAAATTGACGAGCTGACTGAATACGTAAAAACATTCGGTGCAACCGGATTGGCCTGGATCAAGGTAAAGGAGTCGGAATGGCAATCCCCGATATCCAAATTCATGAGTGAAGAAGAAAAAACTGGCCTCGAACAGAGATTGGAGTTGAAGGAGGGAGATATTGTTTTCTTCCAGGCAGGCAAACCTGACATGGTAAATGAATCTCTGGGCAACCTGAGAATAAGAATGGGGAAACGTTTTGATTTTATACCCAAAAATAGATACAATTTTCTCTGGATCACGGATTTTCCTTTGATGGAATGGGCACCGGAAGATAAGAGATGGGTTGCTTGCCATCATCCGTTCACAGCACCCCAAGAGGGAGATGAAGATGTGTTGCTGCATGAACCGCAAAAAGCAACTGCCCGGGCTTATGACCTGGTGCTTAACGGGAGTGAAATAGGCGGGGGTTCAATCAGGATACATAAACCGGAATTACAAATGAACATGTTCAAAGCACTGGGAATATCTGCGGAAGAGGCAAAATCCAAATTCGGTTTCTTGATTGAAGCACTGGAATACGGGGCACCACCCCACGGGGGGATTGCATTTGGTTTAGACCGTATTATAATGATATTAGCAGGTACGAATTCAATCCGGGACGTAATTCCGTTTCCCAAGACCCAAAAAGGTACCTGCCTGGCGACTAACGCACCTGCCAAAGTTAAGACCGAACAGTTGCAGGAGTTGGGTATAAAAATAAGGGAAAAACAAAAAGAAAACAAATAAACAGGGTGCACAAAAAGATCAGATCATGCCTGTTTAATTTAATAAATCGGAAGTGATAATATGACACGAGAAATTTACACATACCCTCACTGGGTTTTGAATACCAAAACAGAAGCAATTGAAACATGCACGGAACAAATCAAAGAATTAGCACAGGACATGCATGAAACCATGAATAAAAACAAGGGCATCGGCCTTGCAGCTCCCCAGGTAGGAGAGTTGTACCAGTTAATCACAGTGGATATACATAATGAGGAAGAGAGCACTGGGCCAATAACATTGCTCAATCCGTGCATCCAGAAAAAGGAAGGCAGTAGGGAAATTGAAGAAGCATGTCTGAGTTTGCCGGGATACCACGGCAAGGTGAAGCGGGCCAGCAAAATAGTGGTTACCGGAATGGATTTACAGGAACAAAAACAGGAATTCGAAGCCGAAGGATTATTTGCTGTATGCCTGCAGCACGAAATAGATCACCTTAACGGTATCACCTTATTAGACCACGCGAGTAAACTAAAAAGAAGCATGTATGAAAAGAAGATCGAAAAATGGTCGAAAAGCAAGAATTAAACAAGCTTAAAATACTTTTTTTGGGAAGTCCGGAGTTTGCTGCAAATATATTGGAAATCCTGGTAGATTGTAATAAATACCACCTGCTCGGGGTTATAACGCAACCGGACAAACCTGGTAAACGCGGTAAAAAACTTCAAATACCAGATGTTAAAAAGAGTGCACAGAACAAGGAATTATCTGTATATCAACCCCAAGATATAAACTCCGACCAAGCAGTAGAAACCATAAAACACCTGAATCCTGATATATTGATTGTTGCTGCATACGGACAGATCATATCGGAACGCATACTTAACATTCCCCCTCTTGGGGCGTGGAATGTGCATGCATCATTACTTCCCAAATACCGTGGAGCAGCACCAATTCAACACGCTCTACTAAACGGGGAGAAAGCCACCGGTATCACTATCATGCAAATGGCACCCCAGATGGATTCCGGAGCTATCCTGCTGCAAAAGGCAATGGCAATCGATGTAAACGATGACTGCAAAACCTTGCACGACCAATTGGCCAAAATCGGAGGTGAATCATTAATCCAGGCATTGCAAAAGATGCAGGACAACAAGCTCTTGACTATAAATCAGGATAGCGAACTAGCCACTTTTGCCCCTAAACTAAAAAAAAATGACAGATTTATAAACTGGAACAAACAGGCCAAGGAGATCCACAATCAAATCCGGGCATTGCATCCAAGTCCGGGTGCTATCTATGAATGGGGGGATACGAATCTCAAAATATATCCCGGGCGCGTCGGCCAAAGACTAAATCCCGCAGTTGCCCCGGGTACTTTTTTGGGACTAATGGAACAATACCTGAGTATTGCGTGTCAAGACCGAGAATATTTGATTCCCACCGTCAAGCCTTCCTCAAGCAAGGAACTTACTGCCAAAGAATTTTTCAACGGATATTTGAAAAAATAATCAAAATTTAATAAGCTTAAAAAGTTCTCTAGTTCCCTTCCGGAAATTCCTAATTACCGGATTTGGAAAGTAAGTTTTCCATTCGGATAAAGTGCAGTTTCCGGATAAAATCTCACTGTATCTTGTTTAAAGCAGTAGGGTGAATAACAGGCTTGGAGATCCTCCCAGGGTTATGGTTACAGGTTCTCGGACCTTGTAACTGGAACTGAATAAATACAAGCCATAACCAACAACATTGCAACCTGATTACATTCTGCTTTTATGGAACCATTTACCACCGATTATCAATCCCAAAACCTAGCAGCTGAGATAGAAAAAACGTTTCAAAACAAGAAACGTCTATTTATCGGTCTGTTATGCGGTACTTCTCTAGTTATAATACTATTTATGGCGGTTTTCTGGGTTATCCCATATATAGGATTGACAAACATCCATCCGTATTCTCCCTGGATATTGGGATTTTTCGTATTGGCAGTGGTGTGCTTTGTATTATGGACAACTATTGCACTGCTACTGAATATTATTTTTAAGAGGCCAATCTTATTTTCCAGGAACTTGCGGGGTGTGGCTATAAAGATATATCTGCCGCTTATGACGATGATAGGGAGTTTAATCGGTATCTCCAAGGAAAGAGTAAGGGGCTCCTTTATACGTGTAAACAACGAAATGGTAAGGGCAGAGGGAAGATACTACAAACCCGGGGAAATACTCCTGTTACTGCCTCATTGCCTGCAAAGCAGCACTTGCAAATACCGTTTAACCTACGATATATACAATTGCCGCAGATGCGGCAATTGTCCAATCTCTGACTTAATCTCCATTAGCGAACGCTACGGAATACACATCGCCATAGCTACCGGCGGTACCATAGCCAGACGGATCGTTGTACAAACCCAGCCCAAACTTATCCTGGCAGTGGCCTGCGAGCGGGATCTATCATCCGGTATACAGGATACCTATCCTTTGCCTGTATACGGGATACTTAACGAAAGACCCTACGGACCTTGCCTGGACACCAAGGTTTCCTTGAATCAAATGGAAGCAGCTTTGACACATTTTCTGGATACTGAGTCAAGTAAGCAAGACCTTGATCAGATGGAAAGCTGGAAAAATTGAACCCAAAGCAGACAAAAAATACTTCCGGGAGTTAAACTCCAGGCATAAGTAACTGTTCATGTTTGCTCGTTCCTTGTTCTTGGTTCTTGTTTAAAGAAACAAGAAGAGCCTACGGTTGAAAAAAATAAACAAGACATCCTATGGTCAGGTACTGTATTATGGGGATTGAAAATTTATCCCAGCGAATGCCTGCAGGTATAGTCTTTTGTTGGGGATCCTACTAACATACCATAAATCAAATCTATTTGCACTATATGACCAAAGACACCACTGCGAAACAGGCCAGAACCGTGGCAATAAAATCAATTTTACGGAGCTTGCAAGGAGAAGATCTGCAAGCCAGTCTAAACATTGAATTGAACAAGTCCGGGATGACAGATCAGGACAAGAATCTAGCCACAATGATTAGTTACAACTATCTGCGCTTTAAGGGACGATTAGACTACATTGTATCGCAATATATACATGATAAAAATAAAAAGCTCCCGGACAACTTCAACCTGTGCCTAGGTTTGGGGATATACGAAATACTACACCTGGAAAAAATACCTTACTATGCAAGTGTAAACTGGTATGTAGGATACATTAAACAAAAAGTCTCCAAAAGGCTGGCTAAAACAGCCAACGCAATCTTCAGAAAAGTGACAGGGGAAGTGGAAAAAATCAACACTGAAGATTTCTACAGGCAGGGGAAACCTAGCGAAGCAACATTCTGGAGCCGCTTTTATTCATGTCCGGAATGGATAGTGAATCTGTGGATAAGTTCCTATGGGAGATCAGTATGCAAGAAAATGCTGGAAAAATCACTACAGGCTCCACCAATCGGAATCAGAATAAATCAGACCATGCCGGAATCGACACACCTCTGGCAATCCCTGTATAATCTTCCGGAAATGAGGCATAACAGGGACTACACCTTCGCTTTTACCAGGACTCCCAATATAAATTTGCACAAGCTGGAGGCAAACGGACTAATAAGCAGACAAAGCCCGGAAATCGAAAACTTGTTTTCCAAGCTGAATATGGGGAAATGGGAATTGCCGATATGGGATTGTTGCGCTGGAAACGGAAACAAAACCACACTGTTGCTGGAGAAAGGATTGAGAAATTTATGGGCCAGTGACTTGTTCTGGGACAAGATCATACATTGCAGCAGGGAAATCAATAGACTCAACCTGACGCGACCCCCTTTGTTCACAGCGAACGCAGCAGAAGACACCCCCTTGAAAAAAGGACCTTCCACCACCCTGATCGATGCACCCTGCTCCGGGTTGGGGGTGATAAATCGCAGACCGGATATTAAGTGGAAGAGAAACTGGAAAGAAGTACAAACAATAAACAGATTGCAAGAATCAATACTTATTAAACAGGCAAGAGCTTTGCCCATAAATGGAACTATGCTGTATATAACCTGTACTGTTAACCCGGAGGAAAATGAAAACTTGATTACAAATTTGCTGGACCAAAATTCCAATCTTGAACTTGATCAAGAGATAAGACCCCAGGCAAACATGGATGACAATCTGTCAGGAGAATACTTTTATGCAGCCGTGATCAAAAAAATAAAAAATAGCTTTATAAAGAAATAACACTACAGCGACAATTTTTTATTATTAAACCCTGACAACTGGGATTAATTTAAGACGCAACCGGGTAGTCCACTGTGCGACTTGCTTATCCTGCCCTCTGGAGGGCTGGATGAGCACTCAGAGCAAAAGTGGGCCACCTGGCAAGGCTTAAGTGTCGCTGTAAAGATAATAACCACCTGAAATTATAATCTCATCACAATAACATAACAACTTGATAAGCCAGATCTAAAACATACCGACATCCCAAAAAGGGTGTATAGTTCGATATGCAGGGAATTGCCTAAAATATTCTTACTGCAAATTTTATAAACAAAAAATTTTCCAGTTGACTTGCAATAAAAATCATATTTTACTTTAATATTGTACAGGGAATAAACAGACATGTCCTGATTTTCATGTTATTCGGAAAAAGTATTTACACGGCAAATTAGGAGGGTGACGGCATGAACTTTTCTTCCAGGCTTATACAATTCTCCCTGAATAAACCCAAGACACTGACCTTCTGGATGCTATTCGCTACCTTGATACTGGCCTTGCTAGCTTCCCTCCCAAGTATCTGGCCCTATACATTCAGCATGTTGAATCCGGTTCACGTAGATACGGATCCGGAAAACATGCTCAAAGAAGATGCACAGGTACGCGTATTCCACAACAAGATGAAAAAGGCCTTCTCCCTGAACGACATGGTGGTTCTGGGTATTGTAAACGACGATGATAAACAAGGGGTCTTCAATCAGGTTTCCCTGCACCGGATCTACGAAATCACCCGCTACAGCGAAAGGCTCACATGGCCAAGCCCGGAAAACTTGGACAACAACATAGGAGTGCTTAAAGAAGATACCATAGCTCCCTCCACGGTGGACAATGTAGAACAAACCAGCATGGGTGCGGTGAACTTTGAATGGCTCATGGGCAAACCACCCCTAAGCTCTGAAGAAGCTGTGGCAATAAGGAACAAGGCCCAGAACATACCTTTTCTGGACGGCACCTTGGTCTCCGAGGACGGCAAAGCAATTGCCCTGTATCTTTCGCTCTCTTCCAAAAAACTCAGCCACAGGGTATACAGCAACCTGAAAGAACAGATCCCCCTATTATGGCTATGGGGACCGATTAATCTGGAATTGCGCAAACATCCCTATCTCAGTCAAAACGGGGACATATTGGATTCAGTCCAGAAACTGGGCAGGCTGGCTGCAAACTATGGTAAAAGCAGAAAACAATTCGCGGAAAACATCAACCTGCTGGCAAAACAACTGGAACAGGGCAAGGGCGATGAATGGAAAAGAATAAAGAACCTGGCAAAAGATTGGAGGAAAAATGCAAAAGGGTTGCAATCAGAGCATCAAAGCAGGATTGCGGCAGTAGATTCGGATGAATCCGACAAGCTCTCCCAGAGGGCACAAGCCCTAAAGCTGGAACTTAGCAAGGAATCCATAGCTGCATTCCGGAACTACCTGAAAAATAAAAGTTCTGATAAATCCGCTTCCAAATGGATTCCCTATGCCAATCTATACCTATCTTCCCTGAAAAACAGGGTACTGTCTGCTACAGAACTGGTAGATCACTTAAAAGATTTTTCCGACCGAATGCAACAGGATCTGGGTACCGTATCAGATGATCTGGAACTAAACTCCCAAATAGAGAGTACTCTACAAAAGTACCAAAACTTCCCGGGAGAGGATAAGTATCACATAACCGGTCTGCCGGTTGCAGAAGATACCTTCGGGGTGGAAATGTTTAAACAAATGGCCATATCTGCTCCTTTGGCCATGCTAGTGATCTTTATCCTGCTGCTGGTATTCTTTCGCAAATTGCTCTTGATTATAGCTCCCATGATTGTGGCATTGGTATCGGTTATCCTCACCATGGGACTGCTAGTGATCACAGGCAACACGGTGCATATCATGAGTTCCATGATTCCCATATTTATAATGCCTATAGCTGTACTGGATACTGTACACGTGCTGAGCGAATTCTTTGATCGATATCCGGATATAAAAGACCGTGGTGCAACCATGACCCAGGTAATGGACTCCCTGTTTCAACCCATGTTGTTCACTTCCCTGACTACTGCTGCCGGATTCGCTTCCCTGGCCCTGACACCTATCCCGCCTGTACAAGTCTTCGGATTATTTGTAGCTTTCGGCGTTATAATGGCCTGGTTCTGGACAATCACCTTTTTACCTGCTTATATAAAATTTATTCCGGAACACAGGCTGCAGGGATTGGGTACACAAGAGGGAGGCGAACAATCCACCTTTTTGACCAGGATGCTTAGCAGGACCGGAGAAAAGACCTTTAAGTACGCCAAGTTGATATTGTTAATAGTGGCTATCCTGGTAATAATTGCAATATACGGACTGAAACTGATAGTAATAAACGACAACCCCACCAAGTGGTTCACCTATTCTCATCCCATCCGCGTGGCCGATAGAGTATTAAACGAACACTTCGGCGGTACATACATGGCGTACTTGACACTAAAGCCGGGAAAGGAAAAAGCCGATGTCAAGGGATATATGAAAGGATTCCAAAAAAGGATTGAGAAGAGGTTGCAGGAGACAAGGTCGCAATTCGACAATCCGGAAAAGGCATTCACCGGGGTCATGGACAAGGCGGAGGAAATTGCGAAAACTGCCAAAGACAAGGACGCGATATTGAATAGACTGCAAAAATATGCTGAACAAAGACAACAAGAGGCTGCATACGAAAAATCCTTTCTCTGGGACGAGATCCTCTCGTTTTTGGACAGTGAACGGCAAAGGGATCAAATATTCAAGCAACCCAGGGCATTGAAATACATAGACAAATTACAGAAACACCTGGATGGAACCGGACTTGTGGGAAAATCCAATTCCCTTGCAGGCATAGTAAAAACTGTACACAGGGAACTAAGGGGAAGCGAGGAGGCATTTCGGATCCCGGACAGCAGCAGCGCTGTTGCCCAAACCCTGATGACCTTTCAAAACAGCCACAGGCCCCAGGATCTCAGACACTTTGTCACGCACGACTACAAAAAGGGTTGTCTCTGGCTGCAATTAAAAAGCGGAGACAACAAGCACATGAACAAAGTGATTCAAAAAGTGCAAAATTACGTGAAAAACAATCCTCCACCGTTTAACCTCAAACAGGACTGGTTCGGTCTGACATATATAAATGTAAAATGGCAGGACAAGATGGTCTCTGGTATGCTAAAGGCGTTTATGGGCAGTTTTTTGGTGGTTCTGTTCATGATGAGCATCTTGTTTAGATCCGCACTATGGGGGATCCTGTGCATGGTACCGCTTACCGTGACCATAGCAATTATTTACGGCATGATCGGGTACATTGGCAAACCCTACGATATGCCGGTGGCAGTACTTTCATCCCTGAGTCTGGGATTGGCGATAGATTATGCAATACACTTCCTGGCAAGAAGCAGGAACATGCACGGGATCTACGGGAGTTGGAAAGATACTGTGGGCAATGTTTTCGGGGAGCCTGCCAGGGCAATCTCCAGAAATGTAATAATTATCGGTGCAGGCTTTTTGCCCCTTCTTGCAGCCCCGCTTACTCCCTACAAGACCGTGGGCATATTCATTGCCGCGATACTGGTATTGGCAGGGTTGGCATCCCTACTGATACTGCCCTCAATGATAAGGCTACTGGAAAACTTGTTATTCCCGAACACAACGGTCAAGGCTCTAACCTGCCAAGGCGCGACTCTCTTTATTATAGTTGCTAGCGCTGCTGGACTTGTCTTGATCAATTTGCAACAAATCTTTGACTTGACCTGGAGGAATCTATTCTGGACAAGTTCCGGTGGAATAATGGTTATTGCCATACTGTGCAGTTTTGTATCCAATCAAAAGCGATGTCATGTTGATACCACACGGGTTGATCGGCAAAATGGAGATAGTTAAGGATTTGCAATCTATATACAACCAATACTACAGCGACAATTAAAGGAGTAGAATCATGCGAGACTCAAGAAAAAATGCAATTGTAATTTTGGGGTTCTCAACTATTTTTGCCTTACTGATTTTATTTAATTCTACCACGGCAGTAGCAGAGGATTCATCAACCCCATCCGTGGAACAAATTGTACACCGTTCCAACAAGGCCGCCTATTACCAGGGAGAAGACGGCAAGGCCAGAGTGGCAATGAGCATTTTCGATAAACAGGGCAACGAACGTAACCGGGAATTTACTATTCTCAGAAAGGACATGGATTCCGAAGAATCCAACAAACTGAAAAATCAAAAATACTACGTCTACTTCACCAAACCTTCTGATGTCAGGAAAATGGTTTTCATGGTCTGGAAACACATAGCACAGGATGAAAACGACGACCGCTGGCTCTATCTTCCGGGCATGGATCTGGTCAAGAGGATTGCTGCCACTGACAAAAGAACCAATTTTGTGGGATCGCATTTCTTTTACGAGGACGTATCAGGCAGGAACCCCAACCTGGATGAACATGAACTCGTCAACACCACAGACAACTACTACGTGTTGAAAAACGTACCCAAAAACAAGGACATGGTGGAATTTTCCCATTACAAGATGTGGATACACAAGGATACCTACATCCCAGTGAAGACTGTCTACTTTGACAAAAATAGGCAAAAATACCGGGAATACCAAGTGATGAATGTAGAAGATGTGCAAGGTTACAAAACGGTCACCAAATCCAGGATGAAAAATCTAAATACTGGTGGATACACAATCCTTAACTACAAAGAGGTGGAATACGACGTGGGAATACCGGAAGATATATTTACGGAACGCTATCTGAGCAGGCCCCCGATAAAATACTTGCGATAGTCGTCAAAGGGAACTAACTAATAAATATTTTTCCGGAGTTTGTTCATGAGAAAACTCGTAATTACATGCTGGTGCCTGTTAAGTATTATTATCTTCAACTCTCCGGCAATTTGGGCGGCTCCCCCGGCATTGCCACAGGGACTGGATAACAAAAACAAGCAAAAAGATAGCTCACCCGACTTGCCTTCCGGGTTGGACTCTGGGAAGGATAAGTCCGGTTCAGATGAAGATGGACCGGACTTGCCCTCCGGACTGGGTGAAGGTAAACAAAAACAAACCGGAAGACAGGAAACCAAGAGCTTTAAAGAAAAACTGCCCTTTAACCTAAGCGGATTCATGGATGCCAGAGTAGGCACCAGGATCCAGGAGGACGAACATCAACAAGATACATCCCTGGCTGAGACTCGGCTTCAAGTGGCATTGAGCAAATACTGGCAACATTTTACAGCGGAATTGACAACTGATTTTGTTTACGACTCGGTAACGGAAGAGCACCATGTAGATCTGGCAACAGGGGAAGGGTTGCTCGATCTCAGGGAAGCCAACATTTCTACCACTCCCATCAATATAGTGGACCTGAAAGTGGGCAGGCAGATCCTGACCTGGGGAACTGGTGACCAACTGTTTATCAACGACATGTTCCCCAAGGACTGGAAGTCCTTTTTTACAGGAAGGGACGTGGAATATTTAAAGGCACCCTCGGATGCGATCAAGGCATCCCTGTACCCGGGTCCGTTCACCCTGAATCTGGTCTATACACCCAGATTCGACTCTGACAGATATATTGACGGAGAAAGGATCTCCTACTTTAACAAAGGTATTGGACACAGGGCTGGGAGGAATCAAATAATTGAGGTAAAAAGGCCGGAGACCTGGTTTGCGGACGACGAATGGGCAATGCGAATATACAAGAACATCTCCGGATACGAACTTGCGGCTTATGCCTACGACGGATACTGGAAGAGCCCGGCTGGAAAAGAAAGTAGACGTATAAATAGCAAAGCGATTTTCCCGGAACTTTCAGTCTTCGGGGGGAGTGTTACCGGCAGTCTGGGACCCGGTATCGGGAACGCGGAATTTGGTTACTACTATTCTGAAGATGACGAAGACGGAGACGACCCCTTGGTTAGAAACAGCGAATTCAGGTTTTTGCTTGGGTATGACGTGGAGATCGGTACAGACTTCACCCTGGGGACGCAGTATTACCTGGAGCGTATGATGGATTACGGGGCTTACGAAAACAGTGCTCGCGAGCCCCATAGAGATGAAAACAGGCACGTTGTCACCATCAGGCTGACCAAACAACTGCTCATGCAAAACCTGGAACTTTCACTCATGAACTTCTATTCCCCGAGTGACGAGGACGCGTATATTCGTCCCAACATTCACTATTCAATAACCGACAACTGGAGTACCAGTATAGGGGGGAACATATTTTTAGGGCAAAAGGACCATACCTTTTTCGGACAGTTTGAAAGAAACAGCAACCTATACGCGGGACTGCGCTACAATTACTGATCCAAAGGGAGCCTTTGTGGATCCCAATTCATATTCGAGTCTTACAAGCATGTTCAAAAATAAAAATAATCGAGCAAGGGCTCCCAGTTAACTTACTGCCTATTAGGAACTTCTGGTTTCAGTCAAGCTTGGGTTGCCATTTCCACAACGCTATTCCGGCAAATCAATCATCCCTGCTGAAAGCACAAAAGGAGTGCAGCAAGATTTTACATTAAATTCAGAGAGTTATAAACACAGCAAGGCTCAGAGAATAATTGTGTTCTTGAGTACTTATTTCAGATTATTTTAAAATTCAGAATATAAATGCAGAAATAAAAAAAGGGACAAATATTTTGTCGCAAATTCACCGTATCTCTACTTTTGAAAAAGGTTTATGCAAAGAAAGTTTTTTGCAACATTATTAAACAACCTGGATAATGACATTAATATATTTTTAAGAATAAAAGACACTTACAGGGAATAACCAATCTTCCAATTCAAGGACCGATTTAAATTTGACAGAGACATGAATATGAGTTATTAAACATAACTCTTGATGCGAAGTTCTTTTATCAACATAAATTACAACAAACAATAAAACAAGAATTGATCAATGCTTATGAGCGAATTAAAGAAACAAGATCCGGAAATTTGGCGAGCGATACAGCAAGAAGAAAAAAGGCAAAGAAACACAATCGAACTTATTGCCTCGGAAAATTTCACATCACCGGCAGTCCGGGAAGCCTCCGGAAGTTGCCTTACCCACAAGTATGCCGAGGGATACCCGGGAAAACGCTATTACGGCGGGTGCGAACATGTAGATATAGTAGAGGAACTGGCTATAGAAAGGTCCAGGAAGCTATATGGTGCTGAATATGCAAACGTCCAACCACATTCAGGTTCCCAGGCAAATATGGCAGTTTATACAGGAATACTGAAACCTGAAGATACGATCCTGGGTATGGATCTGGCCCACGGAGGGCACCTTACCCACGGGAGCAAGGTAAATTTTTCCGGAAAAACCTATGATTGCGCATTTTATGGAGTGGACAAGGACTCTCAGTTGATAGATTACGAGCAAGTCAGGCAACAAGCCCACAAACATAGCCCCAAGCTGATAATAGCTGGTGCAAGCACCTATCCCAGGGAAATCGACTACAACAAATTCAGGGAAATTGCAGATGAAGTGGGTGCCAAACTGATGGTGGACATGGCCCATATTGCCGGATTGGTAGCAACCGGACTTCACCAGTCACCGGTAGGAATAGCAGATTTTGTAACCTCGACAACACATAAGTCATTGAGAGGTCCCAGGGGAGGCTTCATTCTGAGCTCCAACCAAAACGAAAGGACCTTGAACTCCCAGATTTTTCCCGGAATCCAGGGAGGACCCTTGATGCACATTATAGCTGCCAAGGCTGTTGCATTCGGAGAGGCACTGGAAGAAGATTTTGAATTATACCAAAAGCAAGTGAAGGCAAATTCCAAGACTCTGGCTGCAAGCCTCAAAGACGCAGGTTTTGACATAGTTTCCGGAGGATCGGACAATCATCTTCTATTAGTGGATCTGTCCAAAAAAGGAATAACCGGTCAAACAGCAGAAGACACCCTGGATAAAGTGGGGATTACGGTGAACAAAAATGCGGTTCCTTTTGACACCAGGCCACCCACTGTTACTTCCGGTATAAGATTGGGCACCCCGGTTGTAACCACCCGCGGTATGACAGAAGAACATATGGTGCAAATAGCTGAATGGATCAACTCAGCCATAGACTATTTTGATAACGAGACTATGTTAGCCCAAATCAAAAACAAAGTGGAAAAATTTTGCAATAATTTTCCTTTATTTGTTCATTCTCCTGCCTCCCTGCAGGAAGAACCCAATTAACACTTTTCAATTCATTTAACATGAGGTAAATATTATTTACTGTTCAATAGTTAAAATCATACAAACCATCTGTATTTGACTCAGCGCTCCTATCTATCTCAGCTCCTTACTGACCTCTGTTGCAATCCGACATTCTGCAGTTGTGGAATTTGAAGCATTCTATATATTCCCAAAATTGCAACTTTATTCAAATTAGTAACCTTAGCGAATAAAATATATATCTAAACTACTACATACGATGCATAATAGCAGTCTTCAGTATTAAAATATAAATGGGTGGATGCTTATGACAAAAACAACTCCGTATTTCAATATAAACAAACAAAGAATCGTAAATTCAGTATTGGATATAACCTCCGAAGAATTCGAACTATGGCCGAACGATAAGCAAAAATTGGCTCTGGAAATCGCTTCCGAATTGTATCTACTCCGTTGCAATCCGTTTATACATCCCGAAATAATCAAAAACAGGGTCTATTCGCAATTGGAAAACAATGCATCAGAGCTTGCTTCATTTTATTACCAATTCTTGAATAAAAAAATTGACTCTTTCCTCGAATACATAGATGAATTGAGCGATTTTCAAAACCAAGTAAAAACCAAGCTTTC
>Ga0207714_1000245_pt1 | contig 37206 bp, 33 predicted proteins | sample PonA232FremontCA_2_FD_187270 | JGI IMG/M metagenome (GOLD analysis project Ga0207714, IMG submission 187270) | Marine sediment microbial community from Fremont, CA, USA - Pond A23 Sediment 2 (SPAdes) | ecosystem: Environmental > Aquatic > Marine > Unclassified | place: USA: Fremont, California...
CCTGAACTGAAGGAGCAAATGACCGACATAAAGGTGGACGATAAGGACACCGCCTCGGGTTCCTCTAAGTAATGAATGGCAACCCCGCTTAGCGGGGTCCGCTAAGCGGGGGTTAAAATTTTATACTTCGCTGGTCATGATGAACAGGGGTTTCATGGCGAAGCTCTGGTACTGGGGTCGGAGCCTGTCGGTATTGTAATGTTCGGTCACGTTGACATTTTTGCTTTTGCTCCCGACCACTTCAATGGGCACATTGTCGTAATGTCCGTGTTTGAGTACCACCAGGCGGCCATGGAGGTTATTAAGAATTAAGTCCAGGGCCAGGTTGCCATAGGCCATCGGGACGATTGAGTCAATGGAGTCGGGGTCGCCCCCGCGTACCAGGTATCCCAGTTTCTGGTTGATGATGCCTACTTTTTGGCCGTTGTTGAAGTTGGGCGATATTTTCTTGATCTGATCGGAGACCAGGTCACCAATGCCACCGAGTTTGGCATGGCCAAACATGTCTTTTTCCTGGTTTTGATAGATCATTTCCCCCCCTTCAAACATAGCTCCTTCTGAGACCAGCACCACCGAGTAGTTGCTGGGGTGTTTGGAGCGGTCGTTCATGAGCAGTTCAGTGAGGTGTTCAATGTCGAAGCGGTGTTCAGGTATGACGCATCGGTCGGCGGCTCCGGCCATTGTCGGGAGCATGGCAGTAAAGCCCGCATACCGGCCGAACACTTCGAGGACCATCACCCGTTCATGCGATCCGGCCGTGGTGCGCAAGATGTTGGTCATCATGATGGTACGGGTTACACAAGTACTGAAGCCGATGCAATAGTCGGTGCCGGCAACGTCATTGTCCATGGTCTTGGGAATGCCTACCACTTTTACCCCTTCCCGGTAAAGGCGCACGGCATAGCTAAGGGTGTCGTCGCCTCCCACGGGAATGAGGAAATCAATGTTGAGGTAGTCAATGTTTTTGAGTACTTCCGGGGTCAGGTCATTGACTTCTTCCTGGTACTGATCCTGGTATTGGGTGGGCACTTTGTCCTTGGGTACTTTGCCGGGATTCACCCGGGAGCTGTGCAGGAAAGTCCCCCCGGTTCGGGCCGCTCTGTTGACCACGTTTTCAGTCAGCTCCATATAGCAGTTGGGGTCGTCTTCATCGGCGGAACGGTCCAATTCCATTAAACCGGCCCAGCCCCGTCGCAGGCCAATCACCTTGTAACCTTCGCGGAGGGCCCTGATGGTTACCGCCCGTATAGCTGGGTTCAGGCCGGGCACATCCCCACCTCCCGTTAATATTCCAATAACACCTTTGATCTTTTTTGTAGCAGCCATAGTGATTCAAATTTGAGGGGTAAAACAATACGAAACCGGTAAATATACTGAATATATCAATATGTGTAAAGAGCCGTGACCAATTGAGGGCAGCGGATCAAACTGCTGTTGTTATGGGTTCTCTTCCCCCTTAAATGTTTTAATACCTGGAACCTTGATATTTTTTCAGCATTTTGGTTTAGTGTTTGGGTCCCCCTTTGATGTTTATACCATTATTTCGATTGTCTATGCTCTATAGACTTTCGCTTTTGGATGGGGCGATTCCCGGCCTATTTGGTCTGGATGTGTCCCTGCATATAGACGCGGCCATGTCCCAGCAATTCAGTGTCTTTGCCTTTCTGGCGGCAGATCATTCTGCCACCCCGCTGGGAGAGCTGTTCGGCAGTGAGTTCGCTTTTGTTCAAACGCCTGGCCCAGTAAGGGGTTAATTTGGTATGGGCTGAACCGGTTACCGGGTCTTCATTCACACCAATGGAGGGGGCAAAAAACCGCGAGACAAAATCGCTGTTGTGCCCGGGGGCTGTTACGATGATGCCCCGGCAATCCAACTGCCTGAGCTGGGTGAAATCGGGCTCCATCTCCATGATGTCTTTGGTCTCTTCAAAAACGGCCATATAATCGTCGGCCAGGTAAACCTCCTGCGGGGTCTTGCCCAACCCCTTGATCAGCTTGCCCGGGGCCTCAACTTTCTGATAGGACGCCGTAGGCAGGGTCATGGCCAGGTTGTCCTCTTCCTTACGAATGGTGAGCTGATAATGGGTCGAGTGAAAGGTTACCTCCTGCAACCGGGGCTCCAGATTATACAATACCACATGCGCTGAAGCCAGGGTGGCATGCCCGCAAAGATCCACCTCAACGGTAGGCGTGAACCACCTTATTTTGTAATAATCTTCTTCTTTCTTGATGAAAGCCGTCTCCGACTGGTTGTTTTCCATGGCAATCTGCTGCATCAATTGCTGGTCGATGCACTCATCCATGACCACCACCGAGGCCGGATTGCCTTCAAAAATGTTGTTGGTGAAAACATCAAGCTGATATATCGGTAATTTCATAACGTTGGGGTTTAGTTTATGTCTTTTAAAAATATAAGATAAATAAGAGAAAAACAACATTACGGGGGAATCACGCTGGTAAAAAATTGACCGTGGGTTTATCAACTGAATAATTTTTAGTATTTTTGGTATGAATCATCAACTTCCATTCGATTATGGTAGAACAAAAACGAACCAATGCAGGCCAGGGGTTAGGCATAGCCGGACTGGTTCTGGGCATCATTTCCGTACCGTTGGCCATTATGGGCTGTACCTTCATCATTGCCCTTTTATTTGGGGCCGTTGGCATTGTACTGAGTGCCATTGGGCTTTCGCAGGCCCGTCAGAGCAACGGAGCCAAAGGGATTACCACGGCCGGTCTCGTGGTTTCTATTGTGGGATCTGTCATTGCTGTGTTATGGTTCTTCTTTTTGGGGGCGTTTTTCCAGAATGCCATCGAACGTGAGGGGGGATGGCTTGAAGGTTTGGAGCAGCTTGAAGATGTTAGCAGGGATCTGGAAGAGGATATAGAAGAGGCCGAGCAGGATATGGATGAAGCCGATATGGAGGATCTGGAAGAAAAGATGGAGAATCTTGAGGGCGATACCCAGCCTGAAGGCCCCGATACATCCCCAAACAGTTCGGATGAAGATGTGGAAAAGACCGAGCAGAAACTCGATCAGCTTAAGGAAGAGCAGGAAAAGAAGTAGATGTGCATTGCATGCATGGGTTGAAATTTCAGGATCCTTACCAGATCATCCATCTGGTACTGGCTGTCATTATCGTGATGATTCTTTTGTATTCCCTGGCATATGCTCCCGGCCAAAGCAGCAGGCATCCCATTCCTTCCTCGCATGAATGGCTATTCAGTGCCGGTCATACGCCAGCCAGCAAAGGTATGTCAAGGGCTTTTTCAGCCATCGTGCGGTTCGATTTCCAGCAAGCCCGACACTTTAATCCTTTTTCCCTGAAAGTTTTTGCGTTTTTTTTCGGCCAACTGTGGATGCGGATCCTGTTTTGCTTCTGGTACGCCCGCAGACCGGCCAGATGGATGGTATGGGCTGATATAACGGCATCGCTGGCCTTTTTTATGTGGAGTTTCTGGGATTTATTCGGCCATATGTATGGATGAAATCATTGATAACCAGTCGTTTGCTGTAAGGTCCATGAATATAAAAAGCAAGTCGGGCCGCCGACTGTCGATCTCTGGAAGGCTTGTGGATTCAGAAAAGAAGTCGGGCCGCTGACAGGTGTTTCCAGGAAAACCCCGGAATCAGGGAGGAAATTGGAATGCTGATTTTCAACTATCTGGGCTGCAGGTTGTTGATGATGGATTCGAAAATCATTTTACCTTCGGTGTTGCCCAGCATCTCATCGCCTGCCCGCTCCGGATGGGGCATCATACCAAATACATTCTTGTTTTCATTGCATATCCCGGCGATGTTTTCCAGGGAACCATTGGGGTTGGCATCCGTGGTGATTTCCCCGTACTGGTTACAGTATCGGAACAGGATTTGTCCCTGCATGCGCATTTTCTGAAGCGTGCTTTTCTTGGCATAGTACCTGCCTTCGCCGTGGGCAATAGGTATTTTGATGGGCTGCTGCTTGTCCAGGTCGCGGGTCAGGATATTGTCGTTGTTGTCGGGCAGAATGTGGATGTTTTTGCAGGTGAATTTTTGATGGTCGTTATGCAGCAAGGCCCCCGGCAGCAGGCCTGCTTCACAGAGCACCTGGAAACCATTGCATATGCCAAAGACAAAGCCGCCGCGCTGAGCAAAGCTGATGACTTGTTCCATGATGGGGGAAAATCGCGCTATCGCACCCGATCTGAGATAATCCCCGTATGAAAATCCGCCGGGCAGAATCACACCGTCTACCCCCTTCAGGTCATGCTCTTTGTGCCATAATTCAACTACTTCCTGGTTCAGGATCTCCCTCAGGACGTAAAAGGTGTCGTGGTCGCAATTTGAGCCCGGAAAAACAACAACGCCAAATTTCATGTAGCTCCTGGTTTATTTAATCCCTGGTTAGGTTTTGCTTTTCAGCCTGGCATCTGAATGCCACGGGCTGTCGAGACCTTTGCCAAAGGCTGCTGAAAGCATTTATACGGGTCAAATATAGAGAATTTAAAATTAAGGACAAATACGCATCCTTCTGTTTTGTGAATAAAACTTATATTTGTAGGGATATGAACATTTGATAGATGTTATGAAGATGGCAATTTTAAAAGTGGCGATATATGTATTGATTGTTTTGCTTATGCTGGCTGCGGCCTTTTTGGGCTATTTCACCCTGACCGATTACCGCCCCGGCCAACAGGAGACCCTGGCTGAGAAGAGCCGGCCCGATGTGATAGATCGTGATACGGTCTCTTTTATGACCTGGAACATTGGATACGGGGGGTTGGATGCCGGCATGAGTTTTTTTTATGATGGAGGTTCCCGGGTGCGCCCTTCCGCCCAACAGGCAAAGGATAACCTGGATTATATAAAGCGCCGCCTGGCCTCAGAGCAGGAAACGGACATCTTTCTGCTTCAGGAAGTGGATGTGGATGCCAAACGAAGTTACCATACCAACCAGTTCCGCCGCCTCCATGAGCCTTTGTCGGCTTTTCACGGTTATTTTGCCCTGAATTACCATGTACAGTTCATCCCGGTCCCCCTTCGTTCGCCCCTGGGAAAAGTCTCCAGCGGGTTGGCGACTTATTCGGCATGGCTTCCCGGGCGCGTGGCCCGATGGGATTATCCGGGTGGTTATACCTGGCCCAAACGCCTGTTTATGCTTGAGCGTTGTTTTATGGTTTTGCGCTATCCCTTACAAGGCGGTGGCCAACTGGTGGTGATCAACACCCATAATTCGGCCTACGATCAGGGGAAGCTGAAACAACAGGAGATGGCGTTTTTGAAAGATTTCATGATCGGCGAATATGAAAAGGGGCGCCATGTCATTGCCGGGGGTGACTGGAACCAGTATCCCCCCGATATTGCTTCCCGTTCAAACAGACCGGATGACCTTGATCAAACCGCCACCAGCACCATACCGGCCGATTTCATGCCCGACCACTGGCAGTGGGTGTACGATCCGACGGTGCCCACCAACCGCTCACTTGAAGCCCCCTATGCCGATAGTACTTCAACCGCTTTGATCGATTTTTTCCTGGTCTCGCCCAATGTTCAGCCCATTGAAGTGAAAACCCGCCAGCTGAATTTTCAAAATACCGACCATCACCCGGTGTATGGACGTTTCCGGTTGAAATGATGGCCCCTGGGCAAACCAGCTGGCCGGCCTTTTTAAAGCCATTTTGAATCGGTTTAGGTTGATCCCTGTGCCATGAATTAAGCGGGCTGGCCCTTCAACCGTTAGAAGATCCAATTATGCCGTAAATCATATATTTATCAGTTTATTTTATTTTGAAAAACTATAATTTTGACGTGCAATTCAACCTAGAATAGACTATGGTAAAATTACAGGACAAACTCAGATTCCGGGACGACTTCCCGCCTACATCGACAGAGGCGTGGGAAGAGAAGATCCAGAAGGATTTAAAAGGTGCAGATTATTTCAGGAAGCTTATATGGCGCACCATTGAAGGGTTTAACGTCAGGCCCTATTATCGGAGTGAAGATCTCAAAGGCATCAAACATCTTCACATTCATCCGGGTGTTTATCCGTGGGTACGCAGCAAGGCGGACGGGGGCAACAGCTGGTTCATCCGTCAGGATATTGATGCCAGAGGTGATGCAGGCGAGGCCAACCGGCGGGCTTTGGATGTGTTGAACCGTGGGGTTGACGCCATCGGCTACAAGCTGGATGAATCGAAGAAGCCTGATGATAGTGAACTGCAGGCTTTACTAAAAGATATTTGTTTGCCGGCCATTGAGATGAATTTTGAGGCTGGGGCCCAGGCGCCGGCGGTGGTAGATTTCCTTCGTTCCAGGGTCGAAAAGGAGGGGTTGGACAAGAAGGAGCTGCGATGCGCTGTGGATTACAGCCCCCTGGATGAGTTGACTCAGAAGGGCCGGATTGAATTGGGCGAATCGGAGGCCTTTGACCAGGCTGCACGGCTCATTGAGGATACCAAAGACTGGCAGCAGCTGTCGGTCATAGAGATCAAAGCTTCCACCCTGCATAATGCAGGGGCCTCGATCGTACAGGAGCTGGGGTATGCCCTGGCCATGGGCAATGAATACCTGGCTCGCCTCACTGACCGGGGTTTAAGCGTGGATGAAGCGGCCCCCCGGCTGCGGTTCACCTTTGGTATTGGTCCGGCTTATTTTTTGGAAATAGCCAAACTGCGTGCTGCCCGGATGCTCTGGGCCAAACTGGTCGGGGCTTATCAGCCCAACGATCAGGCGGCCACCCAGATGCGCATCCATTGTGAAACATCCCGCTGGAATCAGACGGTTTACGATCCCTATGTCAATATGCTTCGCGGGACCACCGAAGCTATGTCGGCCGTGCTGGGCGGTACCGATTCCCTGTCGGTCACCCCTTACGATGAACCTTTTGAACAACCCACCGATTTTGCCCGCCGCATTTCGCGCAACACCCAAATCATCCTCAAAGAAGAAGCCAACTTTGATAAAGTAGTGGATCCGGCGGGCGGGGCCTACTACATTGAAAACCTCACCCAGTCGATTGGCGAGCATGCCTGGTGCTTGTTCCAGGAAACCGAAAACGAAGGAGGATATATTGAGGCTTTCCGTAAATCGAAGGTGCAGCCCCGCATCAGGGAAGTGGCCGATAAACGCAATAAGAACCTGGCCATGCGCAAAGAAGCACTGGTCGGGGTTAACCTTTATCCCAATGCCAATGAGGTGATGGAGTCTGATTATGATGCTTCCACCCTCGAGACCTCAACTGCAGATGCCACCGGAGCCGAGGCCGACCCCATCCAGCCTTACCGTGGCGCTGAGGAGATCGAACAACTGCGCCTCAAGACAGAGCGCAAAGCCCAAAAACGGCCCAAGACCTTTATGCTGACCATCGGCGATAAAAAAATGCGCCGGGCCCGCGCTCAGTTCTCTTCCAGCTTTTTTGCTGCTGCCGGCTTTGAGATTGCCGACAACATCGGCTTTGAATCGGTCAAAGAAGGTGCTGATACCGCCCGCCAACAAGATGCCGATATTGTGGTGGTATGCAGCTCAGACCAGGAGTATCCTGAATATGCCCCCCGGGTTTATGATGAGCTGAAGGATGAAGCCATCGTTGTAGTAGCCGGTTATCCCAAGGACAGCATCGAGGAGCTTCAGCAAAAAGGCCTGAAACATTTCATCCATATCAAGTCCAACCTGGTGCAGACCCTGGGACAGTTTCAAAAAGAGCTGGGCATTGAGTAATTGAACCATTGAAAATCTTCAACTTATGCGACCAAATTTTAACAACATACAACCCGATTTTTCTCAAAGCAAGGACAGGAGTGGTTCTCAAGCCTATCAATCCATTTGGGAAACCCCGGAAAAGATATCGGTTAAGCCTGTATATACGGAAAAGGACCTGGAAGACCTGGAGCATTTGGATTATGCGGCCGGTGTGCCTCCTTATCTGCGCGGGCCTTATTCGACCATGTATGCCGTAAGGCCCTGGACGATCCGTCAGTATGCCGGTTATTCCACGGCCGAAGAATCGAATGCTTTTTACCGGAGGAACCTGGCCGCGGGGCAAAAAGGCCTTTCAGTGGCTTTTGACCTGGCCACCCACCGGGGCTACGACTCGGATCACCCCCGGGTGGAGGGCGATGTCGGTAAAGCAGGCGTGGCCGTGGATTCAATCCTCGATATGAAAGTGCTTTTTGATCAGATCCCGCTGGATCAAATGACCGTTTCCATGACCATGAATGGAGCTGTGTTGCCGGTTATGGCCTTTTATATTGTGGCCGGCCTGGAGCAGGGCGTACCGCTTGAAAAGCTCAGCGGAACCATTCAAAACGACATCCTCAAGGAGTTTATGGTGCGCAATACCTATATTTATCCGCCTGATTTTTCGATGCGCATCATTGCCGATATCTTTGAGTACACCTCCCAAAACATGCCCAAGTTCAATTCCATTTCGGTATCGGGTTACCACATGCAGGAGGCTGGGGCCACTGCCGATATTGAGTTGGCTTATACGTTGGCCGACGGCCTTGAATACATCCGTGCCGGCAAGGATGCCGGGCTGGACATCGATTCGTTTGCCCCCCGCTTCTCCTTTTTCTGGGGCATCGGCATGAACCATTTCATGGAGATAGCCAAGATGCGGGCTGCCCGGATGCTTTGGGCCAAGATTGTCAAGCAGTTTGATCCGCAAAATCCCAAGTCGATGGCATTGCGGACCCACTCTCAAACCAGTGGCTGGAGCCTTACTGAGCAGGATCCCTACAACAATGTGGCCCGCACCACCGTCGAGGCCATGGGTGCGGCTTTGGGTCATACCCAGTCGCTGCACACCAATGCCCTGGATGAGGCCATTGCCCTGCCCACCGATTTTTCGGCCCGTATTGCCCGCAACACCCAGATTTACCTGCAGGAAGAGACCAACATCATTAAGTCGCTTGATCCCTGGGCCGGGTCTTATTATGTGGAAAAGCTTACCGACCAGATTGCCCGCCGCGCCTGGGAGCACATCAAAGAGATCGAGGACCTCGGGGGCATGGCCAAGGCCATTGAAACAGGCATTCCTAAGATGCGCATTGAGGAAGCGGCTGCCAAGAAACAGGCCCGACTGGATACCGGTAAAGAAGTGCGGGTCGGCGTTAACAAATACCGCCTGGATAAGGAAGAGCCCATGGAAATCCTGAACGTGGACAATACAGCCGTGCGTGAGGCCCAGCTCAAACGGCTCAAGCAACTTAAGGAGGAACGCGATGAGCAGGAGGTCCAGAAAGCCCTCGACCGCCTTACCGAATGCGCCCGCACCGGTGAAGGCAACCTGCTGGAACTTTCCGTGGAAGCCGCGAAAAAACGCGCTACCCTCGGCGAGATATCCTATGCCTGCGAAAAAGTGGTGGGCCGTTATACCCCGGTGACCCGCTCCATCTCAGGTGTCTATTCCTCTGAATCACAAGATGATGATATGTTCCAGAAAGCCAAATCCTACGTTAAGCAATTTGCCGAACAGGAAGGGCGTCAACCCCGGATCATGATTGCCAAAATGGGCCAGGATGGCCACGATCGTGGTGCCAAAGTCGTTTCTACCGGTTATGCCGATCTGGGCTTTGATGTGGACATCGGTCCCCTGTTCCAGACCCCGACTGAAGCCGCACGACAAGCGGTCGAAAACGACGTGCACATTTTGGGCATCTCCAGCCTGGCTGCAGGACACAAAACATTGGTCCCCAAAGTGATGGAAGAACTTAAAAAGCACGGCCGCGAAGACATCGTCGTGATCGTCGGCGGGGTGATTCCTCCCCAGGATTATCAGGAACTCTATGATGCCGGCGTAGCTGGTGTCTTTGGCCCCGGTACACCCATCCCGGAAGCAGCCATCAAAATATTACAGGTCATGCTCGATGAAGAGGAAGCCTGATTTGATTGAAAGACCGGTTTGGATGTTTATACCTGCCATGATTTGATGCATTGGTATAGCCTTTCCGGCGCCCTGATTGTGGAGGCCTTTTGAATCGAACCTAAGCTGAACCGTTGATAATGTCTCTTAATGTGCGTGTCTGCCGGAGCCCTTTCGCTACCGGCAGACACGCCTTTTTATGTTGTGGGATTTTTTTATCGCTGTTTTTAACCTGATCTTTTTCCATTTTTTTGGATTATGGTTACTTTTATTTGTCCTTACAATGGTTTGAGCCATTTTTATCAATCCGGGTGATAATAAAATCGGGTGATAAGATCGCTCGATAAGATCGGGCATAAAACCGGGCTGTTAAAACCGGCTTGTAAAAACTGCACCAACAAATATCGGCCAAATAAAAACCGGCCAAATAAATATCGGCCTGTAATATGGCCTATTATAAATCGGCCTCTATAAATTGGCCTACAAAAACCGGTTTGTATAAACCGCTCTAATAAATATCGGCCAAATAAGAACCGGCCTGAAAAAAATATAGAGCTATGATCCACCAATCAACATTTGTAAAAGCCAGCCTGTGTTTTCTGACAGGTATTTTCGCATTGACAGCCAGTTTTTCTGCTCTATATGGACAACAGCCTTCGATCCGTTCGATGGAATGGGGCTCGAACCTTAAGATCAGCCTGGAGCTGACCAATGACAGCAGCTATGTGCTTGATGTCGATCAGCTACCTCATTCCAATGGCCGTTATAGGAGGTCTCCCGGTCAATATACCTACTATCCCGCACGCCTTTCCGAAGATTTCATCCGGCGGTTAAAAAGCATCCCCCTGCATCTGAAAGCCACCTCCGGCAAGGCTTCTGCAGGGAAAACCTCTGCCTCCGGCCAGAATCCCTCCGGCAGTGAATTGTCTGGTGAACCCTCCTCTGGTAATAATGAAGTTTCGGCCGGGGCCCCCTCTTCCGATACAGCCTCCACCCGGAATTCTTCTGCTGACAGCCCCCCGGCTGATGGTTCCCCGGCCGCTGAACCTTCTGATGGTGTGGCTGCCATGACCCGGGATTCATTGACCCGGGATTCAATGGCCCCTGGTTCAATGGACCGGGATTCGATGCCCCGGGATTCAATGACCCATGAATCAGTGGCCCGGGATTCATTGCCCCGTGATTCAGTGCCCCGTGATTCATTGCCCCGGGATTCTTACCCGATCGATTCGGTGGTCTCAAAATCGCCTTCCCCAAAATCAAATAAAACCTTATGGAGCGCCCTTCATCAGCTTATTGGTGGGGGGTGGCCCCACTTCATCAATACCATGCTGTATGCCCTGGAAAAGGGTTACCTCGAGCTGGAGGCCCCTTTGATGAAACGCCCCGATAACCGGTGGAAACCGGATCCCGTGACTGAATCTTACCGCCGCACACGGAAATGGGACCATTATGTTCCGGTGAACCAGCGCTATGCCCACCGCGAATACCAAAAAAGAAAAGCCGAAGGCGAGCTGGGTCAAATCCGCGACATCCCCAGCCGGTTCATTTCCCTGTTTAAGGAAACCGGCAACTGGAAGTATAAAAGACTTAAAAAGAAAGGCAAAACCAAAAAGCTGGCCCGAATTGACCTGGTTAAGCTGCTGCTGGGTTCTTTTTACCTGGGTAAACCCCAAATCAAGTACATCAAGACCATGGTACTGAAAGCCGTGAACGATTATTCCAAAAACCGCCTGCCTTCGGTGATCATTTTTGATAATTTCCACGCCGCCGTTGCCATGAGCCTCAATGAGAAGGGGTACCGGGTGGACCGGGTCGTGTTCAATGACGCCGGGCAAATTTCCTCTTCCGCCAAGATCGAAAGAAGACGTAAGATCAGGGCCATCGTCGACAACATCAATCAGGTCAATAAAAAATTGTTCCAGGAACGCCTGAAGGATCATTATAAGTAGCGAATTGATCCATGGTTATGTAAAATCAGTTTAGATAACCGCCCTTCCTTGATTTACATTCTTCAAAGCCCTACCTTTAAATAATTAAAGGTCATTGTTCTATGAGCACCAGGGAAGTACTTGAGCATTATCCCCCGGAACGGGATCGTTTGCTGGTTATGTTGCATGCGATTCAGCGCAACAATGCGGGCAACAACATAGCCCCGGCCGATATCAGGCAGGTGGCTGAATATCTGAACACGACCACTGCTTCTGTTTATGGGGTGGTGCGCTATTACTCCATGTTCCGGGTTGAGCCCCGGGGGCAATACATCATCCGTCTTTGCAAATCTCCTTTGTGCAGGATGGTAGGAGCTTTCAATCTGCTGGCCTACATAGAGCAAAAGCTTTCCATCCGGATGGGGGAAACCACCAGTGATATGGTTTTTACCCTGGAGCCTTCCGAATGCCTTGGGTATTGTGACAGGGCGCCTGTGATGATGATCAATGAGCGGATATTTGTGGATTTGGATGAGAAGAAAGTGGAACAGATCATTGATGACCTTTTAAGTCAGGAAACCACAAAACGGGAGTAGCCGTGATAGAGCAAACCAAAATAGCACTCAGGAATGCCGGGTCGATTGATCCGCGAAGCATAGATGCTTATCAGGCCGCTGGTGGCTTTCAGGGGTTGAAAAAGGCATTAACCATGGATCCCGAGGAGATTGTTCAGGAACTCGAGCAATCCGGACTGAGGGGCAGGGGAGGCGGCGGCTTCCCCACCGGCCTGAAAGTGAAATTTACCCGCCAGGCTGAGCGCCATGGCAAAGGCAATAAATATGTGGTATGCAATGCCGATGAAGGTGAGCCGGGCACTTTTAAGGACCGGGTAATCATGGAAGGGGATCCGCACCTGATGGTTGAAGGCATGATCATTGGGGCCTTTGCCATTCAGGCTGAAAAAGGGTATGTCTATATCCGGGGCGAATATGTGGAGTCCATCGCCCGGGTGGAACAAGCCATCAAAAACTGCTATGAACGGGGGTATCTGGGCAGCAACATTTTGGACAGCGGTTATTCTTTTGACCTGGAGGTTCGCCTGGGGGCCGGTTCGTATCTTTGCGGGGAAGAGCTGACGTTGCTGGAATCGCTGGAGGGCAAGCGGGGATACCCGCGGATAAAACCTCCTTTCCCGGCCAATCAGGGGGTTTTTAATGCCCCTACACTGATCAATAATGTGGAGACCTTTGCCCATATGCCTGTGATTGTGGCTGAAGGGGGTGAGCAATATAAGAAACGGGGGACGGAAAAATCGCCGGGCACCAAAATTTTCACCCTTAGTGGTGATGTCAAGCAGCCGGGTTATTATGAGGTGGTTATGGGCACCACGCTGGGTCAGCTGATTTATGAGCTGGGCGGAGGCATGAAGAACGGGCATGGTTTTAAGGCGGCCTTGCTGGGTGGAGCTGCCGGGACCTTTGTCGATGAGTCGGTGATGGATACCCCGATGGGTTTTGATACCCTGCGGGAAAAGGGTGCCACCCTGGGCTCCGGTGCCGTGATGGTGATGGATGCTTCCCGATCATTGTATGAAATGATGCATTCCATCCTGGATTTTTTCGCCCACGAATCATGCGGCAAATGTGTTCCCTGCCGGGTAGGTACGCGCATGTTGCTTATGATGTGGGAAGGTGTTAAAGGTGGCAGTGCTGGCGAGAAGGCCCGAACCCTGGAGCAGATGCAAGAGGAGGCAGAGTATATGCAGGAAAATTCCCTTTGCCCCCTTGGCGGATCGCCCATTATATCCATAAAAAGTGCCGTTCACTATTTCAGAGATGAATTTTAACCCCAGGTTTTATGAGCCAACTCGTTAATCTTACCATAGATGGCAAACCCATACAGGCGCCTGAGGGAGCCAATCTGCTCCAGACGGCCCTGGACAATGGCATTCGGATTCCTTTTTTATGTTACCATCGCAAATTATCGCCCACCGGAGCTTGTAGGATGTGTGTCACCCGCATTAAGGGACAAAAGGGCCTGGTGATGGCCTGTACGGTCCAGGTGGAAGAGGGTATGGAGGTTACCGCTTTTGATGATGAGCTGGAATCGGCCAGGAAGCGAACGCTTGAATATCTGTTGGCCGAACACAATGAACATTACGATGGCACCTATTACGATGAGTTTTGGTACTGGATTCAGCATTATGACCTGGACATTCCGGAAAACAGGCATTATCCCAATATTTACCGCCAGATGCACTATCCGGTGGACGATACTTCACCCATACTCTCCTACAACGCTTCCAAATGCATTAAGTGCTTCCGCTGCATCAAAGCCTGCGATGAGGTTCAGGGGAAAAATGTGCTCAGCTTTAGTCAGCGGGGAATTGCTTCCTATATTGTAGCTGGAATTGATCATTGGGACGATTCGGAATGTGACGGATGCGGTGAGTGCGTTCAGTTGTGCCCGACGGGTGCATTGGTTGAAAAACCCCATCGCGAAGAGATCAACCTGGAGCGGGTGGAGAAGACAGTACGTACAACCTGCCCTTACTGCGGGGTGGGATGCCAATTGCTGCTTTACGTTCAGAATGGCAAAATTGTGCGGGCCGATGGGGTGGAGGGCATTCCGCCAAACGATGGGCGCCTTTGTGTGAAGGGCCGCTTTGGGTATGATTATGTGGCCCATCCCGACCGCCTGACCCATCCCCTGATTAAGAAAAACGGGACCTTTGAAAAGGCTTCCTGGGATGAAGCCCTTGATCTGATTGCCCGCAAATTTAGTGAGATCCGGAAAAGATACGGCACGCAGGCTTTGGGTGGCTACGGCTCAGCCAAATGCACCAACGAAGACAATTACCTGTTTCAGAAATTCATCCGCATTGCTTTTGGCAACAACAACCTGGATTATTGTACCCGCCTCTGCCATGCTTCCACAGTTACAGCCATGCTTAAATCACTGGGTAGCGGTGCCGGCAGCAATTCAATAGAAGACTTTGCCCAAACCGATTGCCTGTTCATCACCGGCAACAACATGATCGAAACCCACCCGGTGACGGCTACTTTTGTAAAAAATGGCCAGTATAAAGGCACCAGGGTGATTGTTTGTGATCCCAAGTGGACTAAGATGGTTAATTATGCCGACATTTGGCTTCAGCCCAAACTCGGCACCGATGTGGCCCTGCTTAATGGCATGATCAGGGTGATCATCGAGGAGGGCCTGATTGGTCGCGATTTCATCTGCAACTGGGTTGATGGCGGGATGGAGGCCTTTGAAAAGCTCCGGGAGAAAGTCTCGGGCTATACCCCGGAAGAAACCGAACGGATAACAGGGGTAAGCCCCGACAAATTCATGGAAGCGGCCCGCATATATGCCCGGTCGGCTACTGCAATGATTGCCACCGGCATGGGGTTGAGCCAGCAGCAGGTGGGCACCAACATGGTGTTTTCGCTGATCAACATGATGCTCATTACCGGGCAGGTGGGCAAGGAACACGCCGGGATTGACCCGCCAAGGGGGCAGAACAATGTGCAGGGGGTGACCGACATCGGGGTTTCGCCGATCAACTTTCCCGGGTATATTCCGGTAGGCAATCAGGACAACCGCCGCAAGCTGGCCCAACTTTGGGATGTGCCTTTTGAAGACTTGCCCGACAAGCCGGGTTTGACAACGGTCGAGATTATGAATGCCGCTTATGATGGCCAGATAAAGGGGATGTACATCATGGGCGAGAACCCTATGATGACCGATCCCAACCTGAACCATACCGGGGAGTCGCTCCAATCGCTCGAATTCCTCGTTGTTCAGGATATCTTCCATACTGAAACCACCCCTTATGCCGATGTGATCCTGCCGGCCGCCTCTTTTGCCGAAAAGGAGGGCACTTTCGTGAACAGCGACCGGCGGGTCTTGCGGGTGCGCAAGGCCGTTGAAAAACCCGGCCTGGCCCAGGAGGACTGGAGGATTGTCGATCAGATTGCCCGCCGGATGGGATACAACGTGGGCCAATATGAAAATGCCCGGGACATCTTTGAAGAGATCCGCCAGGCTACCCCCATCCTGGCCGGGGTTACCTATGACCGCATCGAGCATGAAGGCCTGCAATGGCCCTGCCCGGATACCAGCCACCCGGGTACCCCAACCCTCTTTTTGGAAGGGTTTAAAACCTCCAATGGCCTGGGTATCCTCAACCCGGTGGATTATACCCCCCAAACCGAGCCTGCTTCACCCGAATATCCCTATGTGCTCAATACCGGCCGGATGCTCTATCAGTACCATACCTCCACCATGTCGCGCAGAAATAAAGCTTTGAGTGATTTTGCCAATGAATCCTACGTGTTGATGCATCCCGGGGATGTCCGGGCCAACGGATTCCGCGATGGCGACCGCATCCGCCTGAGCAACCCGCGGGGCCAGCTCCAAACAACTGTCCGCTCCAGCCAACAGGTCAAACCCGGCGAGCTGTTTATGCCTTTCCATTTCCGGGAAGCATTGGTCAATAAGTTGACCCGTAGTGATTTGGATCCCGACTCCCGCATTCCGCCCTATAAATTTTCGGCCTGTAAAGTCGAAAAAGTGGAAATGTCAGGAGGCTGAACGTTAGATCATATAATGCACCATTACAAAATCGCCCCCAAAGTTTGACGCTCCTATGAAGCAATTATATTTTGCCCTTTCTGCCTCGATATTGTTTTTAGGCCTTTGGGCTTGTAATTTTCAACATTTCAAAAAAGACCAGGCTATGTCATCCCAGGAATTGATCATTTTTCACGCTGGTAGTTTGTCGGTGCCCTTTCAGGAGATTGCCGATTCATTTAAGCAGGCCCATCCGGATATAGAGTTAAAGATGGAGGCTGCCGGCAGTGTGGATTGCGCCCGGAAAATCACTGAATTGAACCGTCGGTGCGATATTATGGCTTCTGCGGATTACCGGGTGATCGATAAGCTTTTGATTCCCAAATACACAGACTGGTTGATACGGTTTGCAGCCAACGAGATGGTGTTGGTTTATCATGAAAAGTCGCGTTACCGCGAAGAGATCAATCAGCAAAACTGGCCGGATTATCTGTTGCGCGACGGGGTCTATTATGGCCGTTCCAATCCCGATTCGGATCCCTGTGGTTATCGGACGGTTTTAAGTTTGCGCCTTGCCGAGCAGTATTATGACAAATCTGGTATGGCCAGTCAGTTGCTGGCCAAGGACCGCCGTTTTATCCGGCCTAAGGAGACTGATTTATTGGCCTTGCTTGAATCAGGGGCTTTGGATTATGCTTTTCTTTACCGGTCAGTTGCTGAACAGCATGATCTTCCTTATTTGGAGCTTCCCGAACGCATCAACCTGGGCAATCCGGAGTTGGAGGATCATTATTCGGGTGTCAGTGTGGAGATAGCCGGCAAGGAACCGGGCGATCCGGTAGTGATGAAGGGCGAACCTATGGTTTACGGGGTTACCATGCTTCGGGATGCGCCCAATGTGGAAGCTGCCCGTGCTTTCCTTTCTTTTCTGCTCCAGGGTGACAAGGGAATGGCGATCATGGAGAAAAACGGCCAGCCTTCGCTGGTGCCAGCTCCCGGTCACCATTATTCGAACATTCCTGAAGACTTCCGTTCCTTTGCCCGCCCGGCTTCCTGAAAGAAACAACCCCGCTTAGCGGGGGTGACAAATTTAAGACCCCGCTAAGCGGGGTCTTAAAGCGGGGTCTCTACCCCCGCTAAGCGGGGTTGAACGGGGTATGTTAAGCCGGGGTAAGCCAGAGGGTTTGGTAGGGCTCGAGGGTGATTTCCTGATCAAACGACCATGTTTGGCCACTGATCAGATCGTGCATTTTACCCTGGCTTTCCAGCAGACGCAGGTCGAAGATGTGGCTTTGAGCGGTGATGTTGGAAATGCTCCAAAGCGACTGGCCCGATTCGTGGGTTCGCCGCAGGGCAAAGAGCTGGCTGCCCAAATCCAGGATGGCCTGGTCGGCATTGGGGTGAAAGGCGGGTTGACGGCTTCGGATGCGCATGAGTTTTTTCAACCGGGTGAACACCTGGTGGGCCGGATGGCTTTGATCATTGAGACGTTCGATCAGCTGATCATAATCCCATGTTTTGCGGTTGATGCTCCTGTTTTGACCGGTGCGGGCTACCTCCTGGTGGTCATTCTCTGTTGCCAGAAGCGAGTGGATGTAGAAGCCCGGAATGCCCCTGAGACTCATCATGATGGTTTGGGAACACAGAAAACGCTCTACCTGATGGTTGTCGGGACCCTCGTGGGTGCCCTTCATGGCATCGAACCACGAAATGTTGATCTCATAGGGACTTTCTGAACCATCGGGGTTGCTTTTGGTATTGACGTATCCGCCAAAAGCTTTCATTTGCCCTACCATCTCTTCCAGCCTGGAGGAGGGGATGATCCCTTCGGCCGGTCTTAAGCCAATGCCATCATGAGAAGCGGTAAAGTTGAAATAAGTGGCTTCATCATCGGGGGTGGGGATGGTTTGTGCCCATTCGGTGAGCTTTTGACTGTTGCCGGTGTGAAGGGTATACAGCAGCAGGGGAGGCAGGGGGAATTGATAAATCATGTGGGCCTCGTCAAAATTTTCCCCGAAATAGGAACGGTTTTCCCGGTCAGGTACATTTGTCTCGGTCAGCAGGATGGCATCGGGGTTGATCAGTTCGGCCAGTTCGCGCATCAGTTTGACGATGCGGTGTGTTTGGGGCAAATGGATGCAGGAAGTGCCAATTTTTTTCCACAGGTAAGCAATGGCATCGAGCCGGATGATGCGGATGCCTTGATTCAGGTAGAAGAAAAGCACCCTAAGTATTTCCAAAAGCACCCGCGGATTGGAAAAATCCAGGTCAATCTGATCCTGGCTGAAGGTGGTCCACAGGTGTTTTCCTCCCCGGGCCGTGTGGAATTTGGTCAGCAGGGGGGTGCTGCGCGGCCGTGTCACCTGCGAAAGATCGGTTTGCGGGTCTACTTCGATGAAAAAATCCGCTCCCGGCGACCGGCCCTGGAGGTAATTTTGAAACCACGGGTGCGCACTCGAGACATGGTTGACCACCAGATCGGCCATCAAATCGAACTCCTGCCCGATGCGGTGCAGGTCGTCCCAGGTACCGAGCCGGGGGTTGACCTGAAAGTAGTCGGTAATGGCAAATCCATCGTCGGAACTATAGGGGAAAAAAGGCAAAAGGTGGATGCAACTGATTTCCCATTCCAGGTGTTCATCCATGAAATGATGGAGGCTCTGTAACGGGCTCGTCTGTTTGCCGGTGATGGTGTTGCCATAGGTGATCATCACCGCATCGGTCTGGTCCCATTTGGTCAGGCCACAGGTGACTTCACTCAGGTTTTCTTCGATCAGGGCGTAAAGGTCTTCAAGGTATTTGTCGGTGATTTGCTGTTCGGGATATATATTGAGCAACAATTTTCTTATCCGCTTGCGGGCGGCTTCATAAAGGGTTCCCATTTAATTATTTTTTGTTATCCAGTTCAACGATTCCGATTCAATTCAGGGGTATTTAATTGAAATTCAGGTTTTATCCAGTTAATTCCTGTTGTTGGTTTAACGATTCCGATTCAATTCAGGAGTATGTGATTGAAATTCAGGTTTCATTCAGTTAATCCCTGTTATTGGTTCAACGATTCCGGTTGAAATAAGAGGGTATTTGATTGAAAATAAGTTTCTATTGAGTTATTCTTTATTGTCGAGTTCAACAGCTTCGTAGAATTGTTCCATAAAATCGGGAATGGCACTAATGACCCTTTTCCAGCTGGGGATGAAATCGGACTGCATGGGGTTGGACAGGAAATCTTCGCCGGCCATGTAGATGTTTTGGGCAAAGACTTCCACCATCTCCTCCTCGGCATGGTGGTCGAGGCTGAGTCCGTTCATTACCGCGTCGTTGTAATATTGTTCGACGTAGTCGAGGGCGATTTTATAGTAGGTGGCCTTCAGCGAGCGGAATGTTTCCTGGGAGAAGGTGTAGCCATTTTCGGCCAGTTCACGGAAGATGGCCTTGGAAATGTCGATGCTCATGCGCGAGAGGCCTTTCTCGCGGTCTTCCTGCGAGAGGGGTTGGTGTTTATGGTCGTATCGGTCGGCGATCTCGACCTGACAAATGCGGTTGATGGGGTTAAGGCGTTTGACCTCAGAGAGCAGGCCAATTTCCAGGCCCCAGTCGCTGGGGATGCGTATGGTTTTGACCACGTCGGCGCGCATGGAGAATTCTCCGGCCAGGGGGTATCGGAAACCATCGAGGTACCTGAGGAAGCTGACATTTCCAAAGAAAACTTCCAGGGAACGCACCAGGGGATACACCAGCAGCCGGGTTACACGGCCTTTGAGCTGGCCTTCGGCTTCACGGTAATAGAAGCCTTTGCAGAATTTATAGTTGAACCGGGGGTCGGCCACCGGATAAAACAGCCGGGCCAGCATGGAGCGGGAGTAAGTGATGATATCGGCATCATGCAGGGCAATGGCCTCAGAACGGCCGGAAGCTATGAAGTATCCGTAACAAAACCAGGCATTCCGGCCTTTGCCCATTTGGCTGGGAGCGATTTGTTTTTTGATCAGCAGATCGTCAAGGGCCTTCATGCGCGGACCGTCGTTCCATAAAATCCGATGATGCTGAGGAAGACGGGAAAAATATTCCCTGGCGTGTTCAAACTGCTCCTTATTGGCCCGGTCGAGCCCAATGATGATTTCATTGATATAGTTAACTTTCTGCAGTTCATCCAGGATGCGCGGAAGGGCATCGCCTTCCAGTTCCGAATACAAACAGGGTATGACCAGCGCCATGGGTCGGTTCTCGGCAAACTTTTCCAGCTTTTCTTCCAGATCTTCAGTGGTGCGGTTCCTTAAATTGTGCAAGGTAGTAACCCATCCATTTTGATAAAAATCACCCATGATACCTCCCTTTTATAGTTAAACCCTTAAAATTATAAAATCTTCATCGCTTTAGGATGAAGCTCTGCTTTATATTTTGGTTAAACTCTAAATGTTGGTTGATTCGATGATAAAGGGGGATGGATCATTATTTTAATTGTTCATTGACAATTGTTATACAGATTTACCGGCCAACCATTTTTTTGCAAAGGGTCAATATTTTTTAAGCTTCGTTGGTGGCATAAAGGAGCGGCCCGATCCTGGGTTCCTTTAGGCATTAAAGAAGGGCAAAGAAGGCCTATTCAATCATTTTCGCAAGGCTTGTTAAATCTTTAATGATAAAACCGGGGCGCAGGTTGCGCAGCTCTTTGTAGGTCTCGCGCAGCCGGAGGGAACGGCGGTCACCTGCAAAAAGGGCTGTTTTGAAACCTACCTGGCTGGCAGGCCAGATGTCCTTATACATATCATTTCCCACGTAAAGGGTTTCGGCCGGAGAAATGCCATGATTCGTATGAAGTCGCTCTTTAAGGAGCTCAAACAGGGCAGTATCGGGTTTGGCCCTGCCTGTTTGATAGCTGAAGATGGAGAGGGCAGGTTCGAAATGCCGGATTTGGTCTGTTTCGGTTAATGGTTTTCCAAGGAAGAAGTTCATGATCATCGGGGTATAAAACTGGGCATTGGAGACAATCCCCAGGTGCACGCCTTTTTCCCGAAGATGTTCCAGGGTAGTTTGCATGCCGGGCATGGGGTATATTTTGTTGGCCATCAGTTCAAAAAATAAGGCGAGCACTTTGATGTTGCTGTGCTTGGTGATGGCAATGTTTCCGGCCTGATGATGGCGTTTCAGAGTCTTTTGCCAAATTCGGGTGATGACCACTTCGGGATGGGGATAACCGTTTCCCGTAAGCCGGGCATGTTCCTGCTCAATGAAACGGCGAAAATCTTTCAGCAGGTGTTGGAGGATTTCATCCCGGGTGTGGATGCTTTTGGCATTGATGTCAATATGTCCCTTTTTTAAGGCTTTTTCGAGGAACCCCGTGCTGAATTCCGCCTGGTCAATATCCCCTGAAGCGGAGATCAGCAGCGTTCCATAAATGTCGAAGATGCAGGCCCGGAGGTTTGCCTCGGGCTTCCAGCTTTCCCTGACTTGCGTGGGGAGGGGCTGGAGCTCATCCAACTGATTGAGATAGTCTTCGATAGGTTTCCACGAGCTTTTTTCCATAAGTCTCAAGCGAATAATATTGAACGATTCGATGGATGTTGTCTTCGATGGTCTGGGGGTCAACTGTCTCCAGTAATTGATGCAGGGCCGGGTTGATCCTGAAAAGCTCTTCCTGTCGTTTTGTATCATGTGAGATTTTAAGGATCTCGTACATCTGGTCCTGAACGGGAAGATCTTTGAAATCGCTGTCTCTTCCGGGAATGATGATTTGGTTATACAATCCGGGAAATACCATTCCTGTTTGCAGGAAATCGCGGGTGATGTAATCGATTTTTCGTCCCACAACCGGGGTATGGTACAGCCAGGGTTCCATATAGGTCATTCCAAATCCTTCGCGGATGCTGGTGGTGATGCAAAGATCCGAGCCTTTAACCAGCCGGGGAAAATCTATTTTTTCACCGGCTTCAAACAGGACGTTGTTCAGGTGGTTTTCCTGGCAAAATGTTTTCCACTGGTTGTAATGTTCCAGTTCAAGGGGATTTTTGGGGGCCAGGGTTACCAAAAATACCGCTGATGAGCGAAAGAGTTCAGAGAGGAGGATCAACTCGCCGATGTTTTTTCTTCGGATCACGCGGACCGGGTAAGTGACGATTTTGGTTTGGGGGTCGAGGGAAAAGGTGGCGGTGATTTTTTTCTTGCAGGAGGTTTTATCGGGCAGGGATTGGGTATTGGGAACCGACACCGGGTTGGGCAGCAGAGCAATGTGGCCCTCATCGATGCCCTGGTTTAACAGCCGTTGTTGGTCGCCACTGTTGATGACGGCAAAATGGTAGTTTTCCAGGTTACGCGGATACATTACCATGGAGGGTTCCATATGCAGGCCATCGCGCAGGATATATTCGAGGAAGGCCATATTTGCCGGGCGGTCTTCGGCAAAATCATGGGCGTGGTTAAGCACCAGCCTGCCTTCTTCGGCCAGCCGGTAAAGGCTGTAGGTGACCAATGGATTTTTCCCGAGGTTCAGGTTGTGAAAATGGATGATTTCATCCTCATCCAGCAATTCCTTCAAAAAATCGTTCAGGCGGGCAATAGCCGTATTTATTTTTGCTGGTGAAGGATGCTCGTCAAACAGGTAATTCAGCTCTTCATGAACGATCACCTCTACACCCTGTTCTTTGTAGCGGTACGGATCATCGGTTTGGCCACATACCACCCGCAGGCGAATGTTGGGGTGATCCTGCGAGAGGCTTTTGACCTGTGAGTCGATGATCCGGGTTACGCCTCCTGGGTGGAGGTGGTGGTGCATGATCGCGACTTTTCCGGGTTCCATGTTTTTTGACCAAAAATTAATAAAAATGATGGGTTATTCGTCAAATGATGGTTGATGCAGGCTGTTTCACCAGACAACCCCGTGGCCATTGGCAGAAAACCAAAAGGGTGGCCCGAACCCCAGCCTTCACTTTTTCCGCTCTTCTCGGGGCCAGAAAAGACAATAAGCGGAAAACCAAAAAAAACCGCCTTTGAAAAGGCGGTTAGAGCGATATTCTTAACTCGGATGGCAAAACGTAAAAACTGGATTGGTTTAGCCCAGGTACTTTTTCAGCAATTTGTTTTTGGAGGAATGCCGCAGCCTTCTGATGCCTTTTTCTTTGATTTGGCGAACCCTTTCACGGGTCAGGTTTAACTTCTGGCCGATTTCTTCCAGCGACATTTCACCCACGCCCAGGCCAAAGAAATACTTAATCACGGCTTTCTCTTTTTCCGGGAGTACGCTCAGGGTCCTTTCAATCTCGCGGCTCAGCGATTCGTTCATCAGGGTTCCGTCGGCATCTGGTGCATCCTGGTTTTCCATCACATCCAGCAGGCTGCCGTCTTCGTCATCATCAAAAGGGGCATCCATTGAAAGGGGTTTGCCCGAGAGCTGAAGGGTCTTTTCCACTTTTTCCTTGGGCAGGTCAACCATTTCAGCCAGTTCCTCGGAAGTAGGGGTGCGATCGTTTTCCTGCTCCAGTTTGGAATAGGCCTTATGCAGTTTATTGATCGAGCCGACTTTGTTCAGCGGCAGCCTTACTACCCTTGATTGTTCAGCAATGGCTTGGAGAATGGACTGGCGAATCCACCAAACGGCATAGGAGATGAATTTAAATCCTTTGGTTTCATCAAAACGCTCTGCTGCTTTGATCAGTCCGAGATTGCCTTCATTGATCAGGTCAGGCAGGCTGAGGCCCTGAAATTGATATTGTTTGGCTACCGAAATTACAAACCGAAGGTTAGCCCTGGTTAACTTTTCTAACGCCGCTTTGTCTCCCTTTTTGATCCGCTGGGCCAGCTCTACTTCTTCGTCCGGGGTCAGCAGCTCCTCTTTGCCAACTTCCTGCAAATACTTCTCCAGGGATGAACTATCTCTGTTGGTAATTGATTTAGTGATCTTTAATTGTCTCATCTCGGCATCTGGTTTTTTCTAAGTTCCAAATAATTAACTCTTTATGATAACGCGAAAAATTAATGCAAATTTTACAAAGTAATGAAATTTTTTATTATTATGCCACTCTTGTTTTTAACACTTTTGAGGCCTACCTTTTTAATTTTTTGAATTTTTTCTGGAAAAATGTTATCTTCAGAAGGGTGGTTCAACGCTACGAAAAGTAACGCATAAAGTTGTATATTGTTGAACATAAAATTTTCAGCCTAAAACTTTAGGGCAAACCACCCTGGCTTTCCGATGAAGCATAACGATAAGATGTATTATAAAATTGCCCTGAGCATGATTTCTCATATCGGGCCGGTATTGGCGCGCCGATTGGTGGATTATGCGGGCAGTGCGGAAGCGGTATTCAGGCAGGGCAGGGGGCCGTTGTTAAAGATACCGGGTTTGGGAAGCCACATTGTTGATGCCATAAGAGATAAAGCGCTTTTTAAGCGGGTGGATCAGGAGATGGATTTTATGGCGCGTTACGGAATAAGGCCGGTTTTTTACCAGGACAATGATTATCCGGGGCGGTTGAGAAATTGCGAGGATGCCCCGGTATTGTTGTATATGAAGGGGAATGTGGATATCGAGCGAGGTAAGATGCTAAGTATTGTAGGGACCCGAAAAGCCACAGCCCAGGGCCTCGAAAATTGTCGGCGACTGGTAGAAGATTTGGGCGGGACTCATTCAGACCTGGTTATTGTCAGCGGTCTGGCTTACGGCATTGACATCTGTGCCCACAGGGTGGCTTTGACCCGCCATATTCCGACTGTAGCGGTTTTGGGGCACGGGATGGATACAATTTATCCCTCGGTTCACCGTAAGACTGCTGCGGAAATTGTGCAAAACGGGGCGCTGATCAGTGAATTTTCGACCCAAACCCCGTTCATTCGGGGCAATTTCATCAGCCGCAACCGGATCATCGCCGGGTTATGTGATGCCACGGTGGTGGTCGAGTCGGGTGAAAAAGGCGGGGCTTTGATCACCGCCGATATTGCCAATTCCTATAACCGCGATGTGTTTGCTTTTCCCGGAAGGGTGGATGATTTGCACTCGAAAGGATGCAATCAGCTGATCAAGACCAATAAGGCTTTATTGATTGAAGGTGCCGGCGATCTCCAATATATTATGGGTTGGGAAGTCACCCGGCAGAAGCACAGGCTCATCCAACGCCAGCTTTTTGATCACCTCAACGAGGAAAACCGCCAGATCATTGACCTGTTGAAAAATCACGGGGAACTTTCCATTGATCAAATCGGTCAGCTTTGTCATCGGCCGGTGAGCCAGGTTTCTCCCCTTTTGCTTGATCTGGAGTTGAAGGGACTTGTACGGTGCCTGCCAGGGAATCTATACAAATTGTTGTTCTACCAGCAATGACAATTTTCATAAAATGTTGCACAACATAAATAAGTTTTGTCTTGGCCATTTCCTTTATAAACAGAAGCTAATCGCAATGGAGTGGGGATGGCTGATTTTGTGTTTTTTATCCAGCCGGGAAAATTGTTTTACGGTTACAAAATTTTAGCTATGTTTGTTTACAGATCGTTACCTAAACCAATATTTTCAAACCAAAAACACATTCAACATGGATCCACGAGTAGAAGAATTTATGGCTCAGATTACTGCCAAAAACCCTGGTGAAGGTGAATTTCATCAGGCGGTACAGGAAGTAGCCGAATCCTTAATCCCTTACATTGAAGAAAATCCCAAGTATAAGCATGCCAAAATTTTGGAGCGGATTGCCGAGCCCGAGCGGGTGGTTATGTTCCGCGTGCCCTGGTTGGATGACAAAGGAGAAATACAGATCAATAAGGGTTACCGCATTGAGATGAACAGTGCCATTGGACCTTATAAGGGGGGATTAAGATTTCACCCGACGGTTAATTTGAGCATTCTGAAATTTTTGGCTTTCGAGCAAGTCTTCAAAAACAGTCTGACGACCCTGCCGATGGGAGGTGGAAAAGGTGGTTCAGACTTTGATCCTAAAGGCAAGAGCGACAATGAAGTGATGCGGTTTTGTCAAAGCTTTATGACAGAGCTTTACCGGCACATTGGACCCAACACCGATGTACCGGCTGGAGATATTGGTGTAGGCGGCCGCGAGATAGGTTACCTGTTCGGGCAGTATAAGCGGCTAAAGAATGAATTCACCGGGGTATTGACCGGCAAGGGCATTCAGTATGGGGGCAGCCTGATCAGGCCTGAAGCGACCGGTTTTGGCGCCACCTATTTTGCCCAGGAAATGTTGGAGGCTGAAGGCGACGGGATCAAAGGCAAGAAAGTGGCCATTTCCGGTTCAGGCAATGTGGCCCAGTTTGCCACCCAGAAGGTCAACGAGATGGGCGGAAAAGTCATTACGCTCTCCGATTCAGGTGGTTTCATCCATGATCCCAATGGCATTGATCAGGAAAAGCTTGAATATGTCATGGAGCTGAAGAACATTAAACGGGGCCGGATCAAGGAATATGCCGAGAAATATGGTGTTGAGTACCATGAGGGCAAACGCCCATGGAGTGTTACTTGTGATATTGCCCTGCCTTGTGCCACCCAGAATGAAATCAATGAGGATGAGGCCAAAACCCTGATCAAGAATGGATGCCGGGTGGTATCGGAAGGGGCCAACATGCCCTCGACACCGGAAGCCATTGAGGTCTTTTTGAACAACAAGATCCTGTTTGGCCCCGGTAAAGCAGCTAATGCCGGCGGTGTATCCGTTTCAGGCCTGGAAATGACCCAAAACTCCATGCGTCTGCCCTGGAACAGGGATGAGGTGGACAAGCAGCTTCAGCAAATCATGAAAAACATCCATCATACCTGCCAGAAATATGGCAAGGAAGGCGATTATATCAATTATGTGAAAGGCGCCAATATTGGAGGCTTTGTAAAAGTCGCCGAGGCCATGCTGGCACAGGGTGCAGTATAAACGATTTTAGTTTTATGGGCTTAAAAGGAGGGGTTTTTGAACCCCTCTTTTTTATTTGTTGATTTTTTAGCAAGTTTGCACCTGGGAATGAAGCAAGGCGATTGTATGGAATTAATTGACTCTCATGCTCATATATACCTGGACGATTTTTTATCCGACCGCACCCAGGTGATTGAAAATGCCAGGAAAAATGGGGTTAGCCGGATTTACCTGCCCAACATCGATTCGGGCAGCATCGATGATTTGTTGAATCTGGCCGGGGCTTATCCCGATTATTGCAAACCGATGATGGGATTGCACCCCACATCGGTGAACGAGGATTATGAGCAGGAACTGGCCACGGTTAAACAATGGCTTGATAAGCGTTCCTTTGCTGCCATTGGCGAGATCGGGATTGATCTGTACTGGGATAAGACCTATGCCGGGCATCAGCAAGAGGCTTTTAAGCGGCAGCTTCACTGGGCCATGCAGAAGCAGATGCCCATTGTTATTCATTCACGGGATTCCTTTGATGAGATTTTTCAGGTCATTGAACAGGTCAACGATGGGAGCCTCTATGGCATCTTCCATAGTTTTGCCGGCCATTTGGATCAGGCCCGCTATATTATAGATAGGGGTTTTAAGATCGGGATCAACGGGATTGTGACCTTTAAGAACTCGAGCCTGGATGAAGTGGTTCGCGAGATTGACGTCGGCCACCTGGTGGTCGAGACCGATGCCCCCTTTCTGGCCCCTGAACCCAGGCGCGGGCGACGCAATGAAAGTGCCTATGTCCGGTATGTGTGTGAAAAAATTGCCCATCTAAAAAATATGGATCCCGAGCAGGTGGCAGCGATCACCACACAAAATGCAATGGATATTTTTTTAGATTGATGGATTCACAAGGGGAAATGGCTATACTGATCATTTATACAGGTGGCACCATTGGTATGGTGCGTGATCCGGGAACGAATGCCCTGCATCCTTTTGATTTTTCCCACATTCAGGATCAGGTTCCCGAAATTAAAAGTTTTGGTTCCACCATTGATGCCATTGCTTTTTCTCCTTTGATTGACTCATCGGATGTGACTCCTGAATTTTGGGTGAAGCTGGCCACCCTCATTGAGAAGCATTATCTGGATTATGATGGTTTCATTGTCTTGCATGGCACTGATACAATGGCCTATACGGCTTCGGCCCTTAGTTTTATGCTGGAGAACCTGCAAAAGCCGGTTATTTTGACGGGCAGTCAGCTGCCCATTGGAACTTTGCGGACCGATGGCAAGGAGAATCTGATTACCGCCATTGAAATTGCCGCGGCCCATAGGGATGGTCAACCCCTTGTACCGGAAGTGGCCCTCTACTTTGAAAATCGGCTTTACCGGGGAAACCGAACCACCAAGACCAGCTCCGAGCATTTCAATGCTTTTTCTTCGCCCAATTATCCTGCCCTGGCTGACATCGGGATCAACATCAAATACAATCATCAGGCCATCCGTTATCCCACTACCCTCCGTTCTTTGCACATCCATCAGAGACTGGAGACCGATATTGCGGTCTTGAAACTGTTCCCGGGCATCAGCGAAAATATGGTGAAAGCGGTCACCCGGGATGATAAGGCACGAGGCATCATTTTAGAAACCTATGGTTCGGGCAATGCCACCACCGAAGACTGGTTTATCCGGGAGATTCAGGATGCTGTAAAACATGGGAAAGTGGTGGTGAACATCACCCAATGTCTTGCCGGTAAGGTAGATATGACTGCCTATGAAAACGGCCGCAGGTTATTGGATGCTGGTGTCATGGGCGGATATGACCTGACCACCGAGGCGGGTTTAACCAAATTGATGTTCCTTTTAGGGTTGGGCCTTGATAGCCAACGGATTCACAAAAACATGGAGTTTTCCCTGCGGGGAGAAATTAGCAGCTAAATATTTTATGAATTATAATTTTTTGTAATTTGTGCCGCAAAATTAACGGCAAGAATTTACGGAGAAGTGGCCGAGCGGCCGAAGGCGCACGCCTGGAAAGCGTGTTGGCGCCACAAGCGCCACGAGGGTTCGAATCCCTCCTTCTCCGCCGGAGATTAAAAATTGGAAATCGAAATTTTTTAGTACTTTTAACCAACAATTCATTAATCAAAACAGAAGACAAACCATGAAAAGATTATTCACAACTATCGCAGTAATCGGATTAGTAATCTTGGGCACCACTGCATTTACTGTGGCTCAAGAGGAAGGACAAGCCGACACCACTGTACAGCAAGACACAGCGATGGCTGCAGCGGATACAGCTGCTGCTGATACGACCGCTGCTGCAGCAGAAGAAGAGGAAGCAGCACAAACCAGTTCCCTGCACAAACAGGTAAAGCAGAAGTTTATTGATGGTGGTCCTGCTTTTATGGGCGTGGTACTCCTGTCATTGATCTTTGGTTTAGCTGTTTCCATTGAAAGGATCATTTATTTGAATCTTTCAACCACCAATACCAATAAGCTCCTCAAGAAGGTTGAAGATGCCCTGGAAGAAGGCGGTATTGAATCGGCCAAGGAAGTTTGCCGCAACACCCGCGGGCCGGTGGCTTCGATCTTCTATCAGGGTTTGGACCGGGCCGATGAAGGCGTGGATGTCGCTGAAAAATCGGTCGTTTCCTATGGCAGTGTTCAGGCCGGATTGCTTGAACAGGGATTGACCTGGATTTCTCTTTTCATTGCCATTGCCCCAATGCTCGGTTTCCTTGGTACTGTTATCGGTATGATTCAGGCCTTTGAAAACATTGAGGCAGCCGGAACCATTTCGCCCTCGGTTGTGGCCGGTGGTATTAGTGTGGCTCTGATTACTACTGCTTCCGGTTTGATCGTAGCTGTAATCCTTCAGCTGTTCTATAACTATATTGTCTCCAAGATCGACAGCATCGTCAACGACATGGAAGATGCCTCCATCTCCCTGGTTGACCTGATCTACAAGTACGGAAGAAAGAATAAATAGTACAAGAAACTTTAAATCGATCAAGTTATGCTGAAAAGAATTATCATCATTATACTGGGGGCAGTATCGGTTATCCTCGGGATTATGTATTATGCCGGCGGTGAAATGGCTGGTGGCGAACCCATCTATACCGATCACATTCTGATCTGGGGCGCTATTCTGGCCGTGATTGCCGCTGCCATGGCATTGCTTTTCCCGTTGGCCCAGATTATTGCCCAACCCAAACGGGGCAAGGGGACCCTCATTGGCATCCTCTCCCTGGTGATTGTGGTACTGATTGCCTATGGATTGGCCTCGTCCGAACCGTTGAGTTTCCCAACCCCCAATCCTGACAATGTGCCACCAGTGCTGAAAAGAGTGGGCACCGGTTTGATTACCATGTACCTGTTGGTAGGCATCGGGCTGGTTTCCATTCTGTTCACGGAGATTTCTAAATCATTCAAGTAGAAAATATATCGGGTGAGGTATCCGTTTTACCAACAGATGCCTCATCAGGGAAATCCTAAAATAATAAAATTATGGCAAGACCTAGCGGTGAATTTAATGCAGCCCCAATGGCAGACATTGCTTTCTTGCTGCTGATCTTTTTCCTGGTGGCCACTACCTTTGATGTGGATACCGGGATTATGAGAAAGCTGCCGCCCATTCCCGATGAGCAGCAGCAACGCCAACAGCAGGATAAGCAGATTAAGGAACGGAATGTCTTTGAGGTGCTGATTAATTCCAATGACCAGCTTCTGGTGGAAGGTGAGCCAATGGATATTAGTAATTTGCGTGAAAACGCAAAGGAATTCATTGCCAACCCCCGGAATAAAGAAGATCTGCCTGAGATGAAGGTCAAGGAGGTGCCTTTCTTCGGCCAGACCGAAACCACCAAGGGGATTATTTCTCTGCAGAACGACCGCGGTACTTCTTACGAAATGTATATTAAAGTGCAAAACGAGCTTACTGCTGCCTACAATGAACTCCACGACGATTTGGCCATGCAGAAGTTCGGCAAGCACTATAAGAAGTTGAATGAGGAGCGAAAGGATGCAATCGATGAGATTTATCCCATGATCATCTCAGAGGCTGAACCTAAAAACGTCGGAGGTAATTAATATGGCTAAATTCAGAAAAGAGGGAAAAAAAGAGATCCCTCAGATATCCACAGCTTCTTTGCCGGACATTATTTTCATGCTCATCTTTTTCTTCATGGTGAGTACAACCATCCGGGAGACACAACTGATGGTGGAAAATAAAGTGCCGGGCGCTACCGAGGTGAAAAAACTTGAGCGCAAAGACCTGGTAAGCTATATTTATATTGGCAAGCCCAAGCGCCAATTCCAGGATCTCTATGGTACGGAGCCCCGTATCCAGCTCAACGATTCGTTTGCCAAGGTAGATGATATCCGGGATTACATTGCCACCGAACGCAAGCAGCTGGACGAAAGCGAAAGACCCAAGATGACAACCTCCCTAAAAGTGGATGAGGACACCAAAATGGGGGTTGTCACCGATGTCAAACTGGCACTGCGCAAAGCAAGTGCCCTGAAGATCAATTATTCGGCGCGTGAAGTCAAACAGGTCTATTAGCCGGCCTTCGACTTTACATAACCCATACCCATTAAGGTTGCCCTGGATCCGATCATCCGGGGCAATTTTTTTTGGTGAAGTGTTTGCATGGGGCTTTTGTTTGTCTTTTTGCCTGCGGCGATGACAAACTGGAATGAAGGGTAAAGCGGGGAAATTAAAGGTTATTTTTCAGGCGTATTTTTAGCTGTTCAACTATGTAAAAAACGGCCGGGCAGATATAGGTGTCCCTGATCAGGAAGGAGAGGGTTTTGTGGAAGTCGCGCCGGTCGGTGTAGGGATATTCCCTGCATGATCGGGGCCTTTGGGGGTATATGCTGCAATAATGATCGGGCATCAGAAAAGGGCAGGGGGCTTGATGGAAGACATAATCCCCCTCCTCGTCTGTTTTCAGGTACCGATCGGTAAATTGGGCCGGTTTGATGCCCAGTACCCTGGATATCCGGTTGATGTCCTTGTCGTGGAGAATGGGGCTGATGCTGCTGCAACAGTTGGCGCATTCAAGGCAGTCCATTTTAGAAAAGGCCTCCTGATGCAGCTCATGAACCAACTCATCAAGATGAAGCTTTTTTGCTTGTGGTTTGAGCTTTTTTAAAAAAGCCCGGTTCTCCTTTTCAGCATCCGCTGCACGCTGTCTGAGGTTATGTAAAGATAATTCACTCACTGGGCCTGATAAAAGATCTTTTTCTGATGCGGGGCAGTCTTTTGATTTGCGACATGAAAAGGCCGCTGATCACCAATGCAATACCGAACATCTTCAATACCGTAAGGGTTTCCCCCAGCATGAAGAAGGCAAAAACGGCCGTCAAAACAGGGATGGCATTGGTAAAGGCATTGGAACGGGTCACCCCGATTTTGTTTATGGCTATGGTAAAAAAGATGAAAGCAAGGGAGGATCCAAATACAGCCAGCTCAATCATGGGCACAACGGCTTGCTGCTGGAATCCGGTTGAAATAAAATGATCCCATTCAAATAGTAACAACAGCGGCAGGAAGAAGAAGATGCCAATGATGTTGTGGTAGGTGACAATGCTCACCGCGTTGTACCGGCCTGAAAGTTTTTTGACTACAATGCTGTAGCCTATACCGGCACCTACAGCCAGGAATAAAAGGAGAATGCCTACCGCCGATGCCTCCACATCATGGCCCCGCTCAAAAATAACCAACCCCACCCCCACGATGGAAATGACAATGCCGATGATGTTGAAGCGCATGATTTTCTCCCGGAAGAAGTAGGCCGTTACAAAGGGGCTGAAAAGGGGAATGGTCGAGATGATTACCGCTGAAATGGTCGAGGAAACTTCTTTGACCCCAAAGCTCTCACATAAGAAATACAGGAAGGGCTGAAAAAGGGTGACCAGCAGAAAATATTTGAAGTCGCTCATCTTCATTCTCTGGAGTTGCCGCATCGGCAGCATCAGAATAACCAGGATGAGCGACGAGATAACCAGGCGCAGGAATACGGTGGTGATGGGATTGTAAAATTCAAACACCATCTTATACCACACATAGGTAAGACTCCAAAAAGTCATGGCCAGAATCACGCTCAGGTAGGCCGCAAACAACCCCTTTTTCATTTTGCTCGGATTTTAGCCGGCAAATATCCCAAAAAAGATTTTTTAGACCAAGTATATACTAAATAAGTTTCACAGAACATTTTTAATAAAAGAAAATATGATTAAATTTACACAACCTAAAAAAAAGTGAAAATGTTTAATTTATACAGGATATGGCGGCCGATTCGAATGAAATACTGATCAAAATCAGAAAGATTGTTCGTTCAATTAATTTGGAATCGAAGAAAATACAGAAGGAGTATGGCGTAAGCATTCCCCAGATATTGTGTCTGGAGTATCTGAACCGTTCTGAGAATTACCAGGCGACTCAGAAGGAATTGCGGGATTATTTAAACCTGAATTCGAGTACTGTCTCGGGCATCATCAATCGTTTGGAGCGCAAGGGGTACATTGCGCGGCTTCCCAAGCGGGCTGATAAGCGAACCACCCACATTGTAATGACTTCAAAAGGTTCAGAACTACTTAGGAACACCCCTCATCTTCTGCACGAAAAATTGTCCAAGAAGCTGGAGAACATCCCCGACAATCATACCAGTGACATCAGCGACGCCCTGGATTTGATCATTGATTATCTGGGCATTGATGATGTGGATGCTTCACCGGTGATCACCGTTGAAGACCGGTTATAGCTTATTATAAGGCAGATTGCAGATGCCTGGTTGGATGGGAAAAATTTTTTCGTTAATTTTGTCGTGCAGAAACTTTTTGAACCCTTTGGCCAAAGTTCTGAATAATTGACCTTTATGTTGGAAACGCGAATTTTTTTCTGGTGAACAGGTTTGCCAAAGGCCTGGGGTTCAAAGCCACCAGATGAAAACGATCTGAATGGAAATTTTTTACGACAAAGCCAGATTGGTAGAACTCAGGAGGCTTCTTCACCGGCATCCTGAGTTGTCTGGCCAGGAGCACCAAACCGCCGGGCGGGTCAAGCGTTTGTTGATGGATGATCAACCCGATCAGTTGATTGAGCAGCTCGGCGGGGCTGGATTGGCTGCGGTATATGAAGGCCAAGAGCCGGGGCCGGCTCTTTTGTTCAGATGTGATCTGGATGCCCTGCCAATAGAGGAGGTCAATGACCTGGCCTATCGTTCGCAGCATCAGGGCCGGGCGCATAAGTGCGGGCACGATGGTCATATGGCGATCATGAACGGGTTATCGATGGCCATTTCCGCCAACCGCCCCAGGCGGGGCAGGGCCATTTTGCTGTATCAGCCCTCGGAGGAGAATGGGCAGGGAGCCCGGCGGGTCCTTGAGGATGAAAGGTTCCCCCAGATTGCCCCCGATAAGGTTTTTGCCCTGCATAATTTGCCCGGATATGCAGCAGGCTCAGTGGTTTTGAAATCCGGCACTTTTGCAGCGGCCTCTAAGGGAATGGTCTCTCAGCTTTATGGGAAGACCGCCCATGCGGGTGAACCTGAAAACGGCCGCTCACCGGGTATTGCCATGGCCGATATTGTCCGCGACCTCACCTGGCTGCCTCAAAATTGGTCTTTTGAGGATTTTGCCCTGATTACGGTGATCCATGCCCGCCTTGGCGAAATAGCCTTCGGTACAACCCCCGGTTACGCCGAGGTAATGGCCACCCTCCGAACTTACTCCAATCCTGACATGGATCAACTCACCTCCCGGGCCGTGGATATTGTCCAGCAACATGCCCGTTCCCATTCCCTGGAAAATGAAATCTCCTGGCGGGAGGCTTTCCCGGCTACGGTCAATGACAACGCCGAACTGGAGATGCTTCGGGAGGTGGCAAGGAAAGAACGGGCCCCAATGGTTGAACTCGATGCACCCCTGCGATGGTCGGAGGATTTTTCCAATTTTACCCTCAAATACCCCGGGGTGCTTTTTGGGTTGGGTTCTGGTGAACATACCCCGCAATTGCACAATCCCGATTACGACTTTCCCGAGGAGATCATCGAACCCGGAATAAGGATATTTTATGGCATTTACCGGCATTATTTAAAATAAGCACCGTATATTATGGCCGCAACTTCTCGTATTGAGATCAATAAAGCTGCATTGATCCATAACCTTACGTTTTTACAGAGTTATCTCGGCGAGCAGGTGAAAATTTCATCTGTCGTTAAGGCCAATGCTTACGGCCATGGCATTGAGCAATTTATCCCGATTGCTGAGGAGGCCGGTGTGCAGCATTTTTCCGTTTTCAGTGGTGATGAAGCCCATCGGGTGTATCAAATCAAACAGCCTACCTCCGATATCATGGTGATGGGCTGGATGAGCGATGATGATTTGGAATGGGCCGTGCGCAGCGGTGTGGAGTTTTTCGTCTTTGAACAGGAAAAACTGGAAACGGCCCTTGATTATGCCCGTCAATACAACACCCGGGCCATTATTCATCTGGAGGTTGAGACCGGTATGAACCGGACCGGGTTCAGTCAGCAGGCCCTTCACAAGGTAGTCAAGCTGATCACTTCCAACGAGCAATATTTCCGTGTGCGTGGATTGTGTACCCATTATGCCGGGGCTGAAAGCATCGCCAACCATGTGCGCGTGCAAAAGCAGATCAAAAAGTACAACCGCATCTATAAATGGATCACCAACCGCGGCATACACCCGGAACTGCGCCATACTGCCTGCTCTGCTGCCGCCATTGCTTATCCCCGGACCCGGATGGATATGGTGCGCATTGGCATCCTTCAGTATGGCTTCTGGCCCAGCCCCGAGACGTTTATCCACTTTGTCCACAAACGCATGGAAAAGTCGGATGTCCTGAAAAGGGTCTTGAGCTGGAAAAGTCAGGTGATGAGCATCAAGAAAGTCAAACCCGGTGAATTTGTCAGTTATGGCACCTACTATATGGCCCAGGAGGAGAAAACCATCGCCATCGTCCCGGTGGGATATTCCCATGGCTACAGCAGGTCGCTGAGCAACCAGGGGCGGGTTTTGATCGACGGCCACCGTGTGCCGGTTATCGGGATTGTCAATATGAATATGCTGGTGGCCGACGTTACCCAGGTCCCCGACGTGAAAAAGGGCGATGAAGTGGTGCTTATCGGTGACCAGGACGGGGTGTCCATCACACTGGCTTCATTCGCCGATTTTAACAATCAATTGAACTATGAGCTTCTGGCTCGTTTGCCCCTGGATATTCCAAGGGCGATTATGAATCAATAACTTGTACTATGGCATTCGTAGAATTAAATCGCGCAAAACTTCACCATAATTATCAATACCTTAAAGATTTACTGGGAAAAAACAACATCAAACTTGGAATTGTCTCCAAGGTGCTTTCCGGTAACAAAGAGTTCCTTAAGGAAGTGATCGATATGGGAGTGGACCAGATCCTGGACTCCCGCATGTATAATTTGAAAGCGGTTAAAAGCATCGATGAAGGCATTGAAACGGCCTACATCAGGCCTCCTTCCAAGCGGAGCATCAAAAGCGTAGTGCGCTATGCCGACATCAGCTTCAATACCGAGTATTATACCATCAAGTTGCTTTCTGAGGAAGCCCAGCGCCAGAACAAAACCCACAAGGTCATCATCATGATTGAAATGGGCGACCTGCGGGAAGGGGTCCTTGGCGATGAATTTATCGATTTTTACGGGAAAATTTTCAAGCTTCCCAATATTGAGGTGGTGGGCATCGGGGCCAATCTGAACTGCTTGAACGGGGTGATGCCCAGCCATGATAAACTGATTCAGCTGAGCCTTTATGAGCAATTGATCGAGGCCCGGTTTAAACGCAACATTCCTTATGTTTCAGGCGGATCATCGGTCACCCTGGAGTTGCTCTATAAGAATGTGCTGCCCGAAGGCATTAGCCATTTTCGCATCGGGGAAACCCTGTTTTTTGGCAACAACCTGTTTACCGGAGAGGACATTGAGGAGATGGAACAGGATATTTTCAGGTTGAACGCCGAGATCAT
>Ga0207714_1000247_pt1 | contig 37048 bp, 47 predicted proteins | sample PonA232FremontCA_2_FD_187270 | JGI IMG/M metagenome (GOLD analysis project Ga0207714, IMG submission 187270) | Marine sediment microbial community from Fremont, CA, USA - Pond A23 Sediment 2 (SPAdes) | ecosystem: Environmental > Aquatic > Marine > Unclassified | place: USA: Fremont, California...
CCTGCAGGGCTCCCACAAGGTCGGTTGCCGACCCGATTACCTCGGTAAAGGATTCCGCCACCTGACCGCCGATAACCTGGGCCAGAACCTTCCCGGCCGTCTGGAACCGATCCATCTGTGTGCTGGCGGCCTGCAGCCGGTTCTCCACCTCCTCCGTGATGGAACCAGTGGAGTCCATCGCAGTCTCGTAAACCTTGGCGGCCTTGTCCCAGCTGTTGAATGTAGCGAGGAGCTTCGCGGCGTGCTCCCGGCCCGCTATCTGCGTTGCAATGTGGGCCTTCTGGGTTTTGTCCAGATCCTGGAAGGCTTCGCCCACTTCATAGAAAATTTCCTTACCGCTCTTGAACTGGCCGTTGGCGTCCCTCTGCTTAACCCCGAGTGTATCCAGGGCCTCGGTAACCCGCGTCGTATCGCTTTGAAGCTTGGTCAGCATCGTTTTGTAGGCCGTGCCGACCCTGCGCCCGTTCTGGAACTTCTCGATGGCCGGCGTCATTACGGAGGCCAGTTCCTCCATGGAGAAGCCCATGCTCTTGGCAACGGGCGCGGCCCGGCCCAAGCCCTCGCTTAGCTGGCTAACGCTGGCGGCGTAATTGTTGGAAATCTCATTAACCGCATCCAGCTTGCTCCGAGCGTTGTCCACCTCAACGCCGAAACCTTTTAGAATCTTAGTGAGCGTTGTAGTCGCGTCCTGCATATTGAGCTCGGACGCGTAGGTAGCGGCTATCGTGTCCTCTGCGAGGGTCATGGCTTCGTCTATACTGTATCCGGCCTGGACCCAGCCCGCCATTGAGTCCACGATCTTCTCGGAGGCCACGCCATACTTGACCGCCATGTCCTGAGCGGCCTTCTTGGCCTGCTCCATCTTCTCCGGCTGGTCCCCCAGGACCTTCTCTAGATCCTTGAGAGATGTCTCGAACTGCGCGAACTCCCCATAGGCCTCCGCTAGGCCCTGAGCCAGCTTTCCGGATGCATAACCCCCCAGGGCGGCCAGGGCCGCCGTGGCGGCTGCCGCCCCACCGGCCACGGTCCCCGCTGCCCCCGCTGCCGTGCCCCCGGTCCCGAGCACACCAGCGAACTTCCGGGCGCTGGTGGTCGCAACCCGGAATTTGCGGCTCAAATGGTTCTCGCCGTTAAGGACAACATCCACGGTTCTTGTAAGGTCGGCCACGCTCTATCTCCTCGGGGCAAAGGTGCCAAAATACTTATTGTGACAGCCTTCTACTGAACAAGTTCTCACATTTAGATCAGCCATTCGGAGACTCCTCTCGCCTCTCCTCGAAATAATCCGCCCAGACCTGCGTCTCTAACTCGGTCAAAAAGCCTTGGGGGAACAGGTCCGGACGGATCTCGAATAGGAAACGCCCCTTTTTTTCAGCCAACATCAGACTGCACTTCACGTCTGGGTCTGCGAGGAGTTGTTTTTTTTTACGGGCTGGGCTCCCTGCCCGGTCAGGCGGAATACTTCATCGGTAATATGGAAGAAATCGACAGCGTAGCCCTTGACCATCTTCTTGGCGCCTTCCTCGTCGATCTCGGGCTCTACAGCTCCGCGCTTCAAGGCCTCGACCCGGCGGACGATCTCGGTCGACATCCCGGTTTGAATCCCGGCAGCTTGCCGGATTGCCTCGATCCGCTCCTGGGTCCCCTTGTCCGCGGTGGCGATTGCCTGGACCAAATCGTTAATATTCTTATGGTTATCCACAGCCTCCCGGACCTGGGCCATCTCCTGTCCGTATAGGCCACGCACCTTGAAGATCGGGGGCTCTTTCCCCCCCTCTTCATCCGTCCCGAACCATTCCTGCAGGCTGTCGGCCCGGACCTTTGTAGTCCGGGCCTCAAGCTGCGCTTTCTTTAGGCCTTCGAGATCAAAACCCATTAGGCGACCTCTCCTTTAGCGGGCTCGGTTGCAGAGATCGTGAACTCGCCCTGGTTGTAGTCACCCGCCGGAAAGCTCCTGGAGATACCGAGCTTGCCCTGGCAGTAGTAGTGCGGATCAGCGTAACGGTCGGGGTGGAAGCGGAGCCAGATAAAGTCGTCCACCACTTCCATGATCCCGTCGGTAATCCCCTCCTTCATCCGGGAGGTAAATCCGCCCTGCCCCAGAGAGGTAGACACAGAGGCGAGGTTGCCGCTGTAGGTCTGGGTGGTGTTCACCGAGTGGCTGTTCTCGGGCAAGGTCATGTTGCTCGCGTAGGGCTGCTCCACGAACTTGGGCTCATACCAGGATGCAAACACCTGCTTGGTCTTTTCCGTGGTACCGCCGTCATCGGAATGGATCAGGGGCAGCTCCCACATGGCCTCGGCTTTCCCGCCGTAGTAGACCGCCTCCACCAGGGGATAGTCCCACCGCTCCAGGCTCTCGCCTACCAGCTGTCGGATCTGGTCCGAGGTGAGGACGGCGCTGGCGGAAGAAGTCATACGCACCTGGGCGATCTCGATACTGCCCGTCGGGATGTAGGGAGGGCCGCCCGCGGCTCCGCGTGTGGTAGAAAAGTTCTGATCGCTCGCCTCGGTGCCGGTTACCTCGACCAGAGAGCCTGTGCTGTCCACGGTGATGGAGTTGATCTGGGCCACGTCCGAACTAGGCCGGGAAATCGAAACCGTGCCGCTCGCCACGCTGGTCTTGATCCCAGCCAAAAAGCAGGTAAGCGCCGCCACGGCCACCTCGTCCGCGTTGTCGCCCGGAGTGACACCGCCGCCGGTGATTAGGCCGTTGGGGCGGACCTTGGGCTGATACTGGTACCGCCCGGACCATAGCTCCGAGGGAGAGTTATAGGTCTTGTGATCTCCGTCGTCCGTCAACTGCTGGAAATCATAGAAATCGAACCCCTTTTCATATTCGAGTTTTGCGTTTTCGCTTGTCTTGGGCATGGTTGGCCTCCATATCGTAGTTTATGGTTGATTGTATGGATCACCTATAACGGTGGTATATCCAATCTCGATCCCGATGCGGACGGATAGCGCTTGATCCTCCGGACCGGGCCAGTCCTCTACGCCCCCACCGGCGTAGCTGAGGCTGTCGATGCGAGAGATGTTGCGCTGGCCGCCGACTAAGCAGGTAATCAGGTCTCCGAGTATCTGTTCCGCCAAAACCGAGATATCCAGGCTGCCGCGCTTGTGCAGGGCGTGGGCCTCAAGCGACATAGTGTGCAGTTGCTCCCCGTATTCCTTCTGCGCCGACTCATCCCCGGGTATCAAAGAGGTTGCCGGAAGCTCGGCCAGGGGAAACTCCATCTTGGCTCGGGCCACATTGTTTCCGCAGTCCGTATTGTAGCCGTTAGCAGTAGTAATTTTTTGCAGCTGCGTTACCACATCCCGCAGGATGAGCTCGCGGATTGTATCGGTCATGGGCTACCTCTTTTGCCTATCGAGTAGGCGGTCAACTTGGGAGGCAAGATCCTTCTTAACCCGGACCTGGGCTTTTCCCTTGACTGGCTGCATTACTTCCGGTCGAGACATAATGTCCTGGATACGGGGGCCGTGCAGGGCTTCGACAGGGTAGCGGTATCTTTCCGGGAGCGTTGCATAAGCTTCATCGGGCATTCTTTTCTTTTTGGTTCCTAAATATTGAGCGTTTTTCTCGGTCTTTTCTCTCCAGCCGACCAACAGATTGATTTTTCTTAGGCCGGACCCCTTTTCCTTGTATTTCGCCATGAAAGTGAATGCCCCGGGGATTGTCTTTCTGGGCTCGGATCGAAGCACTTTCACAGAAACCCCTCGCTTCTTCTCCCTTGCCCCGAATTGTATAAGATTGACCGGCTGGCCCTTGGAGCTAACTCGGCCTGAGAAATCGCTGGTTGTGGCCTTTTTAACCACACTGATGTCCTTCTTGATTCTCTTTTGCTTGAGATTAAGCACCTTCTGCGTTTCCCGGGCCATGTCGGTCTTAACACCAGTAAGCGTCCTGTTGACCGCGCCCTTGAGAGCCCGGGGTGCACCGTTGCGGATATTGCGGAGATCCCGCTGCAGTCGCTGCAGGTCATCACTGTCAACACGTATATTGATACCGCTAGCCATTAGACACTCACCGTTTCGGCGTCGAGGTTGAGTTGCAGGACCCAGACCTCCCCGTCACCACGAGGATGCTCCGCAATCACGTAGGTCTTGCCGTCATATTCGATCTGCTCGTTGATCCTAATGTCCATGCCGACCTCGGAGGCCAGAACCTCGCCGGTCAGGGAGGCCATGGTGACCTCCGGATACTGCACGGAGGCGCGATTGTATCCGGTTACGTAGAGCCGACAGTCCACCGGATCGCCCGAGGCCGGATAGTAGGTGGCGTTGGGCTCAGTGCCCACAAAAACATCAAAGAGCCTGGATGTGGCCTGGGTAAAAGGATCAGCCGCCATAGCCTGCACCTCCGGCTGGGTCGTCTATGGGCTCGGGGCCGTTGTCGGGCATGGCCTGTCTAACCTCGGCCAAAGCATGATGTAGACGACCAATATATTCCGGGTCGCCCGTCTCCCGTAGTGCCTGAGCCAAAGACTCTACACGCTGTAAGCAGCGTTCTGCCTGCGGGCAGAGGTTGGGAGAACGGGCGGAGTTACTCATTTATCCTTTTCCCTTGCCGAGAAGCTTGGTCGCTTTATCAATTATCCCCTCTGGCATGGTCCCCATCTTCTCCATGGCCTTGTCCTGACTTCGGCGTGTCGTATAGGTCCGAAAAACCATGTAGATCATGCCGACGACGAAGCCGCTTTGATACTTGAGGAACTGAAAGAGGAGATCGGCTTCGGCTCCGGATATCAGATCAAAGATACTCAATAGGCAGAGCGCCAGGGTCGACAGAAAAATGTAGGCAATCCCGCCCTTGACGGTGAACCGCACCATCTCAGGGCGCGTGCGCCGAACGTATTTGTCGTCGCTCTTGAGTTCTGTGGCAGCGAAGCTCCGGGCCCCTTGAACGTCCTGCAGGCCCAGCTCCCGCATTCGCTCTTTGTGTTCATTGGCAAGCTTTTCGAGCTCCGTTTGCTTCTCCGGAGAAAGTTCCTGCTGATCAGCTTCCTGCAGGCCCTCGGCCAATTCCTGGGCACCCTTTTCGATCTTCTTACCGGTGTCGCCGCCAATAGCTCCGGCCACTCCGCTGGCCATCTCCAGAATGCCCTTGACTTGTCCGGCTCCGGGAATAATGGATAGGGCACCAGAGAAAACGTCGCTCCATCCCATTGTCACACCTCATCTATGCCTTAATGAGTTTCAAGGCTTGCTGATGCATCTCCGACAGGCGCCGCATCCAGCCCAAGCCGAAGTCGTCCCAGACCGAGAGATCCGTGTAATATATGGCCCGCCGGGCAACTAGCTCCCAGATAGTTTGCCAGATATCCGCACGCTCAACCGCCGCTCGGGTCTTTGGCCCCCAGATGCCATCCTGCTTTGCTCTCACTACTTCCTGAAGCATCATAACTGCCCGATCAGTGCCGCAGTTCACGGCGGTATCGAATACAAGCAGGTCTAGCCCCGCGGGCAGCTCGTCACACCCTGCAGGCGTCCAGTAGTCCCGCCGGTATATCTTCCTCGCCTTGTCCTTGGTCAGCTTGTCGATATTGAGCTTAGGATAAGCCTTTTTCGAGATCCCGTATTTCGTTTTGCCTCCGGGATCGTCCGGATTGTCCACGTATCCGCCTTCCCAATCGAGAAGCGCCTGTATCGCCGGCTCAAAGCTATTGTTCATCGCTCAACCTCGCTTTGACATTCGATGCATCGAGTGCATCCCGGAATTGCTTGTCGCCTCTCTTCCGGGATTTCCCCACCGCATCCAAGGCAAATTTCCAGTGAGGGACCCAAGGGCCGCTTAACCTCTCTTCTGGTCAAACTCTCCTGTATTTGGTCCGCTTGGTTCTGCTGCGCCCGGTCTATTTGGTCCGCCATTGGCTCAGCTCCCGTTCTTCTCGTTGAGGATGGATTCCTGCTGCTCCCTGCTGATATTGCTGTGCACTACAAGGGCCCGAATCATCTTATTTTGAGTCTTCACCTCGCTCCGAAGCGACTGAATCTCGCCCATTACCTGGTTGTGTCGATCCGTCTCGTGCTTGTGGTTGTTAGTGCATTCCTCGCGACTCACCATCTGACGCTGGGTGATAATGCGAACGGAAACTCCCACGAGCAGCGTTCCGAATACTCCGAGAAGGGTGGTCTCCAGCGGCGTCATTAGCACTCCAGCGTTAGGTTCCAGTCCGCCGTCGCCTCCTCCTAAAGCCGGGCGGCGGGAGGTGGACCGCCCGGCTCGCAGAGAAGGCCGATCCCGTCAGGGGATCAACTAGGTGTCAGTGCCCTTGACCAGCAGCGCGGGACGCCGACAAATGGGAAGGGGGTTGCTCTGCGTATGGATGTCAACGCCGCGGTTGTACTTCCGGGGCTCCTGCTTGGCGTAGAAGAGCTTGCCGCGAGTGTTGACGGCCTCCATGAAATCCGCCGGGGCGGCGTAGGTGCTAAAGGTATTCCGGGTTCCGCGGGGAAAGAAGTGGGCCTCGCCGTCCGCAATGAATTGCCGGGTATTGTCCTCGATGTCTGTCGCCTGCCCCCTATACTCCTCGAACCGAATGCCTCCGAAGTCGAAAGCCTTCCGCACATCCTCGCGCAAGCGCTCAGAGCTTTGATACAGGAAGGTATCGTAGACATTCGGATGATTGATGAGCTTATCCATGAAGGTGGAGGAGCACAGGCAATGCACGCCGGTATAGACCTCGCCCTGCAGGTTGTCTTCGATGTGGCGAAGCACATCGAAACATTTGCCGCGAACATCGGTTGCATCGGTGCCCAGAGCGAAGTTGACGGTCTTCTGGGTCACCTCAAACTCATTAAACAGGTCATACATAGTAGTGCCGTCTGCATTGAGTATCAGGCCCTTGAGGGCCCCCATGCGCAACCACTCCAGGGTAATAGCGTGCTTGTCCTTGAGGCCCTGCAAGTGGTCATTCATGATGGACGCGAGCTCCGCCATGGCATCCTCGGAACCGAACGCCCTAATGCCGTCGTATTCGTCCGGGAGGATGACACCATCTAGGGGCAGATGGGGCACGGCGAATGTGCGGGCCTTCCTGCTCCCGGTCTTGTTTGGAGTGCCCGGAGCTCCGACGGGCTGGCTTGGGATCAGGTTCAGCACGCCGTTCTTCTCCTCGATCATCACGGTGCGCGTCCGCACACCCTGGACGGGCATAAGATTCATGCGCCGAAGCCTGCCGTAATTGTTCGGCAAGACATTGATTGCGTTGGTCAGCTCGACAACGCTGAAAGCGTCTGTATCGAAGGGATTGGTGATCATATCCGGTTACCTCCTAGAGGGTTTCGCTCATTGACTAGACCGCATTCTTGGCCTGGATGCCCAAGGCCTCCAGTTCGGCCAAGGCCGCGTCCTTGTTGGCGGTAGTAATGCCGTCGGGCCAAACCAGACCGTCCAGCAGCACCACGGCGTCCCGATTCACGATCACGCCGTCCACCGCGCCACTGGAAGCATCGTACGCCCCGGCGGCGATGCCGTGAGCCTCGTGGGCACCGTTAACCGCCGAGGTGTTCAGCGGCACATATTCCCCGGTGCTGTCTCCGACTGTGACGGTGTACTGGTCACCGCTGGCGACAGTGCCGGAGTCGATGCTTATGTGCTTTCCGGCATGAGGGAGGGTGCTAAAATCATCCACTCGATAGCCATCCGGGTCGATTATGTAACCGGTGTCCGTTCCGGTTCCATGGATCACGTAGTCACCCTTCTTGGCGTTGGGACCCAGGGAAACGTCGCCGGTGCTCAGGCCGGTTCCGCTATCCTGCGTAAAGTTAGTCTTGGCCTTGTAGTCGCGACCCACGACCTGACCGACGGCAATGGTGTTACCGCTCTGGAAGGTCACGGCCTCCCGGCTCATGCGATTTTCGTCCTCGTAGAGCAGGACATCGCGAAGATTTTTGGGTTCGGTTGTCACGGCCATATCTACACCTCGCTATGGTTTACTAATTGAAATCTAGGGGCTATAGTTTACCCGTTTACTCCCCGCCCTCGTTCTCCTTGGCCCGGCGCTTGGCGTCCTCGCTCAAACCGGTCTTCTTGGGCTCTTCGCCGCCGGTTCGCACGCCCTCTTCGCCGTGGGCCTGCTCGGTGGCAGCCAGGATCTCCTTGCGGGAGGGACCTTTGCCATCCTTGTCTTCCTCGCCCTTGCCTCCGAAGAGCTGCTTGGCCTGCTGCAACTGATCGGCGGTCATACCAGTATCCAAGGCGCCCTTGACCTGATCCTTGGCCCCGGTGCCCAGCACGGCCTCGATCATGGAAAGATCGTGTTCCTGCTGATCCTGCTTGGCCTGCTGCTTGCCTTCTTCGGCCAAGGCTTTTGCCACTTCGGGATTACTCTGCTTGATCCCTTCTGCTGTGATATCGCCCATGATGCTTGCTCCTATGTTTTGCTCGGTTGAAAGTTCCCTAATTACGCCCTCAAGGCTGCCGATACGGTCGGCGAGCCCCGCCTTGATGGCCTGAGCCGCTATCGCCACATCCCCCTGCAGGGATGTGACCTGTGTTTGCGCCAGGTTCCTATATTCGGATACGGCGCTGATAAAAACGCCGGTCAGCGCATCCACTTGCTCCTGCAGTTGCCGCCTGCCCTCGTCTGTGTCCGGGTCCGGCCGCTTCTTGGGAGACTGACTGCCCACTATCTCGATAGAGTCACTGGGACTGCGCCGGAGCCCAAGGACCACCCCGATGCTTCCGAGTTCCGCTGTATCTATCGCCACGATCTCGGAAGCTGCGGAGGCGATCCAGTAGGCGGCGGACGCCCCAAAGTCGCCCACGTAGGCCACGGTGCGCTTTTTCTGCTTGCCCTTGGCGATCTGCTGCGCGAGCTCACTGATCCCGCCAAGCTGTCCGCCCGGGCTGTCGATCCAAAGGACGATGCTGTTGACCTCACGATTGTCCAAGGCCTTCCGGTATTCCTGGGCCACGATCTCCGTAGCGGGGAGGCCAAATAGCATCGTCAGGATATTCTCGTAGTGGAACATGGGACCGATAACGCTGATCACCGCCACATCACCCCGGATCTGAGTTAGGCTCGTATTCTGAGGCTGTCGCCCTTCCTGGGTCACGAGGCCCTGCTTGGCCTCGGCCCGCTCAGCCATGGCGATGACATTATCCATTCCGGTGCGGGTTATAGCCCAAGGGCCATGCATGCCGGAGTAGAGACCATTGGGCAGTGCCTTGCCTTCCTCGCCGCCATCGTCTTTATCGAGGGCCTTCCGATGCCGCCGCAGATGCTCCCGAACCTCCTGGGAAGCCTTCTCACCGGTTCGTGCTCCCTGAGCGTAGGCCCAAGCGGTATCCAGACCTCCCTCGTGGAGATACATATCCCCGGAGACGTAGACCTCGTTGCCGTAATCGTCCTCGTCTACTTCCCCGTTCTTGACCCAATGGTGAGGATATCGCCACGAAGTCTTGTCCTCGGGGTTGCCCATGTCGGCATGGGCCTTTCGGGGAAGCTTGGTCTTGTCCACATCGCCCCATGCGGGCTCGTTCTCGGCGGTCTTGCTGTTATGAGTAAGAGGCATTGTTGCCCTCCTAGCCTTGCTTTTTCTCTCCGAGCTGGAGGCCCAGCTCTTCGATCTTGTCCTGCTCGCGCTTTCTCTGCTCCAGATGGGTCTCCCAATCGCCGCCCTGCTCCTGGATGGCCTGAGAGAAGGTCTTCGTGCCTTCCTTTATGGCCTTCACGTCGGCCTGCGTCTCCTTTACGGGCTCGATGTGACCCTTCTTGGGGGGAATCCAGGCTGCCCGCGTAATCTCGTCGTAGGCCTCGTAGAAATCTGGGGAGCCCTCCGGGAGCTCAAGTTCACCACGTAGCCACGCTTCTTCCAGGACCATTCCCCAAGTGGGCTGGAGGAACTGCGCTATGAAGTGCTGACGGTATGTGCGATAGGTGCGGTCCGCCTCGTTGAGGGCAGCCTTTGCGCTGCTGTAGGTGGTCTGCGAGAAGTCCTTGGCGATTACTTCATAGGGCACGCCAACGGAAGCTGACTGGGCCTGAAGATTCCGCTTGACGAAATCGGAAAAAGTATTGCTTGGACGTTCCGGAGAAAGGATGTGCGGCTTTTCTCCGGTGTTTCCATACATCATTTGTCCCGGAGACACTTCCTGGTATCTCGTCTTCTCCTCTTCCTCATCACCTTCGGTCTCGTAGACCTCTGCTGCTTCTTTTGGATTTTGCGTCTCAACAAAGACTGGAAAAGAACTCGCCACGATGGCCCCCACGAGCTCGAAATCCAGATAATCCGACAGGTCCTTGAACATCTTCATGGCCGGAGCCAGCACGGAGACACCGCGGATCTGTTCTTCCTCCTTTTGAACAAAGCCATGCATCATTCCGGGGCGGCGCGGGGAAAGCCAAGCTGGAAAAGTCTTGAAATATTGAGTAGAGAAGCCCGTGGGCCCGGTCTGCGTAGCCGGCATCTGCACTTCTGGGGGCGGGTCGTAGACGTAGAACCGTCGCGGAGCTCCATTGGGATCCAGGCGAATCCCCTGCCGGACCATATAGTCAGTCTGATAGTCGCTCGGCGTAGCCACGCGGAACGGGGAAAGCCCCTGAAAAGCAAGGCCAAGGGGGCGATTCCGGCCCTGCTTCATAATCGGGATGCGAAAATATTCGCCATTGGTCAGCATGGAGCGGATGGTAAGGAACTGCAGCTCATCGAAAGAGAGCATTCCGCGAGCGTCCGCGTAGGGATTCCATTTGCGATATATCCACTCGGCTTGCTGCTGAAACTGCCGCGTCTGCTCCTCGCTCCACCCGAGCTTGTCCGCTTTGGGGCGGCTCTGCGGCTGGATCCCGGTTCCGACAATATTCATTGCCATCGAGTCAATGACCGAGGCCGCGTGCGCGTCATTGTTTACGAGGTCCTGGGCCCGGGCGGTGGACCGGGAATGATGCTCGCCTTCGTTGAAGCGGCTCAGGAAACGCACTATCCAGTTGCCAATAGAGCCAGAAGCACTCCCCGCAGTAGACTTAACCGGAGAGAGCATATTCCAGGCCATGCGGGCCTTGAGTCGCTTAAATCCAGCCTGGGGGGCGAAATGGGCTATCGTGCGATCAAGCAGGGTCGGTTTCGGTGAACTCATCGTTTGGGGCGCCCCCTCAGTATTTTAGGTCCAGCGGTACCGGCCAGAGCTGCGCGTTCGCGTCGGAGCCAGTTTAAGGTGCGCCGGATCTCGGAAAGGTCGGGCATCGTGAGCGTGCGGCCGTCGGACATCTGGTATTCCCGGCCACTCGCAACGAACTTGAGTGCTTCTTTGTAGACAGCTATCTGGGCATCGACCTCTTCAAGGTCGGTAAAGACGGTAGACATGGGGACAGAATAGGAGGGGGAGAAGAGTGTGTCTGCAACGTGTGACGACTATGCAAAATGTGAAAACTGTGAAAAATATGAAAAAGCCCGCCTTCACCATGGAAAGACGGGCTTTAACTCTTGTTAAGCGATGAAAAATTATTGACTCCTTAAATGATCTTTTATCTTGCGAGCAGTTTCCTCAATCCTGCTAAAACAACAGATGATGTACTCTTTGTCTTCATTCGTCATGACAGGACGTTCTTCCTCTATGATGCATGAAGCTTCTTTGTGAGCCTTTTCAATTAAGTCGCTCATTTTCATCGTCGCCACAACTTCCCCTTTGTACTCAAGTCCAATGTCTATATCGCATTGAGTAAAGGCAGGAAAACCATAAGAAGTGCTGTTAGACAATAGTTCGCGCACAAGGTGTTCGTCCAAGTCACGAAAATCGAGTCTCTCGTTGGCTACATTAATCTGAACATCGCACTCAGAAAAAATGTGGTTTAAGATTGGCATTAACTTTGGCTCTCTTTCCGTGTTGAAATCATTGTTAAGCTCAAAATGAATCCCCATGCTAGGCCTCCCTTTTGATAATCGTATTATATCGCCGAGTTCGCTGCCTCCTCGGCCTTTTGCTTCTCGTATTCTTCTACCGAGGATTGCCAAACCTGCATTCCGCGATACAACCCGAATGCCGCCGCTTTCAAATGCCCATGATGGATAAGCCTGTAAACCGTGCTCCTGCTCACCCCCAGCCTCTGCGCTGTCTGCGCCACATCCAGTCTTCGCCGGTCCACCTGCGGCTGCTGGTCCTGGTCCTGCTTCTTGCCCTGTCCCTTGTTCTTCGCCATGATTACCTCCTATGAAACCATGATGGCTTGCTGCGGACATCTCCCCCGGGCCTCTGCCTGGGCTGTCCGCCTTGCCTGGGTTGACTATGTTGCGGCTGCGCCTTGCCCTTCCTGCCCTGTGGTCTCCGGAGAAGCTGAATCCCTCCCCCGGGCCACTCCGGATCCACGACGGCGTGGCAGTAAACCTCGCAGTCGATCAGGTGGTCATCCTGTCCGACCTTCTCCCACTGCTCCCGGCCCTGCCGGTCCAGCCTGCGCTCCTGGGCCTTGATCTGCCTGGCATAGTCCTCGCCTACGTTCTCATGTAGGTAGGCGGCCTGTGGCTCGCCTTCGCCCTCAATCGCTTGCCTGAGCCGGTAATGATAGGTGTTCTTGAGTTCATCCGTGTCGAGCGTCACAATCTGTAGTCCGCCCGGGATCGGTTTGCCACTCGGCGTCTTGTCCAGGGGCTTCCCGGCTTTGACTTTGCCCTGCACCGGATGGCTTGACCCCTTGACCGCCCACACGCGACACCCGCGCCCGCGCCCGTTGCGACGCAGCCACCAGTAGGCCTCCTCGGTCATGCTGATGCCGCTTTCCTGCTCGCCGCCGCCAATATCCAAGGCCGCCCGCCAGATGGTGCGCTGCTCGTCGCTCCCATGGACCGGATAGGCGGTCTCGAAGAGCAGTTCCTCCAGGTCTTGCCAGCTCGGTATAAATCCATAATCAATGAGCCATGAGGTGTAATCTCGGGCCCAGGCACGGACCACATACCAGAAGCCGTATTTTTGCTGGTCAATACCCGCTGCGAGGGCCACGGCCTCCTCCGGCACTGTCTGCGCCGGTAGCTCCGTGCGGGCTCTCAGTATCTCGCTTTCCTGGGCGCTCACCGTCACCTGACGCCACGGCTCGGCCAAGCTGGAGTTAATGAAGCCCTGAAGCTGCTTTGGGTCACCGGAGTTCACCACGTCGATCCACTCTGAGACCATTTTTTCGATCCGGCCACCCGGGAAAAGGCTGTAAAGGCGGTTGAGATGGAAGCCTACCTTGACTTCCTCTCCGGTTGTCTCCGTGCGCGGCACCATCTTTCCCAGGGAGACCGACGTGTTTTTCTCGGCAGTGCTCCACACGCTCCCGCACTCCCCGCACATATACCCAGCACGGTTGATCTGTTCCCTGGAAGCCTCCCGGCCACCTTCCCAGACCACGCCGCCGATGGGGTGCAGTTCTCCATCGTCCCCGCGGTAGTGGCCGTCCTCGACCCCGGACGCATACTCGGAGGACCAGCCCAGGGGTTGATACTGGCCGCAGTGCGGGCACGGGACGTGCCAATCAAAGATCACATCGCAGCTTTGCAAATCCCGCCATATGCGGCCTGTCTCCACGGTCGGAGTGCCAAGCTCCGCAATCAGCCGATCAAGAAAGGTGTTGGTTCGCTCCCGGCCCAGGGAGATCGGATCCGCTTCATCAGAGGCCCGCTGGTAGCCGGGCTTGTCCACTTCATCAAAAATGATGATTCGGAACGGCCTGGAGGCAAGCCGGGCAACGCTAGAGGCCCAGGCCATCGTGACACGAGCTCCATTGAGAAAGGAGAGTTCGCGCTTAGTCCATTCCTCCGTGTCAATGATCCGCTTGATGTCCAGCGACTCTTTGAACATTGGCTGAAGCCGCTTGCGGGACATCTCCTCGATGGCCGTGTCCTCGTCAGCCATCACTAGCATGATGGGGCTAGGGTCCTGATGCACGTGGTAGCCGATGATATTCAGGATCGCGTCCGTGCCACCTATTTGCGCGGACTTGCAGAGCACGATCTGTTCCACATCCTGGACCGTTGAAAGATCCATAATGGGCACAAGCGGGGGCACCATGTCGCATTGATATGGGCCCTTGGAGGCTGCGTTGGTGAGCACCCGGTAGCGCTCGGCCCACTCGGAGACGTTGATCCGCTCCGGGGGGCGGGCTGCTTCGAGCTCTTCGGGCCACCACTGCGGTCCGCTCATTTTTACGAAAATTCCTTACTTGCCCAATCGTGCCAATCAAAATCACATTCATTAGCGCCGACGCTATATCCTCTAACCATGCAGTTCTCGTAAACTTCGCCGCATTTTGGACAGATAGGCTCTTGAATGATTACTTGAGTCCCAGGAGGATGGCTGCTTGCCGATATTTCGAGCACATCACCGATAGGCTCTTTCCCTTCCTTCTCAACCTCAATAGTCCAAAGTGGGCGGTGTTCATTTGCGTCTGGACCAGCATATACATCCGGCTCCATAACTGCGCGATCAACTTCTTGGTATTCCATGTTCGCTCCTATTATTCTTCCTTTTTACCTTTCTTTCCCTTGCCCCGAGTGGATGTCGTTTTGCCGTAGCGGCTCTGGCGTGTAGAGGCGGTGCTACGGGTTTTCTGCCCTGTGCGAGACTTGGATCTTGTCTTTTTCTTGCCCTGGGCTTGCTTTTTGGTCGGCTGCGACTCCCCACCGGAAACTTCCAGGGCTTCCCGGGCTGCCTCTGCGGGACAGAATTGCCCGGTCCGGCAGAAGTTGTCCCGAAGCTTCCAGGCCTCGTCTTCCAGGATCTGCTGGATCTCCTTCTGAGATTTGCCTTCGAGCAAAGGCGGCAGCCTTTTCGCAAAAGCGGAGAGGCCCTCAGTCACCTGAGCCACGCGGAAAGCCCATTCTCTGACTACATTCTCCTTGGGAATCAAACGGCCGCGCCTTTGCTCGTTGTCGATCTTTTCCCCCTGATACTTCTCCCACCAGTAAAGGCGCCGGGCCTCGCTCATAGACTCGTCGCCGCTTTCCTGAGCAGCTTTTTCGGAAGCGATCTCCTGCCACCACCAGTCGAAAACTTGCTTTAGGTCCCATTTGCCACGGGCGACCTGGGGGCAGCCTGCCTTTGACCACTTGCTTAAAGTGTTGCGAGTGATTCCGAAAAAATCAGTGACCTGCTTGGTGCTAAGGACGATCTGTTGTTCCATAAAGCTCTATGTTGAACGCTCGTTTTACTGCTGATAAGGAATTATTATCCGGGAGCCACAAAAACAACGGAGGCATCTATGCCATCTGATGTTGAAGGACAATTTTACGTCAAAGAAGCAGAACTGAAGGCCAAGCTTCTTGAGCAAGCGGATCGGCTTGCACAGAAAAACGGATACCCCAGCCTTAAAGGGATGGAAGCATTGTGCCGATACTTCGCTGACAAGTATGGCTGGCTTCCCGAACAAACCAAAAGGTTGACTACAGAGGAGATCAGCCTCCTCCTGGAAAACACCGAGTGACCTCATTTGACTTTGGCTCGTGGCTCCCGGCTTCATCTTTTCGCGTGTTACTCAATTTTCAGCGCTGGTGCTCAGCGTGTTACTCAGAACGCGGTCGCTCAGAGCAAGAACGTGTCGATTTTTCGGTACAGAAAGACCGATAGACCCCTAAAAAGGGTCATTTGTCACTCTGAGCTCCCTTCAATCGTGCAGACCTCGAAAACAAAATCTCCGAATTTCGGGAGCTGAACGGCTACAAAAAGTCACTTGTCACCCCTTAATAATGATTCTCAAGTAGCCAAAAATTGCGTGGTTGTCGTTCCGTATGCTCTAGCCCCCTGGAAAGGACCCAAAACAAATCGTGTTACGTGCGTAGCACCTAAGAACAGTTATCATTTGCTTATCCATAAATCGACATAGCTGATCGCACCACACGTCACTGCCCCAATGGCAAAGGACACAAGATCACCATCTTCTCGCAGGAGCGCAGCACTTGTTCCCGAAAAGGAAATAATCCATATAGCCAGGAAACGAAGGGTGGTTCTAAACATTCCCATCTCCCAACGGCCTAATCTCAATCTCCCACCGAGGCGAGTCACTGTAGACCTTCCGCACGAACGCGCCGACTATCTGGGCGTCGTCCTTCCAGAAAACCCCATTGAAGACGTCGCAGATCATCTTAGCCACATTGTCGAAGTCCGGCTTTTTGTCCGGGCGAACATCCCCGGTCTTTGCGGCTTTCCGCTTCCATTTCGGCCAAGACTTCGGGATGGGTAGATAGGCCGTGATGGATAGCTCGATAGCGCACCCCAGGGGGGTGGGTGGTTTATGCTCATAAAGAAGCCCCAGGAGCTTGGACTCTTCGGCCTTCTGCTTTTCATGCTTGTAGGTCTTTTGGAACTTGCCAGCCGAAAAGAAGCGCGGCCGCATCTGGCCCTTGGGCTCAACGTCCAGGGTAATCCGGATCGTGTTTGGTTCGTGGTTCTGCGGAGTGGGTCCGCCCTGGCCGCCCTGGGGGAAGCGGAATCGCTGACCGTCCTCCCGACTATCCTTCACCGCCCGCACTCCCGGCCGCTTCTGGATCTCTTGGAGCTCTTCTTCACTGATTCCCATATTTCCAAGCCTCGCTTGCTTCCGGGTGATCGCATGTCGTCTGATCCCGCTTGCTCCGGCAGCCATGCTTTTCGCTCCAGGCCTTGCAGCGCTCACGACAGAAAGCGACGGGCATATCTTGGATACAAGCCCGCATCACCCCTCCACTTCAGATCCCCGTATTGCGACAGCCATAGCGAGCTGCCTTGCTCCCCATTCCGGTCCAGCATCACACGGCGGGTCCGCCCAAGCGTTTTCGGGGCGAATGGGCTTGCCGGGATGCCAAAGTGGTGCTTCTTCCGGCCACTGTTGATCCCAGCAAGTCAATGGCTCTTCTCCCGGCGGCCAGCCGTCCATGTTGCTATAGAGAAGCTCGCGGGTTCGGTGATGCTGCCAAGTTGTGGCGCGTCCTGCGTCCTCGGGGAGGCCCAGCTCCAAGGCGCGGCCTTCATGCCATGCCTGGAAGTCTTGGTATTGGATTGCCTGGGGCTTGGTCATGCGTTGCCTCCCTATTGCATCCTGGTGGTCGAAGCCACCATTTCCCTAATTTCCCGAGCCCTTTGCTGGCCTCGTTTCCGCTCCTCTTCACTAATCCGGCTAGGCGTTTCCGGGAGTTCTGTGGCTCCGGAGTGCTTTTGCCACTTACTCCGCATTTCCTCGGCGTGCTTCAAAATATCGGCTGAGGTCGGAAAAAACGTGCTACATTTCCGGGCCTGCTTCACGGCTTCCCTGAATTCCTCGTCGCCCAGGCTTTCCATGTCTTCCGCCCAAACATCCACCAACACATCCACTTCATCCGCTCCGCGCTTCGCAGCCGGATACGCTATCGAGAGCTTGGTCAGTTCTTGCTTCAAAAGTTTCTTGCTCGGCATCATCCCCTCCCTTGTCTTTCTCCTCCAGGAGCCATTGAGCCATGGTTCGACGCTCGGCACTTTCGGCCTGGGCCCATGTCGTGGGCTGTATATCTTGCGCTGGTGGCTCTCGCTCCCCTTTGCTGCCTTTATTCTGCAGCCTCCCGACAACCTCCCGGTAATCCCTCGCACTTATATTCCGCAGAATCCCAAGCAGGTAGCATTCTGCCTTGCCATCCAGCCAATATTCACCTTCGATGTATTTTGTGATCGCGGTTCCTATCTTCCATTCCTCGAACTGCAGAAGTTGGCTAACAAAGCGGTGCTTCACGGATTCGGCCACCTTTCCGGTCCGGCGCGTGGAAGCGATCAAATCAAGGGACTTCTCAACGAGATTCTGGACGGTGGGATTCTGGAAATGCTCCAAGAGAGAATCACTGCTCAAAGAAGCGAGTTCGGAGCCTGAGTCGTTTTCGGGCGAAGGAGTGGAAACGACTTCGCCCCCCTCTTCTTCTGTACCCTTCTTTCCCTTCTTGTCCTTCTTGCCCTTCTTCGGGCCTTCAAAACTCGCTTTAGCCGGGGAAATATAAAGGTCCGCTGTCCCTTCTGCTGTCCCTTCTGCTGTGGCGTTTGCTGTGGTCTCTGCTGTCCCTTCTGCTGTCCCACCTTCTTGATACTTCCCCCAATTTCTAATGGAAATTATGGTAGTTACGTTATTTTTTTGCTGTTCTATCTGCTGTTCCTCATTTTCCAATTCTTGAAGAAATTTGCGGACCTTTTTGCGATCCCATTGCCATCGCTTGGCGAGTTCTACCTCAGACCAGGCGAGCTGTCCGGGTTCCAAATCCACTCGAATACCCCGAACACGAACATAACCAGCTTTCCACCGAGCCAATAAAAGCAGATCAATCCATGCCTGACCTCGGGTGAACTTTTCCCTGAGCCAAAGGTCTGATTCTGCCAGCTTGCGGTAGAGCTTGAGCCAGTCTTCAGCCATCGCTGTTCCCCGCGGCCACCAGTTTTACAACGTCATATCGGGCCGTGCTCCGAACATAGAAGCGATCCCGGCCCTTCCAGCCCAAGTCATTCGCGAACAACCTACAACTTGCCTTGAGCCCGCCCTTCATTTTGCTGTCATATTGCAGTTTACGGCTTGATTGACTGGGGGCGTAGTGGAAAAGCAAAAGCGGGCATCCGTCCACGCCCAAGTAAAAGTCCAGGTAAGGGTATTCTTCAATAACCGGAAGTTCTCTACAGGCCTGCTTGGAGAAATAAAGATACCTGCGTTTGGGGTCCGTATGGGCAATGGGATGGCTGTAGTAGTTGCGTTTTTTGATTGGGGCGCCTTCGAGGTGTCTTGCATCTGCAAGCGGGTCTTCTTCGGTGGGAGCCTGTTCGTCTTTTACAATCGGGGATTCTTCCTCCATTGGCTCTCCTTGATGTTGCTCTTCTTCCCACTCTTCTCTTTTACTTGTTGTTTTATCGTCTGTTAGCTCTTGTCTATCAGATTTTTCATCGGTGGGAGATTTTGTAGTTGACGAATAATTGACGGGCTGTTGATGGGTATCGTATTCGGGTGGGAGCCAGCCCCTTTCACGCTCGCATTCAATACAAGCCTTGACCCGGGGTGCGCTCGGCTGCTTCTCCAGTCCTCTGTAGGGCCGGAAATTTTCGTAAAGTGACTTGATCTCCCCGCACAGGTTGCAGCGCCGCTCTCCCTTTCCTGGTTGCTCTGTCTGTGCCAACATCTCCCCCTCTCCCTGTTGGCTGTTCACTCCCGGACATCCCCGGCAATGCTTGAGACGCGACAACTCCCCTTCCCGGACTCTCTTCCGGTTCTGCTCACACTGCTCAGGTGTGATTCGGGCCTGTAGCTTGGAGCAGTAGAAGGTGTGCTGTTCGAGAAATCGTTCGGCAGTTTCGCTCATACGTGTCGCCTCCCTTTCCTGCGCCATCCCCGGCGCATCTTCCTCCAAACAATCCGGTCAAATAGACGCCTCATAATGTCCTCCTTTGAAATATTGCCCCGGTATTTCCGCCCCGGGGCTGGCGGCCACAGTAAGGAGGATGGTATGATTGCCCGTTCCCCTGGCCGGAGCTACTGACGACGCGAGGCGCAAAAGGAAAAGCCCCGGCGCTCTCGCTACGACCGCCACGGAGCCCAGCTACTACGGTATCCCCCACTCTCTCTTGTAAGCCTCCAGATCCTGATCCAGCTCGGCCTTAGCCTGCTGCAGCAACACCTGCACGTGCGAAAGTGGATCGCCTCGAAGCATGGCCTGCTCGAGTTCTGCAAACTTCGGGTGATTGTCCAGGAGCTCTGCATGGAGAGAATCTTGATCCGGAGTGCTGGAGCCATTCTTGCGGATGGAGGCGTTGATGGCCTGGGCTAAATAGTTGAGCGCTATCTGCACAACCTCATCCCCGTCTTCCGTACAAGCCATTTCCTCGAATAGGATCCTGATATTCTCGAGTGGATTTCGGCGGGGCTGATCCTGGAAGCGCGGATTCTCGCAGTATCGGTAGGCCTGGGACGAGGCGACTCCAAATGCCTGCATGATCGTCTCGATCGAGAGTCTCTGACGCGCCCAGAGGAAAATCTGCCAGGGCTCGGCGGGGAGATTATCTTCCTTGTTCCCCTTCATGATCACTCTCCTGAGTTGTATTCTGGCACTATGCATATTGAGGATCTCTATCCAGCCATCCATCTCTCGAACGGCTCGGAAACGCTCCTGTTGGAATTTTATTGCCCGGCCTGCGGTGGCCGAAAGTCCACCCTGCTGAGTCTCGCAGGTACCAGCGACGCATATTGCGAGTGTGGGTCATTCACCTTCATGCTAGACGATGAAATCGCTCATAAGATCAAAAGCTCGGTTGATGCAGTTCGTAAAAGCTTCCAGCAGATCGGTTTTTTTCAAGTTCTATGACCCATTGAACCTTCTTCCTGTGGCTGCTATGGAGAAAAGAATCCGGGAGCCACAAAAAAAGGGGATGGTTATCATGGCAAATGAGGGCCAATACACATGGGTAGGTAACTCTGGGAAATCATATACATATTGGATCTTCCCGATTGATCAAGAGTTTGAAGAAGGCACCCCGGCAAACTACATCTTCGCCAAACAAGCTAGAGGACAGTGGACCGCTATTTACATTGGTCAGACGAGCCAGATCGGGCGACGAATGACTGGACACGATGAAGAGGAATGCGCCAAAAGAAATGGCGCCACACACATCCATGCTCATGAAGGCTCGCCGCACGAGTCAGTTCGAAAAGATGAAGAAAACGACTTGATTAAACGGCACAATCCACCATGTAACGGGTAATCTGTTTAAGGTTGCCGTGTGCTCGGATGGACCTCTGCACCCCTGAGAGACCAGTCGAGTTCCCAGTCCCGGCCACACGGGCCCGCTCCGGTGTCGAACTCGACTCCCGCAAGATTCAATTGCCGCTCAGCCTCAAAAAGATGCTCCATTTGCTTCTCCGTCAGATTCCGAAATTTGACGCGAACATTGACCGTGTTGTTGTTCTTCTCCGACTGGGGCCTCGAGTTTTGAGGTCCTGAAGCAAGCAGCTCTGATTCGGTAGTTGCTTCTGACATGCAAACCTCCAATGGTTTAGGTTTAACGTGGCTCCCGGAAATATGATGAAAGGTTGCGCCTTATGCACAGTGTGCTAGCTTCCCTCACAATGGGGTCCGGGCCATATGCAGGAGGTGCCTTATGGCTGAATACAGAAAGAAAAAAGGTCCACGATACGCTTGGCACTGGTGCCGCAACTGTACCAACGATCCGAAATCGAATTACGAAACTTCTTCCAAAAAGCCCGACAGCTCAGAGCTGTGCAATGAGTGTCTCTCAAAAGACAGAGACAACGAATGTCGTAAATAAACGCTAAGCACTGCAATCCGGCCCGGACCCCTTATCGATATCCACCAGCCTCCAATTTGGCTGTAGCCCAAGTTCTAGGCAAAGGTCCGAAAAACAGTTGTAGCAAAGCATTTGTCCCCCCTTGGGGTGGCGCTGCACTCGTTCCCAAACGTCATCCGGAGCCTGAAAATCCCGGACTTCAACCCCGCATCTTTTGCAAAAACCCATGAGAGGACCAAGCCGCAGCTTGAGAACAAGGCGCTTGCTCCGGATGCGGAGAGTCCAGAATGTGTGAATTATTGGACCGAATGCTTTTTGCACTGGTGGCTCCCGGAAATATGGTTTGGCCTCTATATTGCACTAACTCATCAGGCCGAAGTGTGATGCTCCGGCTCCTGGGGCTGCTTGTCGCCGTAGAGAAAGGGCCAAAGGCGCTCAATTGTGCGGCTGTTGGCGCCTCTCCTTTCACCTCGAATGAGACGGTAAATCACGTCTTTGTTCACCCCAGACTCCTGAGAAAGTCTGTATGGAGTCCAATTTGACCACTCCAAAAAAGCTCGAATGTCTTCCTGGATATTCATGCCGAAAAGCTTAGCCAAATGTAGAAGAAGTGTCAACAAAGTTTTAACTTTGGCTAGTAGACAAATGTAGATGTATGTGGTCTTAGTAAATATGGGCTTTTACGAAGAATTAATTGAGGGCCTTAAAAAGGCTCTGGATGAGCGCTTTGGCGGCAAATATGTACGTTTGGCTAAGGCCGCAGGATCACATCCCACCACCATAAAAAGGATTGTTGAGGGAGAGAGATCAAAAAGGCTTGATCTTGTCTCTCGACTGGCTGATCAGGCTGGGCTCTCAATTCAAAACTTTTCCGAGGGGAGCACTGACACAACTCGCGAAGTCAAATTTGTCGCGCCCAAAATTCTCTCAGCCGAGGAAATGGCTGAAGGACCAATCCCGGAAGACTATTTTGCAGTACCCTTGGCTGAAGGCGAAGTAGCAGCCGGAATGGGGCGGGTGCCTGAGGACCGCATAAGGAGCTGGGTCCTAATCTGGAGGCATCACGAGTCGGTGAGGTTCAGGTCAAACCTGGTTGCTGTGGAGATTGGGAAGGGCGAGGATTCAATGATCCCTACGCTTCACCCTGAAGATCTGGTCGCAGTTGACCGAGACGACTTCAAAAACAAGTTTGATCCACCAGGGAATATTTTCCTTGTGCGCTATCCGGACGGGGACATAGCCATTAAACGAGTCAATGTGGTCAATCGAGGCAAAGATTTCGAGCTGACCTTCTATTCGGACAATGCGATGAAGCACCCTCCATCTCCGGCCTACTCGCTCCGGGAGCATTTCCAGGGAGAGATCAATCGAGCAGTTATGGGGCGGGTTGTCTGGGGGTGGTCGAATATGACGAAGAAGTGAAAGTAGCAAAAATCATGAATTTACTGAACGAGATTAATGCAAAACACCGTTTTAGAGACCCTATTTATGGATATATATATGTCACACCCGATGAATTAGAAATAATTGACACTCCATTATTCCAAAGATTGAGAAGAATACACCAACTAGCGCTTAACAAATATGTATACCCAACAGCGGAGCATACTAGATTTGTCCATTCCCTGGGCGTGTTGCAGTCTGCAACTAATATATTTTCTTCAATACAATACCCTCAATCATCAACACAAATATACTCGCCTACCGAATCAATCATAGACCATTTTAAAATTCTGCGTTTCTGTGCTTTACTGCATGATATAGGACATCTGCCGTTCTCTCATGCTCCAGAAAAGCTATTACTTGGTGATAATTTAACTCATGAAAACGTTAGTCAATACATTATAGAAAACTATCCCCCTATAAAAGATGTAATAGAGAGAAACGAAATCAATCCCAAGATTGTATCAAGTTTGTTATCAGATGAATACAAGCCCAAACATAGAATATTAAAAAATATAATCTCAGGTGATTTTGATGCTGACAGAGCTGACTATCTATTAAGAGATTCATACTTTTGTGGCGTCCAATACGGCGTATTTGATCAAACGAGATATGTTAGCTCTTTTAGACTTACTAGCGATCTAGAACCTGCTATTGAATCAGGAAATGTACATACTATCGAATCTTTTCTTCTCGCTCGATTTTGGTTTTATATGCAAGTTCCTTTTCATAGAACCAGAAAAGGTTTCGATAAAGTATTAGAACAATATATAACAAATCTACACGAACAAGGCAGACTACCAAATTTTGGTATACATATTACCGAAAGCCAGATACAAGAAATTGATTTTAAAAAATTTTTCTTATTTGACGATCCTAGCATTATTGAATGTATTAAACGTGATTACCTTAATGATGATGAATTTGCAAAGATTCTAATGAGAGAAAAGCATCTACATCCCATATTTGAATCAAACACATACGATAAAAAGGTAAAACAAGAATACCTAGAGACTATTAGAAGATTGAGGAGTCAAGGCCTGGAACAAGATCGAGATTTTTTCCTTTTTACGAAAAAAGTAGATTTACACAAGCTGTCCGATAGGGCAGATGAATCGCCAGAAAATATCGCACCTGTTGTTGACAAAGAGCGTGATGATATGGTCAAAGGGAACTTAATCGAGGAATCGCCCATAATTGCTTCTCTACAAGCTTCTCCTGCATATATTCGCAAAATCTATGTTATGCCTGGATCCTCTCAAATAGCCGATGATGTAAGAAAACAAATGGACCATGAAAGGCAACTTAGAGAACAGACGGAGAAGGAAATTCATGATTGATAGAAAAGAAGCATTAAAGTACGTTCTTAGCTATTTAAAACAGCATCATCGCCAGAATTCGAAAATTGCTATTCAAAAGACAATGTATTTTTTAAAAGAATCCGGTTTGCCTGTCTCTTATTCTTTTGGAGCTCACACGTACGGTCCTTTTTCAAAAGAGATTATGCACGATGCAGATCAATTAGAGATGGAAGATGAGTTGATTATCAAGAATGTCAGCTACGATCTAGGCTCCGCTTTCCAAGTTGACCTTTCGCAAGACGATAAAGATCAGATTGAACAACACATCCAAAACTTTATTGATTTGATCAACCATAATTTCGACTTTAATAATTTAGAAATATACGGATCTGTTATTTATTGTAGACAAATCTTGAAGAAGTTCGATGAACCCGTCAACCTAGATAATGTTTATCGAGAATTGAAAAGCTGGAAAGGATCAAAATACTCTTATTCTGATGTTAGACCTGTATATGAATCCGTAAAAGATTATTTTGCTCTTTAAAGTCAACTTTATGACTTTACAATAATTTCATGTTAACCGCTAATTTTATAGCTTATCAATTTCATAGGTGCACGGTGCTAAGCTAACCTTTTTTGAATATACAGAAAGTATGCATTCAAATTACATAAATATTTACAAACCCGACGGTTAATCACTAAGCCTTAATTTCACCTATATGATGAGATCTTCAGCCGCCGAGCGGCTGGGGATTTTTTGTCTGGTCGGCTAATACAAAAAAAGACCGGAGCTTTTGCCCCGGCCCGTTTGCCATTTCTTTATCACTTTGCCCCTTCGACCGCCTCGTTTTGAGCCCGCCTAAATGAAAGCGGGTCTTCCACTTTAGGAATAGGAGACATGCCAGCCCCAGTCCCGTGTATTCTCACGGTCCCGAAGTTAAGAACACGCCCGATAATCCCCTGATCAACATTGAGGCTTTCAACCTTATTGTGGTTCAACTCCGTGGTGTTGCGCCGTATAAAGCCGAATTTGGCAATCACACGCTTAGTGGTAATGGCAAGCTCTGTTGAGATATAGGTAAGAAAGGCTTTCATTAGCCAGATAATCGCAATAATCAAGATAGGGATACCTATTGGGCTCAGGGTAGTAGCTGTCTCTCCTTCGCCAACAGGAGTAAAGCAAAGGATCAGCCCTATCAGAAAGAGAATGCCCGGCCCTACGAAAAGGATCCAATGTAAACGCCCCCAATGTATAACTCTTTCGTCCGGCATGAGATTAGTGTCAACATAGCCCATACATGCTCCTCCTTCTTCTCGGTTCATCCTTTCAAAAGCAAACTCCGATGATTGCTTAGCTGTCTTGGTTCATACCACTTAAGTTACCCTTCATCAAATGACTTGCCTTTCCGCTAGACAGCTTAAATCAAGCTGTTCCTAACAACCTTTTGAGCCAACTTTTAAGTGCCCCCCTACCAACTAGCGGCTGGGGGTTTTTTTGTGCTTTTTCTTGGCCAAATATAGACAGATGATTGACAACATATTCTACTTTTGTCTAACATTGGACTCACCAACTCAGCGAGCCCCGAGCGCAACCTTGTCCTTGCGGCAAGCAAAAGCTCGGAAGCCGCTGAGAGGCCCTTGAAAAGTCGAATCTCAACCCCGCCCTGGCCCAATCAGGATGAGTAGCTACCACGCGTAGACGAAAGCCTCGACGGCAGGAGCGGGCGAAGACGGGATGTCAGCTGAGGACTTGGGAGTGGCAACGTATAACAAGGAGGGTCTATGGGAGCAGTAACCGACTTCGAGCAACGCGCCCACATCCATCCCATTGAACACCAGCGCCTCCGAGGAGCCGACTATTTTTGCGACGCGGAAGGGAAGGTCTGGACCTGGCGGCAAAACCTCGCTCGATACGTCAAGGTCAATCATGCCGGGCGGCTGCTGGAGCTGGGGTGGGTTCGGAAGCGGAAAAGCAAGGCCGGAGAGACCCCAAAATGAAAAGGATTTTGTCGCAACTCAAGCAAATAGCCCGGAGATTAACTTCTCCCTCTTCTAATATCCGTTCTGTAGATGTCGGTAGTCCCATCGAGCAGGGAACGATCCTCGTTGAGACAATCCCATGCGGCAGGAGCTATTTTGTATGGAATTGCTCCGAAGTGGCTGCCCTGCGTAAGAGATCGATGGATGATTCCCTTGGCTACGAGACTGTCCGCGACGCCATCCAGGGGTGCGAGGAAGTTGGTCTGGCTTTGCTCCGCTATGTAGAACCTGAGGACCTGTTTTTCGTCTTCTGTCAAACACTCGAGAGTTTGACGCATGCCGTCGACTCGCTGCTCTCTTTGCCTGCTGTTTCTTCTTCTGCTCCTTCGTTTTTGCCAGGCGTCCGCAAAGGAAGTGGAGGCAAGGAGGACAAGGGACAGGATAAACACAAGGCCAATCCACGGGCGATAGTCCTGTGCAAGGTCGTATACTCCGAGAACCTGCAGGAGTTCTTCCCCGCTGAAAAGAAGAAAGGCAGCGGCCAGACAGAGCGCTACGAGATAACGTGGCCCGAGCTTCAGGAACTCAAGAAATCGCTTGGCTATGCCTTCGATCATAGCACCTCCGTAAAAGGATAAAATATGCCACAGGTCATCTTAAAGCAAGACTCTTGGGACCAGGACCACTGCCACGTTTACGCAAGGCGAACATATCGCGTGCTGGATGTTTCCAGGCAACAATATCTGCTTCTCTGCTCGATCCACACCGACAGCGTTGATCTGATGTTCGGCAAGGAAGCCCAGGAGAGGGTGATGGAAGAAGGAGAGGCCACGGTTGAAACCAATGCTCGGACCTTGGAGACGGTCGTATCAACGTAAATGGCCCCGGCAGTGTGTGGGAGGGGAAGCTACCGGGCCGGGGCCAAAAGTAGGGGCTGCAACCCCTCGAACATAGTGAGGTATCAGCATGGCACAAGAAGGCGAACGTGTCTACATGGAGACTCAGGGTGTGGTCATCTGGGGCACTGTTCTCGGAGAGCTGGATGACGGGCGGCTTATAGTAGCTTGGGACGAGGGGAACCCCCTTGGCCTCGATGCCGGGCTTGGGATCCGCCCCGAAGACGTACAAGCACAAACTCCGGAGGCCGTATAATCATGCAAATCAGACTTAATCAACTCAAGCTCCAGAACTTCATGGGCGTGCGGGATTACACCTTCGCACCCCAGGGAGCAAACGCCATTGTCCGAGCCGACAACGGGGTGGGCAAAACCACCTTGTTCAGCGCCTTTCTGTGGCTCCTGTTCAACAAAGACGCCGCAGGAAGGACTGACTTCGAGGTCAAGCCACTCGATGCAACAGGGGCCCCCCTTCACGGCCTGGACCACATGGTCGAGGCTGTCCTGGATGTAGACGGCAAGGAGGTCCGGCTCTGCAAAATATTCCGCGAAAAGTGGACCAAGAAGCGGGGCCAGACCACCAAGACCCTGACCGGGCACACCACGGACTATTATGTGGACGGCGTGCCGGTAAAGAAGAAGGAGTGGGAAGCCAAAATCAATGAGCTGATCGAGGAAGAAACCTTCAAGCTCCTGACTTCGCCTACTTACTTTCCCACCCTGCACTGGCAGCGCCGCCGGCAGATCCTGCTCCAGGTGTGCGGCGACGTATCGGACGAGGAGGTGATCAACTCCAACAGCGACTTGTCAGCCCTTCCGAACATCCTGGGCGACCGCTCCCTGGTAGATCACCGGAAGGCCGTGGAAAGCCGGCAGCGTGAGATCAATAATCGGCTCCAGGAGATCCCATCCCGGATTGATGAGCTCCAGCGCTCCATCGCGGAGGCCGAGGAACTGTCCAGGTATATCGTGCGGGACAATATCAAGGAGCTGGAGGAAAAGCTGGAACGGCTGAAATCCTCCGGAAAGGATCCAGAGCTCGCCCGGGAGCGTCAGACCCTGGAGGAAGAATTGCGGGAGCTCCGGAAGGACTGGCAGCAAGAGCACGATCAGCAACTGGAGGACATACGGCAAAAAGTCCGTGAGCTGTCCGACGACCTCGACCAGCACAAGCGAGAACTGCGGCAAAACAAGTCCCGGCAGGAAGAACTAAGCCGCAGCATCACCGACAAGCAGAAGCGCATGGAAGCCCTGCGGAAGGAGTTCCAGGAACTCCAAGTCCCCGAGGTCGAGGGCGAGTGCCCCACCTGTGGTCAGGAGCTTCCGGAAGATCAGGTCGAGCAGGCCAGGGCCAAGGCCAATAAGAAAGTGGCCGACCGCAAGAAGGAAATCCAGGCCGAAGGCAAAAAGCTCAAAGGACAAGTGGAGGAGGAACAGACCGAACTGGAGGCCCTGGAAACCAAGGCCCAGGCCATAGAGGGGGTGTTGCCAAGCAAGGAACAGGCCCTCAAGGACAAGGAAGCTGAATACGAGGCGCTGCGGAGTCAGGCCGAGGATCCAGACGAGAGCCGCAGGGAGCGTAAGTCCCAGATCCAGGCCCGCCTGGACGAGATTGCCCAGATCGAGCAGTCCACCGAGGCCCCGGACACCTCCGAAACTGAGCGACAACTGGAGGAAGAGCGCTCCAAGCTCTCCAAGATCGACGCCGCTGAACAGACCAAGCAGCGGATCCAGGAGCTCAAGGACGAGGAGCGCAGCCTAGCCGAGGAATATGAGAATCTGCAGCAGCAGGTCCATCTCATGGAGCGCTTCATCACCACCAAGACGGATCTGCTTGAGAGCCGCATCAATTCCTATTTCAACCTCGCCCATTTTCGCCTGTTCGAGGAGCAGGTGGACAGCGGAATCAAAGAGGATTGCGAGATCCTCTATCAGGGCGTGCCCTACGCCCACGGACTCAACCGCGGGGCCCAGGCCAATGTTGGTCTGGACATCATCCGCACCCTCTCCGAGCACTACCAGGTGTTGGCCCCGGTCTTCGTGGACAACGCGGAAACCGTTACCGAGCTGGTCGATCCCGGTACGCAGTGCATCAAGATGATGGTCGCCCCGGGCGTGGATCATCTCCAAGTCGAACTCGAAAACCAGGAGGCAATCGCCAATGAATAATCAACCCCAGAACCAATCCCAGGGACAGGCCAAGCCTGTTGATCGGCTCAAGAGTATCGTGAACCAGCCGAGCGTCCAGGAACAGTTTCGGAATGCCATGGGCGACAATGCCGGGCTGTTCACCGCTTCACTCATCGACGTTTACATGGGAGACACGAACCTCCAGCAGTGCGACCCCAATGCGGTTGTCATGGAGGCCCTCAAGGCAGCCACTCTTAAATTGCCTATCAACAAGAATCTGGGCCTCGCCTACATTGTCCCCTACAAGGACAAGAGCGGAAAGTCGAACCCTCAGATGCAGATTGGCTACAAGGGCTACGTCCAACTCGCCCAGAGGACGGGCCAATATCGGATCATCAACGCAGATGCCGTCTACGAGGGCGAACTTAAGGGTCACGACAAGATTACCGGGGAGATCGACCTGACCGGTACTCCTACCAGCGACACTGTGGTGGGCTACTTCGCCTACATTGAAACAACCTCCGGCTTCAAGAAAGTCAGCTATTGGACCAAGGCCGAAGTTGTTCAGCATGCCCAAAAGCACAGCAAGAGCTACAAGTCCCCTGCGAGTCCTTGGCAGACTAACTTCCACGCCATGGCGATCAAGACCGTCCTCAAGCACCTGCTGTCCAAGTATGGCGTGATGAGCGTTGAGCTCGTCAACGCCCTGGAGCAGGAGTCGGAGGATCAGGTCTCCCAAGACGAGGCCGCGAATGCCAACCAAGACGTGATCGACGTGGATCCTCCGATGGGAGAGCCGACCGAGGGACCGCGGACCACTGGACCCAGCGGTGAGTCGCCCCCGGATGAGGTCGTGGATGCCTCCGAGTCCGAACCCGAGACCGCGGATGCAGCCGAGGGGCCAGGATTCTAGCATGGTCGAACTGCAGACACTGGCCTCCGGGAGCACGGGCAACGCCTACCTGCTCTCCAATGGATCCTCCACCCTGCTCCTGGAGGCCGGAATCTCCATCAAGCAACTGCGGCAACGGTCCGGATTCCGGCTGACCGCCCTTGACGGAGCGCTTGTGAGTCACGAACATCAGGACCATTCCGCCGCCGTCCCGGAGCTCATGCGGGCGGGCGTCGATGTCTATATGTCCCAGGGGACCGCTGAGGCCCTGGGAGCATCCGGGCACCGCCTGCATATAGTCCGCGCCCTGGAGCGGTTCCAGATTGGTTCCTGGGCGGTGCTCCCCTTCGATACCGTGCACGACGCAGCAGAGCCGCTCGGATTTTTATTAACCGATTCGGTAAACAAAATCCTTTTCGCCACAGACACCCAGTATCTCAAATACCGTTTCCAGGGACTCACGCACCTGTTTGTGGAATGTAATCACAGTGGCCCTATACTGCGAGAGTCGGTCAATCAGGGCGTTGTGCACCCGACCCTGGCGCATCGCATCAGGCAGGCCCACATGAGCCTGGAGACCCTGCAACGGATGCTGGCCGCAAACGATTTTTCCCGGGCAGAAGAGATCCGCCTGCTCCACCTGTCGGACGATAACAGCGATGAAGAGGGCTTCTTGCAGGCGATAGAGGAGCAAACCGGCATACCTACGTATGCGGAGTGAGAAGACCATGAATAAATACTTAGTTTATAAAGCGAACCCCATCGCAGAAGATGAGGTCGAAGGTGCAGAGCTCATAGCTCAAGAATCCTTTGGAGAACCTACAGATATTCAAGATGCTGCAACACGACATGACTATAACGCCTCTGAGGTGTGCAGGTTTCTGTCACATCTACCACAAGGGACCCTAGAAAGGGTTATGGTCAAGCTCATGGAAGCCAGAGTTAGCCAATTTGTTGTTCGAGAAGAGCAATTTAGGAAAGCCTTGGCAGAAGAAGACTAGCAACCGTCGGGACAAAGCCGACTCCAAACAAGGAGCACACACCATGCCCCAAACAACCCTCAATCAGATCGACGCCGGCGAACTGGAGCGGGAGATCAACCAGGCGATCCAGGCCTGCGTTGAGGACATCCAGCGATCCGAGGATCTGGAGGAGCCGCGACAGGTAAGCGTGACGCTCAAATTCACGCCGAGCGAAAGCGGCAACGTCAAGATCACCTACGATGTGACGCCGAAGTTGGCAAAGCGGAAGGGAGAGGAACAAGGCTACATCAACAAGGCTGGAGAACTGAGGCTCGGGGAGCCGCAGCAGAAGATGGAGCTGCCTTTTCACCAGGAGCCACAGACAGCTGAGGGGTAGGTCATGAAAAAGAGCAACACCAGGCTCGGCAGGCAGTTGAAGTTGGAGAGAGACGTCATCTCGTCCGGATCTCGTTTTTCCGAGTGTGGGACATGCCGCTACACGCTATGGCGTCTATGGGGGATCGGACCGGTCGTCTGCTTCATCTGCCTTAACCCGAGCAGTGCTGATAGCGATCACGATGACGCAACAGTCAAAAAATGCGGCTCATATGCGCGCCGATGGGGCTACTCGGGCGTCCTCGTCCTGAACGCACTGCCGTTCCGCGGGACAGACCCCGCCGAAGCTTTCTCCATCATGAGTGGCGACGACCTCACTTCATTAACGGTGGAAACGACGCAGGAGGAGAACCTCCGCACGATCGAGGAAACGGCGTGTACAGGACGTTTCGTGGACTGCTCAGTGGAGCTCTTCGTCGCCGCATGGGGAAACAACCTACCCGATGAACATGCCTCGGACGTGTTGTCGAAAATCACGCAATACGCCGACGTTCACTGTCTCGGATCCACGAAGAAAGGGAAGCCTAAGCACCCTAGCAGACTCCCACTGGACCTGGAACCCGAACTATTTGAGAAGACAAAGGGATGATGAGGGTTACCGCCCTAGAGAAGATTGATATGTCAAAATACCTTGACGCAGGAGAGGCAGGCAGCAGAAGGGTAAAAAACCGCCCCGGTTCGCCGGGGCTGGGGGTGGATATGACTGAATACTGCAAGAACTGCCAGAGAACCCAAGAGCACCACTTATTAGTTACAGAAGTTGACCCTGAAGAAGAAGGCAAATTTTGCGTCCGCTTTGATGTCGACATTTGGATGACTGTTCACAGAAACGATATCGGCAAAAATCCTGAGCCAGGGGACGTTCTGAAAGTCCTTCCGCCTGTTGCGGTGGGGGTAAAGCAAGACGCGAGTGAAAGATGCGCGAAGTAGGACTCGCATTAGCGGACGAGATGGTCCGGGCCATCCTTACGGGCCAGAAATGGCAGACCAGGCGGCCGCTCGATACCATTCCACCCCGGCCAGAGGCTGGCATAAATCACCTTGGGTCCGAGTCCACGAGTGGGATCCGCAACGAGTGGAGGTGAGGCAATGAGTTTTTGCCCTTACTGCGACAAGAATGTTGAGGGAACCCCAGAAATTGAGGATCTTTGTCTCGATATTCCACCAGCTGAGACTCATAAAATCGAATGCCCACATTGTGAGAAAGAAATCGAAGTAAACTGGGAGTGGGAGCGAGTGATAAACGTCGAGGAGCCGAGCGAATGAGCGCCCCGATCCAAGCAAAGCCCCTCAAAAAGGCCACGAAGAAGCACCGCCGCTACCAAGAGGCCAAACGCAAGACTGCTCTGGCCGTCGCCGCCTCCTTGGTTTTGGGGATGCTCCAGGAAACTGAGCGAACGCTGGAACTTGAATATCAGAAGGATCGGGATCAAGCCGACCGGGTAAGGCGCTGGAGCAACGCTTGTCTGGAAGGGGTGGAGCTCGGCCGACGCTCCCTGGATGAGGCCCGGACAACGGTCTACCGGGTAGACGATGAGCTCCGGCGATACATCTCGGACCGCGGACCCAAAAACTTGGGCCATTATGCTGTCGCATGGCTAGTTCTCGGCCACCTCTGCGACGAGGCCCGGCACCGCTACGCCGGGAAGGATCGGGCGAGAGAGTGGCGGTTTCTGTCGAGCGTAGTCAACACGTTCGCGGAAAGGGTGTTGACGAATGCGCCGGAGGATCAGGACTACGAGAAGATTGCTGGGGAGGCGGCGATGCATGTGTGGGATCGAGTTTTCGAGAGACCAGGAGGGTTAAATGTCTGAAAAACGTGCTCTTACTCCAGATCAGGTTGAGGAAATGTACAGTATTCCCAAACAGACCCTTGCAAACTGGAGAGCGCGAAAGGTTGGTCCTCCCTATTCTAAGGCGGGACGACGGATCCTCTACCGCATCAAGGATCTGGAGGACTTTTTGGATCGTCACCAGATGAAGACCACAAACCACTTACCTGCCTCACTGCTTCACGTTTATGATCAGGACAAAGGTGCGCATATCGCATGGTCATATTCAAGGATTTATGGCCGAGCAGCTCTTTGATCGTCAAAAGCGGCGTGCCATTTAGAGCAAGCCAGGAGGCAAAAGTGTGACGGAGTGTGTGAAAGGAAACAATCTGTCGTCGGTCGTCCACTCCATTATTAAGGCCACAGGCCTCCACGGCTCGAGAGAAAGCCCGCGAAGTATCCTGTGTTTTCTGGCCGTGACGTGATTCGAACACATAGGTGCTGGTGATCTGCCATTGTTCCCTTAATGCAGACATCACTTCATTGGTCATATAGACCTGCCGATCATATCCTCCCTTACCTCTTACATAGATAATCTCAGAATCCCAATCGATATCTTGCCAGCGCATGGAACGAAGTTCCCCAGCTCGCAGTCCGGTCTCCAAGCTCACGATAGCCAGGCGCTGAGTCTGCTTGGATCTTTTTCCAAGCTCGCTTATTAAGCGTCGTGCCTCTTCTCGAGACAAAAACCGCTCCCGAGCATTGCTGAGCTGAGGCATTTTAATCTTTTTGACCGGATTCTCTCCTTGCCATAACCCCCACGCAATGGCTTTGTTGATTACTTGACGCACGATCACGAGGCAGTGCTTTACTGTAGCAGGGGCTAGACCGGATTGTAGCAACTGAGACTTGAGCTCTTCCAACTCCAAAGGCGAAATGTTATCCAGGGGCAGATGTTCCAATCGCCTTTTCAGATAATCCCTGTAACGTTGTCGGTCATCGTATGGTCTTGATCTGCCGGATTCGAGCCATTTATCATAACGTTGCCATATATCTCCGAAGGTGACATTTCGTCTGTTCTCGGGGAGAGTACCATGCCGGGCCTGTTGGATCCGCTCATTCCGAACATTTGAGGCGAACTGTGCGCTATAACCTTCACTTTTCCATCCAACCTTCTCCCAGCGTTGCCGATTATATTGATCCTGATAGCGGATCATATAACAGCAATCCGGCTTGCCACGTATTTTCTTGTCTTGAGACTCATAATAGTAGACACCAGTAAAGCGCTGAACACGGTGATACTTAGAGGCCATGATATTCCTCACCCATTCCTCTATTCGGGTACAAACAGGACCCTTTAATGGTATCTCTAGGGAACAACAGTAGAGGAAAAATCTCCAATCATGTCAATAGGTGGGATCAATTGGTAAGTTTTGGGATACTGGCTTGTATCGGACTTCGGATCCGAAGGCTGGAGGTTCGAGTCCTCCAGGGCGGGCCTTGCCATTTGGGGAGTTATGCATATGCGTGACTCCCCAATATATTAATTTCCTCTGCCATTCTTCTGTTGACTAATTTTTTCATTTTTTTTGATAACATTTTTTGATTAGGCTATAATTATTTTGGTTAAAAAAACGTTCTTTTAAATCGAATAGAACAAAAAAACCTTTCTAAAAAATAGATAATATAGGATAATATAACTGGCCAAGTTATATTCATTGAGAAAAAACAAAATCTTCAGAGCATCTAGGTTGTTACATATAAGTCCAGAAGTAGATAATGCAGTAGTAGTCTTGCTTGGCAAGTTTAATCCTGTAATATTTCAACCATGGTGGCTAGCATACTATGATGTAATAGGTGAACAAGAAGCTAAAGATGCGACAATAGAAATCAATCATCCAGACATTAGCAAATTTCAAACAGAATATTTATTTCTTCAAGCAGATCGAGAACGTTTAGTTATACAAAATGTAGAAGGACCCTTAGAATTAGTAAAGGATTGTGTTTTAAAAATTTTTAATGACTTATTACCACATACACCATTAACCACGTTAGGGATAAATAGAGATGTTCACTTTGACGTTGGAGACTTTTTTGTAAAAGATGCCTTGGGTAAAAAACTAGCTCCTTGGGAACCATGGGGAGATTGGGCAGATTACTTAGAGGGTGAAGATCTAGACCACCATGGCGGATTAATAAACTTACATATGCAGCAACGTAGAACCCGTAAGGATAAATATGATGGCTATATACGGGCTGTAGTGCAACCTTCGAGTAAATTTAATACGTACAGCGGAATATACATGAATATCAATAATCATTATGATATAAAACAAGCTGAAGATGTTGAAAGCTCAAAAGAAGTAATGCTTACTCTAGATAATGAGTGGAACAACGCAATAGAGTACTCAGAATTTATTATAAATCAAATTATGTCAACTGCATTGGAGATAAAAAATGGAAAGACTTAAAACATCTTCAACAGATTATTTGGGATTGATGAACGATACTACGTCTTTCCATGAACAAAACAAAGATTGGAGAAGACAACCAAATTTATTATCATACTACAAACCATATGGTAATATCCAATATGATGATGCTACTAATCCAGAACATGAAACAAAGAACAAAGAGGTTAATAGAATTTATAAAGCAAGACAAAAAAAGTCTTCTCAACTTAAAGTTAAAGAACACATAAGAGTAGTCCAAGAGTTTGAAGGATTAGTAGAAAGTATCGATTGGCAAGAAAATATATTTTATGCTCGCTTGATGGATTTAACGGCTAATCACAATCATGAAAATTACACTGCTGAATTACCAATAGATGATATCCGTGATGATGATAAGCATTTACTGCAAGAAGGAGCTATATTTAATATAAGAGTGGCATACAAAATCAAACCTAGCGGTTCAAAAAGACGTTTTACTGAAATAATTTTTAGACGTATACCCAAAAAACATAAAATATATAAAGATGAAGCAAAAAAAGAAAGCGAAGAATTAGCAAATTATTTTGAACAATTTTAATGGAATATGTCAAGCCAGATATAGATCAAATAGAAGCTTCCTTATTTGGCCCAGGTTACGGAGAAAGCTTAGTATTACATATTGGTAATGATCAATGGGTCATTGTTGATTCATGCATTGATACAAACTCAGAAGATATTGCTCCTTTGCGTTATCTAAATGAGCTGGGGGTATGTCTATCAAATGTTAAGCACATAATTGCCTCACATTGGCATGACGACCATACACGTGGTTTACATAAAGTGGTTCAAGCATGCAAAAATGCTCATTTTTGGTGCCCAGCTCCAATGACTAAACAAGAATTCCTTTATTATGCAAAACTATATCAGAAACCTCAAACAAGACTTCCCACAGGTGGAACAACTGAAATTTATAATGTTTTCAAATTAATTAGAGAACGATCCCAACCAATACACAGGATCCTACCTAATCAACTAATACTAAAAAATAATTATTGTTCTTTATTTACCCTTTCTCCAACAAGTCAACGTTTTGAAGAATTTTTACAGATGTTTTCTGAGTTAGCTCAAAAAGATGATTATGTAAGAGCCCCCCAAATAAAACCTAATTCCTTATCTGTTAGTCTTTGGGCAAGCTTTGATTCTCATGGAGCGTTGTTTGGTGGTGATGTAGAAGAACAAAATAACAAGGGCTGGCATCAAATATTACATGAACAAACATGTATAGATGGCAGTGCATCACTGTTTAAAATTCCACACCATGGTTCAAATAATGCACACAAAGAAGAAGTTTGGTCAAATATTTGTAGCTCAAATGTTACATCAATATTGAGCCCATTTTCACAAGGCAAGAAGAAATTACCATCTCCAAAAGATGTGGATAGAATTTGTAAAAAAAGTTATCAATCATTTGCTACTTCATCTCCATCTCGAAAAACAAAAGCTAAATTTAATAGTGTGACAGAGAAAGAATTTAAAGCTTGGGGTATTAAAGTTCAAAGCCAGCCGAGGAGCTTAGGCTGAAGTAGTAAAAGTGATGGGGGACGGGTTTATAATTATCTCACTGAACCGTATGGAATGAATAGATAAAAATCGAATG
>Ga0207714_1000248_pt1 | contig 37018 bp, 32 predicted proteins | sample PonA232FremontCA_2_FD_187270 | JGI IMG/M metagenome (GOLD analysis project Ga0207714, IMG submission 187270) | Marine sediment microbial community from Fremont, CA, USA - Pond A23 Sediment 2 (SPAdes) | ecosystem: Environmental > Aquatic > Marine > Unclassified | place: USA: Fremont, California...
GCGAGAGTCAGGAGCCTGCCGATATAAACAATTTGCACGAAACACCCATTGCCAGCGCGCGTCAGCCGTTCGATGAAGTTACCGGTCTGCCTTCTTCCGATCTGACCTTCCAGGAGGTGGAACAACTGCGTCCCGAAGTATATCGTTTTCAGGCACAGGAGTTGGATGGCATTCAATACCGCAAGGTTCATGATGCTTATACCTATTTAGAGGATGGGAGCCCTCTTTTTCCCACCGATGTATCGCTGGGGGCCATTTATTTTGTTCGCAATCCCCTGGACGTGTTGATCTCTTTTGCCCACCACAGTGCCAAGGAGCCGGCCGATATGATTGAGGTGTTGAATGATCCGGGTAAAGCTTTTGGCAAGAGTCCCAAAAGACTTTTTAATCAACTTTGTCAAAGACTCAGCACCTGGAGTGGTCATGTAAAAAGCTGGGTTGATCAACAAAATATACCTGTTCATGTAATGCGTTATGAAGACATGCGCCGTTGGCCAAAAAATACTTTCCTTCAGGCTGTAAATTTTTTAAATTTGGAGGTAGGGGAAGAAGCAGTGGAAGAGGCACTTGATAAGAGTGACCTTTCTGTTTTAAAGGAACAGGAAAAGAAAAGCGGTTTTAAGGAAAAGATGATCAAAGCTGGATCTTTTTTCAGAAAAGGCCAGGTTGGCGAGTGGAAGGAAATCCTGACCCGGGAGCAGGTTGAACAAATAGTAAACGAACACGCCGAAGTCATGAAACGCTTCGGATATCTATAATCACCAACCGCTAAGCGGCCCCTCCAATCCCGCTAAGCGGTCTAAAGCATCAGGGAGCCATTAAGCAATAAGGTTAATAAGCACAATAATATAAGAACACAAAGACCGCTAAACGGTAAAGTAATGCTAAAACAGTTATATGGAAAAAAAAATCACCCCAGACACATATATAAAACGCAACAACGAAGTCTTTGCCTCAACCATTGATGATGAGGTGGTGATGATGAACATACAGAGTGGCAAATATTACGGCATGGATTCTGTGGGCAGCCGCATATGGGAATTGATCAGTGAAAAGATCCAGGTGCAACAGGTTATTGATCAGTTGCTTGAGGAATATGATGTATCAGAAGAACAATGCCGGTCGGACGTATTGGAATTTTTGCAGGAGCTGAATCAAAACAAGCTTTTAAAAGTTTTTGAATGAGAGCTTTACAACGAATCATAAAATTTATCCGTCTTCCATTGAAGGAGAAGCTATTGATGGGAGAGGCGTCAGTTTTGTTGCTTTGGTATAGCATCTTAATCTATGTGATTCCGTTTCAGTGGTGGGAATTTAAAATTGGGAAGAAAATGCAACCAATAAAAAAAGCTAGTTTAGATGATTATCAAAAAATTGAAATAATAAATATACGAAAGGCTGCTTTTCATGCTAACAAATTATTGTTAGGGATTGGCAAGTGTTTTGCAATGTCATTGACATTGAAGCGCATGTTAAAATGTCGAGGTATAAATCCTTCATTGTTAATTGGCTTCCAAAAGTATAAAGAAAATCATTTTATTGCTCATGCTTGGCTACAATATGATGACACCTTATTATATGGCGGTAACAATTTAAATGAATTTTACAAAGAATGTATAATATATACTTAGATAAAGCTTTTTATAGATAAAGAAAAACGGTTAGTCTATTAAAAGGTATATTTTATCAAAATAAATGTTTCTCTTTTAACCTATGTATTTCAATTTCGTAAATATTAATATTTTAGCTATGAAAAATCGAAATCATTATTATACTGAACAAAAAAAGAAATGGAGCAAACCTAGGATACAAGTTCTGAGTATAAACAGTATTAAAAATGGTGATTACCCTGGAAATTCAGAAAGTAATACATATTTAGGTACACACGTTGGTTCTTAATTAAAACAATATGAGAAAATTATTTTTCTTAATATTTTTATTTTCCATAAGTACGATAGGATATTCACAAAATTGGTTTAATTCAAGTCATTTTTGGTCTAGTGGAAATATAGGTGCTGAATTTTCTTTTCTTGATGATCAAGTTACAATAGAAGATGCTATTTATGATAATAAAAGAGATGTATACTATGTTTCGGGTAGATTTGTTGATTCTCTTGTGACTGAAACAGATAGTTTACTTGCCTCGGGACTTAGTATTTTCTTAGCAAAATTTGATTCAAATTTTAATCTTAATGAGATTAGACAAATTGATGGTAACTCTGGAGAAGGTTTCACGAAATTAGCTTTGGATTCTAAAGGTAATTTATATTTAGGTGGAGTTTTATCTAGTAGTAATTGTAATTTTCACAATGATACATCCATAAACACTTCTGGCAAACAAGATGTTTTCATAGCTAAATATCATCCTGATAATTCTTTGCAATGGGTGAAAAATGTTGGACAGGGTGATACGGTGCAAAACCAAATTGCTTTAAAAACAGATAATGATAATAACGTTGTTTTTTCTGTTTTTTATACTGATTCAGCAAGAATAAGGGATTATGTGTCAACTGATACCCTCTTATATTCCATTGATTCATCTGGTAAGAGTACTGCATTGGCAAAAATCAATGGCGAAGGTGAAATATTGAACCTTGTAAATTTACCTTCCAATAAACGAAGCGAAGTAATTAATATCACTACCAATGATAACAATTATTACTTAAGTGGAAGATTTGAACAGTCTGTTGACTTGATTAACCAAACCATTCAAAGCACAAATGATACGAGGGATGTTTTCATTTATAAACTGGATGATAATTTTTCTCCATTATGGTTGAGAAGAAGTTATGGAAATGACCATGATTATACCGGGTCATTGGTTTCAGATGAATTTGGCAACGTTTATCAAACAGGGTTTTTTGAGAGTTCTGATTTTCAGGTCGATTCCACAGGTTCAACAAAGTCGAGTTCTTTGTATCATAGGGGTAACTGGGATATCTTTATTTTAAAGTATAGTGAAGGTGGAGATTTACAATGGGCCAAATCGTATGGTACATCACAAGATGACTGGTCCCGACAGATAGCTCAGAATCGTAACATACTTTATATTACAGGTTATCATGAAAATGATATAGGGTTTGGAAGTGATACCCTTTACCATCAGGGCGGAGAAGACTTTTTTGTTGGATCCTTCGACACAGATGGTAATAAATTAAGGGCATTTGGCTTGGATCAGCAGGGGAGTGGAGATGAGTCAGGTGTAACCATTGATATTGCACCCGACAATTCGGTTTATGTAGGTGGCTATTTCACCTCCAACAGCATTGGCATTGGAGACACGACTTTTAACCTTAATGGTAGCCAGGATATGTTCCTGGGAAGATTTACTTCTGACCTTGCCGCCACTTTTTCTGAGATCCAACAACCCTCCTGTCATGGCTCCAGCGATGGCAAGCTGGTGGCAAAACCAGAATTTGGAGTTACTCCATATACAAATTATTCCTGGAGTCCGGATGTATCCAGTGATTCAACTGCCGAAGGCCTTTCGGCTGGCGAATATACAGTAACCATAACCGATGCGGTGGATTCCACTGTCACGATCAGCCATACACTGGAAGAGCCAGACCCAATTGTTTTTAACGGTGACACCACCAACATCGAAGGGTGTTATGGCGACAGCACAGGCGCCATAGCCCTTAACCCTTCGGGGGGAACCACTCCCTACGAACATTTCTGGACCACCCAGGACGGGGGCGGACTTAACACCACCGCTGAAGATCAAAGCGGGCTGGCTGCCGGCACCTACACCGATACCCTGACCGATGCCAACGGTTGCCAGGTGGATACGACCATCACCCTGACCCAGCCCACCAGGATGAGCTTCGAGGGCACCACCGTCGATCACATCACCAATGCCGATCCCCAGGGGGCGGTTGACCTGACCGCCACAGGGGCCACCGACCCCTACCAGGGCTACAGCTGGAGCGGCCCGGAAGGGTTCACCGCTTCAACTGAAGACATCAGCTCCCTTGATGAGGGTGGCCCCTACCAGGTGACCGTCACCGACAACAACAGCTGCCAGTTCGATACCACCGTCCAGGTGGTCGATTCAACCCAGCTCGATGTCTTCTTCCACGAAGACAGCATTGAACATGTCAGCTGCTATGGCGGCAACGACGGGCGGGCTATCGTAACGGCCATCCAGCCCGAAACCGCACCAACCTATACCTGGAGCCCCGATACCATCGACACCAACGACTCGCTGGCCTATAACCTCGCCGCAGGTACATACGAAGTGACTGTGGATGACGGGGATACGGCCATCACCAAGTCGGTGACCATCAACCAGCCCAATCCCCTGGAAATAACATTCACGGGCAATTCCACTTCGTCGCTCGATTGCAACGGCGATGCCGACGGCATCATCGACATCGACGTATCCGGCGGTACATCATCTTATGCTTACAGTTGGTCGACCGGCTCAACCCAGGAGGACCTTAACAACCTCTCGGCCGGCACCTATGAGGTGACCGTCACCGACGCCAACGGATGTACCGTAACGGCCAGCTATACCATTAGCGAGCCGGATCCCTTAAGCGCGAGCGTGTTGATCAACAGTGAAATAAGCTGTTACGGTTTTTCCGACGGCAAGCTGGAGGCCACCGTTACAGGAGGCACCGGCCCGAACTATACTTACCAGTGGGACGACGGAGCGAGCCAAACTACCCGCATAGCCGATGGCTTGAGTGAAGGAACCTATGAGGTTACCGTTACGGACGAAAATGGCTGTACTGCAGCTGATTCGCGAACCCTCACCCAACCCGATTCCATCCAGATCGACAATTATTACAGCACCGATATTAGCTGCAATGGCGCCAGCGATGGCGAAGTCCACCTGAGCGCTTCCGGCGGAAGCGGCACCAAATGGTACACCCTCACCCCGGAAGGCGGCTCCGGTAATACCAACACCGAAGGCGATTTTACCGGCCTCTCCCCCGGCAACTATACCGTTTCCGTCAGTGACGATAACAGCTGCCCGGGCCCCGAGGTCAAGGATACCATCACCGAACCGGCCCCACTGTCGATCAACCTGGTGGAAAGCACCAACATCACCGGCTGTCATGGCGATGCCACCGGCTCAATCAACGTGGATGCCGATGGGGGCAACGGCAGCTTAACCTATACCCTGAAAGACAATGGTGGCTCTACTGTTGGCGAAAACGGCAACGGCGAGTTTACCGGACTCACAGCAGGTACTTACACCGTGGAGGTAGATGATAGCGAAGGCTGCGGCCCCATCACCACCAGCGATATTGTGATTGATGAACCCGCTGCAATTGACATCACCAACACCTCCGCAAGTGATGCCAGCTGCAACGGCGGTTCGGATGGCTCCATTACCGTCACCTCCGACGGCGGCACCGGTACCCATACCTACCTGCTGAAACCCGACAGCGTGTCCAACACCAGCGGCGATTTTACCGGCCTGGACGCCGGCACCTACACCGTGGAGGTAACCGATGAAAACAATTGCGGGCCCGTGGAAACTTCTGACCTGGTCATTGGCGAACCCCAGGCCATTAATGTTACCGTCAATTCTTCTTCAGATGTGAGCTGCAACGGTGGTTCGGATGGCAGCCTGTCGGTCAGCGCCGACGGCGGTACCGGTACCCTTACCTATACACTGTACCCGGGGGGAACGAACAGCAATGAAACGGGAGATTTTTCCAACCTCTCAGCCGGCACCTACCATGTGGAGGTCACCGACACGGAAGGTTGCGGTCCGGTTTCGTCCAGCGATGTGGTCATTGATCAGCCCAGCCAGATTCAAATCACCAACGTAGCCTCACAGGACGCCACGTGCAACGGCTGTGGCGACGGCAGCATCACCGTCAGCGCCGACGGCGGCACCGGCACCCTTTACTATACCCTCCAGCCCGACAGCATCACCAATACTTCCGGTGAATTTACCGGCCTGGATGTGGGTACCTATACAGTGGATGTGAGCGACGACAATGGCTGCGGTCCCGTCACCACCAGCGATATTGGCATTGGTGAGCCCTCGGAAGTGACCATTGTCAGTTCTTCGGCTACCAACGTCAACTGCCATGGCAACAGCGACGGGACCATCTCGGTGGATGCCAGCGGCGGCAACCAGCCCCTTATCTATACCCTTCAACCCGATGGCCTTGAGAACAACGACGGCGAGTTTAGCGGCCTGGAACCAGGTACCTATACGGTTGATGTGACCGATCAGGGCGGCTACGGGCCGGTCAGCACCAGCGAGCTGGTGGTGGGTGAACCCGACCCGGTGAGCATCGCTTCCACCTCTACAACATCGGTAACCTGTAACGGTGGTTCCGACGGGGCGGTTAACGTAACAGCCAGCGGAGGCAGCGGCCGATATGAATATACCCTTGATCCAACCGGAGCAACGGATAGTTTAGGTAATTTCACCAACCTGACGGCCGATACCTATACCGTTGAGGTTTACGACAACAACGGCTGCGGTCCGGCCAACACCACCGATTTGGTGGTCAGTGAACCTGCCGCCATCACCGTCGATGACACCTCATTCACCGATGTTACCTGCAATGGTGGTGCGGATGCCAGCATCAGCGTGGAGGCCTCCGGCGGAAGTGGGACCCTGACCTATACCCTGCAACCCGATAACGTTGACAACAACAGCGGCGACTTTACCGGTCTGGATGCCGGTACCTATCACGTCGAAGTGAATGATGCCGAAGGCTGCGGACCTGTGGCAACAGACGATATGGTTATCGATCAACCAACCTCCATCAGTATTGCCAGTATATCGCGCAGTGATATTACCTGCCATGGCGGCAATAACGGCAGCATCACGGTTAGCGCCAACGGAGGCAGCGGTTCGTACAATTATACCCTGTTGCCCAATGATACCACCAATTCCACCGGCGAATTCACCGGCCTGGATGCGGGCACCTATAACGTTGAAGTGACCGATACCGAAGGTTGTGGTCCCGTTACCAGCAGCGATATTGTTCTTGAACAGCCAACGGCCATTACCATTACCGATACTTCTTCAACCAATGTAACCTGTTACGGTGGAGCTGACGGCACCATCACCGTGTCGGCCAGCGGCGGCAACGGTTCATTGAGCTACACCCTCCAACCCGATAATTTAACCAACAGCCAGGGCGAGTTTGCCAACCTGGATGCCGGGACCTATACGGTAGAGGTATTCGACTCCGAAGGCTGCGGCCCCGTTGCTACAGATGAGATGACCATCACCCAACCCAGCGCCATTGAGGTCACCAGTGCTTCCACTACACCGGTTACCTGCCATGGCGGCAGCGATGGAGCCATAACAGTGGCCGCCCAGGGCGGAACAGGAACCCTGGATTATACCCTCCAGCCTGTAGGTACCGATAATACCACCGGCGAATTTACCAACCTGGATGCCGGTAATTATACCGTTACAGTGACTGATGCCAATGGCTGTAGCTCAGCCGATACAGCCCTGCATATTACGCAACCCGATCCAATCACCTTTGACAACCTTGACCTTACGCATATAACCACTTGTGCAAGCAACGCCAACGGGGCCATCAATGTATCGGCTTCCGGCGGAACCAGCCCCATGAGCTATACCCTCCTGCCGGACAATGTTTCCAACGAAACAGGAGAATTCACCAGCCTGGATACCGGCCGCTACACCATTGAAGCAACCGATGCCAATACCTGCTCGACTATTGACACCACAGTAGAGCTGACCGGGCCCGAGCCGATCGCCATCAACAATATAAGCGTCAAGAATGTGCTGAGCTGTGCCCGCGATGCCAATGGTTCAATCGAGGTCGATGCCTCCGGCGGCACCGGAACACTGACCTATACCCTTAACCCCGGAAACGTCAGCAATTTTATCGGTGAATTTACCGGTTTGACCGGGGGCACCTACACCCTTGAAATCACCGATGAAAACAATTGCGGACCGGTCGATACCACCGTTGAAGTCACCGCACCCGATTCGATCCTCATCAATAACGTCAGCTCTACTGATATCACCGGTTGTTATGGCGACACCACCGGTTCGATACAGGTGGATGCTTCCGGCGGGAGCGGCAGCCTCAGCTATACCCTGAACCCGGGAAATGTCACCAATTCTGACGGTCAGTTCAACAGCCTGGGCGCCGATACTTACAGGGTGGAAGTAACCGATGCCCACAACTGCGGGCCGATCAGCACACAAGCAATTACCCTGGAGCAGCCAGAACCACTCACCATCGATAACATTGATACCACCCATGTTTCTATGGAGGGCGCTGCCGATGGAACCATCACGGCCAGCGCTTCAGGTGGCACAGCCCCGCTGACCTATATCCTGAACCCCGATTCGGTGAAGGTCAACGAAACAGGCGAGTTTACGGGCCTGGCAGCGGATGACTACCGCGTGGTTGTTACCGACATCAACAATTGCGGGCCCGATACCAGCTCAACCATTGAGATCGTGGTGGGTCCCGATACCGGCAACGATGAACTGGATTCAGATTACGGGCTGAACATCTATCCCAACCCGGCCCATGAAACAGTGCAAATTGCCATGCAGCTGAAAGACAAAGCGGCGGGCAGGCCCGATATTCAGATTCGGATCATCAATACCGCCGGTCAGCTCCAGAAAGTGATCCGCTTCAACGCCGATCAGCGTCAGTTTGAGCGGGAAGTCAATATCAGTTCCTTTAAAGGCGGGGTTTATATACTGAAGTTCTTCACTTCTGAGCAATATCTGGGTCAACGCAAGTTGATCATCAGCAGGTAAGATCGATACATGTCAACTGACAATTAAGGCTTTCATTGGATGGATGAAAGCCTTTTTTATTATTTTTGACCAGGAAAGCAAAACAACAGGCCCATGAATGTATTGATTATAGGATCAGGCGGGCGGGAGCATACCCTTGCCTGGAAGATCAAACAAAGCCCTTTGCTGGGGAAGCTATATCTGGCACCCGGCAATGGGGGTACCACTGAAACCGGTGAAAACCTGGATGTTAACCCCACCGATTTTGAGGCCATACGCCAGGTGGTGTTGAATAAAAAAATCGATATGGTGGTTGTTGGGCCGGAGCAGCCACTTGTAGGGGGTATTGGCGATTATTTCCGTCAGGACCTGGTGCTCAACCGAATTCCTCTGATCGGCCCTGAAAAGGCCGGGGCCCTTTTGGAGGGGAGTAAGGATTATGCCAATCGGTTCATGGACAAATACGGCATCCCTACGGCACGGTTCCGGAGTTTTGCTGCCAGAGAGATGGAGGATGCCATGGAATACCTCCAGAGGCTGGAAGCTCCTTATGTGCTGAAAGCCGATGGCCTGGCCGGCGGCAAAGGCGTGGTGATATGCCAAAACCTCGATGAAGCGCGCCAAACACTTCAAACATTTTTTGAAGGACGCTTCGGCGAATCAAGCAAAAAGGTGGTGGTCGAAGAGTTTCTTGAAGGAAAAGAACTATCCGTATTTATTTTGACCGATGGACGTAATTATAAAATGTTTCCGGCAGCTAAAGATTATAAACGCATCGGTGAAGGTGATACCGGCCCCAATACCGGTGGTATGGGTGCTCTTTCACCGGTGCCATACGGCGGGGAAGATTTTATGGAGAAGGTCCGCCACCAGGTTATTGAACCCACCATGGAGGGGCTTCGCAATGAACGCATCGATTACCGTGGATTTTTGTATTTCGGGCTGATGAAAGTTGGCGATCACCCCTATGTGATCGAATATAATGTGCGCATGGGCGATCCTGAAGCCCAGGTAGTCATACCACGAATAGCCTCTGATTTGCTGGAAGCCCTCGATGCTGTCGCTCATCAACGACTTGAAGATTATGAGCTGAAAATAAGCCCTTCTGCCGCTGCAACAGTTATCCTGGCCAGTGAGGGATATCCCGGTAAATATGAAAAGGGCCAACCCATCACCCTGGCCGGGGGCCTGGAAGATGTCTACGTCTTTCATGCCGGTACCGAGCAAAAAGATAGCCAGTTGGTGACTTCCGGCGGCCGTGTGATGGCCGTTACCGCCTTGGCCGAACATTACCGCAATGCCCTTTCAACCATATACAGCAACATTGAAAAAATTCAGTTTGAGGGGCGCTATTATCGCCGGGATATTGGATATGACGTTTAATTACAGTTAGTGGATTCTGCCGGGATTCGTTAAATGAATATTTAAATCCCTGATGTCTGGATCTGGAAGGAAAATGACCATAGAACAGAATATACCCCAAAAATTATAGCCCATGCTTGTTCGTGCCGCAAGAAACAAATCTCCCATACTCCTCTTTTTCCTTGCCATTATTACCCTGCTGTTGTGGTGGTCTTCCTTTACCGGCGCCGAGATAAGCCGGTTTCATTTTCATGAGCCGCAAATGCCTTTATATCAACTTACCACCAACTGGATTGGGGGCAATGCCTTTGTCAATGTTTTGGTGGCTTTTGTGCTCATGTTCATTCAGGCTCTGATCATTTTGCGTTTTAACCAACGCTATATCTTCATCACCACGCAGACTTACCTGCATCCGATCTTTTATCTGCTAATTGCCAGTAGTTTTGTTCAGCTTCAGCAGTTCCATCCGGCTTTACCGGCCAGCTTCTTTATCATTCTGATGCTCGATCAGCTTTTTTCCGGCTACCGCAAGCGTTACATCCTGAACAAACTTTTTATGGCCGGCTTGTTTGCCGGGCTTGCCACCCTGTTTTATGTGCATGCCATCTTTTTTATCCTTTTGATCTGGATCGCCCTGATCATATTGCGGGCCTTCGATTTGAGGGAATGGTTCGTGCCGGTTTTGGGATTTGCTTTTCCGATGGCTTTTCTGCTGGCGTATTTTTACATCGCCCGCGATCATTCCGTTCAGGGATTGATTGATACGGTAGCCCGCTGCTATTACAGAAATACCACGGTCACCTATTACAACTGGTCATATTACCTGTTTTATGGTTTTCTGGTTTTCTGGTGGCTGATCGCAAGTTTTGCTCTGTTGGGCAGACTTCACAAGATGAAGATTTACGTGCGTAAATTCCATGAAATCCTCTGGTGGTTCTTTGTCGGCAGCCTGGCCCTTTTCATCCTGCGCGAACCCATCTCGGTGGAAATGCTGTACCTGACGGCCCTGCCATTGTCTTTCCTGCTGGCCGATCACATTCACACCATGAGGGGCCGTGGCCTGGGCAATATGCTGTTGCTGCTGATGATCGGATTGCTCGTGCTCATCCAGTATATGAACTGATCATGGCGAGATCATGGTCCCTTGCATGAAGTGGCCAAAGGAAAAAACCGGCTAATCACTTTCTTTGGGGGTATAAACTTTTGGGTGTTGGGCTGGACCCGTGAACCGAATCAGATTAGCGGTCTACATCTTCTTGACAAAAGAGAGGATCACCACCGCCAGGCCTTCCTTGCCGTCTTCAAACTCGACCCATAGGTGATAGGGCCCTGTTTTCTGGCATTTAAAATCGACCGAATTGAAAATTTTGCCGGTGGCTGGCACGTAGTTGGAAACAAGCAACTTGCTGCTGCTGTAGACTTTGAGTATGCCACGCCCTGGGTGGTCGCGCGAGCTGCATATGGTGAAACGGTAATGGGTGTTCTTTCTAAGCATCAGCGATTTCTTCTGCGAGGGCGGATCTTCCCCCGGCGCTGCCGCACTGAGCTTAACGGTATAATCTTTCAGGTATGTCGCATCATCGGCAAGCTTGGAACACATATTCACAAGCTCCTCCCCGGTTTGTGCCTGTGCCGACCTGATATTCACAACACCCATAGCCAGTATCCCCAGGAAGATGATGATGGTTAATTTTTTCATATCTTATTGATTGATGATTTTCTTTCTCACTCTAAAAGATTCTTCAATGATTTTGTTCAGCAAGGTGTCATTGATGTGTACGACACTTTTGGTGTTTTGTTTAATCACCAGCCTTCCGTCTACCACCTTGCGGGTAGGTTCACCTTTTTCGATGGTCACTTTCACATCTTTATACAATTGGTGGATTTTGTTGAATTCTTTGATCAATTCGCGAAAATCCTTGCTATCTCTGAAATTTTTCAACAGGATCATCAGATCGCCCAGGATGATCTTTTGTTCCCCGATGGCTTCCCTCAGCTCCGGGTCAGGCTTCGACTGGTAGACCTTCCCCGAGAGATAAAGCCCTTCGATCCAGCCGCCGGCTACCATCAGGGTGCTGAGGTTGCTGCGGTTGTTCTCCCTCAGGTATTTGTCCATCTGGTTGAAATTGCGCTGGGAAATGTACATCAGCGAATCGAGGTTCTCATCATTCTTGGCCAGGCGATGCAGGGTGGCAAAATCGAAGAACTGACCCACCTTGATGCTGTTGGCCATCTGGCGGATGGAACTTAAATAATCCAGGGCTACAGTGGTTTTGCTGTACATGTTGAGGTAGCCCAGGTCCGCTCCATAAATGCCCAGAAGAAGGGCCTGGTCGAAGTTGGTGGTGTATTGATCCACATTTTTAGTGGGCGCCAGGTATTCCTTTGAAAAAGGTGCATTCAGATTCTTGATCAGGGCAGCCGTTTCAATGTGGGAAGAGATGTTTTGGGTCACGTTTTTCATCGCCTGATCCGAAACTTCCAGGGCCCCCTTGTTGGCCACCGAGTCGGGTACCTGAAATTCATCGTCGGCGCTATTATCATTGGAAGATTTGCAGGAGAAAATCAGGGGAAGGAAAAGCAGAATATATAGTAAGTATTTACCGTTCATAGTGTTCCAATGACGATTTTTACAAAAATAACATTATCGTGTAAATTTAAAAAAATATTGGGATTTACTGTGTAAGAATTTTTTTAAATTAACCACATGCGGGAGATTAAGAATTTTGTAAAGCACATTATAGTATAGGGTCACGTAGAGGATCAGGGCCATCACCACAACAATGGCGATATTGAACCAGTAGGTGCTGAAAAAATGACCCATAAAATGTTTTCGGGGGGCAAAGAAGTGGGCCCTGAAATTAAAGAAGCCTTCTACTTCCGGGTCGTGGTAGATCGGATCAATGTGCTGTATGAGTTCATCCTTGTACTGGATGATTTTGTTTTTCTCAAAGACTTTTTTCACCTGATCGGCCACACTTTCATTGTAGTGGTTGTCTTTTTTGCGCTGGTAAAGTTTGGGTTGTTTTTCCGAGAGGTAACCCCGCATGTTGTCGAGCTTACGGTTGGCCTTTTGGAATTTTTGCTGATAGTGGCGGTCGAGGCGTTTCAGGTAACTGCGGGTTTTTTGCAGTGCCTGCCGGTCAATGTCTTTGGCATTTAAAGCCTGAAGGCTGCTGAACTCCAGGTTAGTTCGTTCCTTCTCTTCCCCCAGTTCATTTTCCAGGAGTTCCAGGTGGGGCCCGACATGGTCCTTCACTTTTTCCGGTTCCGCGCTGTTGTGATTGGTCAGGTAATTTTTTACCGAATCGACGCTTTTGCGGAGTTCGGGGATGTAGTAGACCGTTTTGAAATTGGCCTGGCTTTCCTTTTTTTTCAGGTCATAGAAGTAGGCTTCAAAATCGTTGTTTTTGTATTGGTTCACCATCAGGGCTTCATAGGACCATTTGGTGGGCATAATTTCGGCAATCAGGGGCACCTTTTCAACGCTGGAAATGTTGCGGTTGAGTTTGTCAAAGGGGAACATGGCGCCGCTGAGGATCATCATGGGGATCATCAGCAGGGGGATGATGATGTAGATGGTGACCGCCGAGTTGAAGGTGGCTGATATATTGAGTCCGAGCATGTTGGCGCATACTGAAGTAATAAACAACACCAGCCAGTATTCGAAGTACATATCTTGTATTTCCAGGATGCTGTTGGCGATGAGCACAAACAGAAGGGCCTGGATGGCAGAGATGAGCATCAGCAGCAGCACTTTGGCCGCCAAATAGCTTGATTTGCTCAGGTTAAGGAATTGTTCCCGCCGCAATATTTTCCGGTCCCGGAAGATTTCTTCGGCGCTCACAGTCAGGCCCAGGAACAGGGCCACAATGATCGACATGAAGATGAAGATGGGGATGTTTTCATTGAGCCGGAAGATGTACTCTTCGGACGAGGGATCGGGTATATAACGAATGATATAGGAAAGGATAAAAGCCAGGATGGGGGCTTCCAGCAGGTTGAGGGCCACGTACTGCTTGTTGCTGATTTTCGAGAGCAGGTCGCGGATGGTATATATTTTGAACTGCGAGAGCCATTTGGGCAGGTTGGTGCTGGAAGGGGGCTGCTCGTGCACCTCGGGTTTTTGATCGATGGTGATGTTTTCGTGGAGGCGTTCTTCCCATTTTGGAGGGGGTACTTTGCGTTGGTCGGTATACTGACCGTATTCGTCCACCACCCGGGCCTCCATGATGTTGAAGATCAGCTCGGGGTTTACGTTACCGCAGGTGGGGCATTCGCCCACGTCGCTGTTGATTTGGGCATCCTGCCTTTTGAAGTACATCACGCTTTCCACCGGGTTGCCGTAATAGACCATGTAGCCGCCTTCATCCAGGATGATCATATTGTCGAACATCTTGTAGATCTCTGACGAAGGCTGGTGGATCACTACAAAGATCAGAATGCCTTTGAGGGTGAGCTCCCGCAACAGGTCCATCACGTTTTCCGAATCCCTCGAAGACAACCCGGAGGTGGGCTCATCGACAAACAGTATGGCCGGCTCGCGGATCAGCTCCAGGGCAATGTTCAATCGCTTGCGCTGGCCCCCGCTGATGAGTTTGTTCAACGGGCTGCCCACCTTTAAATCTTTTATGTCGCCCAATCCCAGGCTGTAAAGGGTGTCGTTAACCAGGGTGCGTATCTCTTCTTCCTCCTTGTCTTTGAATACAAGCTTGGCGGCATAATAAAGGTTCTGAAAAACGGTGAGCTCTTCGATCAACAGGTCATCCTGGGGAATATAGCCAATCACGCCCTTTACCTTTTCTTCTTCTTCGTGCAGGTTCACCCCGTTGATGCGTATTTCCCCCCAGGTGGGCTTGTTGATCCCGGCCATTACATTGAGCAGGGTCGTTTTGCCGGCGCCGCTGGCCCCCATGATGCCGGCCAGCTTGCCCTGGTTCTCGGAAAAGCTGATGTTGCGCAGGCCAATGGCCCCGTTGGGAAACTGGTAGCCAATGTTCTCGGCTACATAAGAGATCTTGAGGGAGGTTTTGTCGGCCAGATAATGGGCCACTACATCGCTGTAATAGATGGGTTTGCCTTTGGGAAGCTTGATCGACCCCCCATGGGCAAACAGGTATATTCTCTTGTTGTTCAGCGGCAGTCCGTTGAGGTAAATCTCCTCTTCGCCGGTGTAGCGCAGGAAATATAAGTCGACCGTGCTGATGTGCAAAATAAAGATGTGCCCGTCCAGGGCCCCCGTGCTTTGTATATGTTTGCACGCACTGCAGCGATTTTCCTTGTCGTCGATGATCAGGATGTTGGGGTTGTCCAGCTTCTCCACATCATTGTGGATCACATACGTCTCAATGCTGCTGTATTCTTCCTTGCTGATCTTAAAAACTTCGGCTACCGTGTTGATGATGGCCATGCGCTGCTCGGTGAACTTGCGGTCAGCATTGACCAACTCAAAAAGCCGCAGCAGGACAATGACCTTTTGTTTTTGGGTAAGGGTCTTGTTGATCTTCTTGCAAAGACTCAGGATGCGAACCGAATCCTTGACTGAGGTAAGCTTGCGTTGATTGTTCTTATCGCTGTTGGATTCTCCGGTGTAGCCCGCCTTCTTGTCAAACAGGGCAATGTACTCCTCGGTGGCTTCATCATTCAGCTGCTGGGTGAGGAAATTCAATACATAATCCCGCTCATTGGTCTCCACCCCATCATCCTGTTTGGCAATGATGGCAAATAACTGCATTAAGGCTTTGAGAATCTCTTCACTCATAAATTAACCGCAATCTGGTTTTTAGGGGCATTTATAACACGTAACTCACCTGCTCAAAGGGTACATCCACAATGTCAGAGTATTCCTCTCCGGCTTCTTCCATGTCCTCATCGTCCTCCGGATAATACCATTTGATCAGAATGTCATTGCCGTTTTCATACATCTCTTCCAGTTTCATCAAAATATCAAGCAGGAGCTTGGAAGAAGCTGTATTGAAATAGACCAGTTTGAAGGCAAATACGGTTTTGGAATTGGGGTTTTCGGCGTATTCGTCGAGCCAGTTGAGTATCGGTTCGTAAAAAGTGGTCACATCTTCCGGGAGCGAGCGGCCTGAAATCTCAAAAATCTCATTGTCCTTGTCCAGTATAACGCTCGGGGTATCATCCGTTCCTTTTATCTTAATAACTTCCATAATGTGTGATTTACTTTTTATAGGGTTCTAGATATGGATGAAGAAAGAAGGAAAAAAGAGCTTGTCTCGTCAATGGGCAGGAAATGGTATTCCAGCTTGTTGCCGGTTTTGCGGGCAATGTCGATGAAGCCCAGGCCTGCACCGCCTTTGTCTGAAAGCCGGCCCTGCCGCATTTGCTGCTTGTAGAGCTGCTTGAGTCCCTCTTTGTCCAAACTGTTGATTTCTTCGAGCATATCGGTCAATTCTTCAATCTTTCGGTTTTCAATTACGTTGCCAGTGGTCACATGGTAATCCTCCGAACCTTTGCTGACCATAAAAATGCCCCTTCCTGCAAACAGGTAATCGTCCGATCCAAATGTGTCGGCATGCTTGCTGATGTTTTGCAAACATTCGACCATCACGTGAAAGACTTTTTTCTGAACGGTATTGGATTCCTCCTGCTTGGCCATATTGGATTCCGTCAGGGAAGTAAAGGCTTTGGTGATCTGGTGGGTGATCTCCCCCTCATACACCAGGGTGATTTCATGGGCCTTCATGGAGCGGTAGAAATCGTATACAAATTCTAAAAAGCCCTTTACATTATGTTTGTCCATAACATGAACCGTATTTAGTTAAACTTAGTAAATATATTAAAATTCTATGCCAATCAACAAGACGTCATCTATTTGTTTGTTGTTTTTTTTCCACTTACGGTAGTCGCTTTCGAAGAAACTGTTAAATTGTTGCATGGTCAGTTCCTGGTTGGCGACGATGTTTTCGCGTATTTTTTTGGGGGTGTATTTGCGTCGGTTGGGTCCGCCCACCTGGTCGGGCAGCCCGTCGGTAAAGAAGAAGACTTTATCGCCACGCTGGTAGTGGATGGTATGGTTAACGAAATCTTTTTCGGGTTTTTTGCGGTGGGGGATGCCACCGATGGCTTTGCGGTTGCCTTTATACTGGGTTAGTTCGCCTTCGCGCAGCAGGTAGAGGGGGCGGTGGGCGCCGGCGTATTGCAGTTCGCCTTTTTTCTTGTCGATGCGGCACAGGGCGATGTCCATGCCATCGCGGGCCTCGGCATCAAACTGGTCCTGCTTGAGGGTGGTGCGCACCCCAAAGTGGAGTTTGTCAAGGACCTGGGCGGCTGTATAGTTTTTGTTGTGGTCGACGATGTTGTTGAGTTGGAAATAACCGATGAACGAGAGCAGGGCGCCCGGTACGCCGTGGCCGGTGCAGTCGACGGCTGCGATGAAGATGATGTCTTCATTTTTGTAGAACCATGGAAAATCGCCGCTCACCACATCCCGGGGTTCATAAAAGATGAAGGATTTGGGCAGGTGTTCCTGCACAATGGTGGTATTGGGCAGGATGGACGACTGGATCCGCTGGGCGTAGTTGATGCTTTCGGTGATCTTCTTGTTTTTTTCCTGGATCTCCATCTCAATGCGCTTGGCTTCAGTGATGTCGTGGCCCACGAAAAGGATGGTCTCCAGCTCGTTTTCATTGAATTCGGGGATGCTTTTAAAATTCATGATCCGCTCGCCCAGGTTGGCCGTGGGGATGGTGATCTCCTGGGTCTGGTGGTTGTTGTTGGCCTTGATCTGTTTGATCGATTCATTGAAGAAGGAGGCCAGGGTTTCTTCCATCTCCAGGTCCCGGATGCGGGTGTTTATCAGTTCTTTGGGCTCGATGCCCAGGTAATCGGCCGTGACGGGGTTGGCATAGAAAAACTGACCGCGGGTGTTCAAACGTAAAATCAGGTCGGGGCTGTTTTCACTGAGCGATTGCATCTTGCTTTTCATGCGCTCCTCTTTCTCAGCCCGCTTGCGTTCAGTGATGTCGCGTGAATTGAGAATGATCCCGTTGATGGCCGGGTCGTCCAACAGGTTGCGGCCCGTGGTCTCCAAAAATATTTTCTTCCCGTCCTTTTTGATGAAGGTGTATTGCAGACTCTGAGGCTCCTCGGGGTTTTCCTTGAGTTTTTTGAACATGTCTTTCAGGGCGGCTTCCCCTTTCGCTGTGAGGCGGCTCATGTCCTTGCCTTCCATCATCTCCTGCTGGGTATACCCTAAAATTTTATCCACATTGGGACTCTGGTATTTGAGCTTGATGTTTTCATCGTAAATGGAGATTACCTCGGAAGCATTTTCCAGCAGGGCCTGCATGCGTTTTTGTGCATTTTCCACCTCTTTAACCTGCTGTTCCAGCTTCTTGTTGGATTTCTCCAGCTCATCCTGGGTGGCCCGCATTTCTTCAGCATTCTGACGCAGCTGCTCCTCATTCTCTTTCAGCTCCTGGGTCATTTGCTGGGACTCCTGAAGCAACCGCTCGGTCTTCTGGTTCATCTTCAGGTTGTAAATGGTCCGGGCAATGATTTCAGCCAACTCGCGCAGGAAATTGATCGTCAGCTCCGGGATCTCGTCCTGGATGTCGGCAAATTCAATGACCCCCTGCAACTTCTCATCGGCGATCAGGGGCACAATGAGCAGGCTTTTGGGCTTTTTATCCCCCAGAATGCCGCTGGTAATGGTGGCATATTCGTCGGGAATCTCGGTGCGGTAAATGTAATCCATCTCGTAAGCACATTCACCGATCAGCCCTTCGCCTATTTGAAACTCCTGGTTGATGAAGCGTTTGCGGTTGTAGGCATAGGTGGCCACATTGACCAGCTTCTGCTCATCTTCATTGTATACGTAAAGGGCCCCCTGGATGATGTTGACATATTTGATCAACTGGACGATCACATCATAGGCCAGATCGTCAATGCTGTTGTGAATCCTCAGTATATCGGATATCAGGTCTTTCCCCTCGGAAATCCAGTTCCGTTCTTTCTCCCGCTTGCTGCCCTCCAGCAGATTGTCGCGCATGCGCAGCAACGATTTGCCCAATACGTCGTTCTCATCCTTGACGTCCAGTTGGGCATCATATTTTCCTTCCCCGATTTTCTTGGCAAAAATGGCGTTGCGGTCAATGTCCAGATCCCGCTGCTGTATGATCTCCTCAAACAACTCCACCTCTTTTTCCCGCTTTTTATAGTAATAATAAATCACACCGGCAACCACCAGCGGCAATAAATCGATGAACCAATGGATGGGGTTGGCGGCATGGATCTTTGCAATGGCCTGAAAACCAAAGGTGAGATCGCGCGAAAGGATGTCGGTAAACCAGGCTGCCAGAACCAGCAGAAGCGCGCCGCCCACGCCGGTGAAGATGTCGTTTTTAGTGATGGTAACTGAGTTATGATTTTCCTGATTCATCATATACCTGATACGTCTTTATAAAAATTCGGTTAGCCGATTCCCTATTTTTTCGGACAATGCATTGAACAATTCTTCCGTGCGGTGTTCGAAGTTCTTGAATGCCGCCAGTTCAATCAAGCCGATGGTTTTTTCCTGATGAATCACCGGCACGAAAAGCAGGCTGCTGGGGGAACTGCTTCCCAGACCGGAAAGAATGGTGAAGTAATTTTCCGGTATTTTATTCAGCCTCAATGATTTTTGGTTTTTGGCTGTCTGGCCGGGCAGGGCTTTGCCCAGTTCAAAATCCTGCGGCTCTTCTTCACCATAATAAGCGTATTTTCCGGCGATGGTGAACTCGTCGGAGTCCTGTTTGCGGACGTAGAAAAGCCCCTGAACGAGCTCAAACGGGCCGGCGGCGTTGCTGAGTAATTTTTCACTGAACTGGCTCAGAGTTTGCCCCGATTCGGAAGGGGGGATGATTTGTTCGGCATAGGCCTCGGGGTCGAGTTTTTCTTCCTCGGCTTGTTGTTTCGGGGAAGCAGTGCCGGGGGTATAATCCTGCTCGTCCACCTGGGCAAACGATTTCTTCAGGTAATCCTCGCTCCTGATGGTATCAGCTGTTAACCGCATGATTTGCAGCAGGTTAGTCAGGCTCAGGGCAATGATGGCCACCACCAGCACGTAAATGCCTGCCGGTAAGCCTGCATCGCTTTGGTTTTGAAAGGCTCCCACCAGAACAAAGGCAAGCACCAGGATGACAACAAACGAAGAAAAGGCCAGTATCTTAGCAGATCGTGTAGATTTCATCAAATGGTTCACTTTATTTTTAATAAAAAATCAATTATTTGCTGGGTATTCAATACATGGTCTACCTGGCTCATGCCCAGGGCAGCTTCGGTCATGGTCGGAACCTCGCATTCTTTGGGATCCTGAACGATGGTGGTGCCCCCCCCGTCTTTGATTTTCTTCAGTCCCCAAGCCCCGTCTCGGTTGGCCCCCGAGAGGATAATCCCCAACAGGTTGCGGCTGTACGTTTGGGCCGCTGTCTCAAACGACAGGTCGATGGCGGGGCGCGAATGATTTACCGCTTCCTCGGTGGAAAGGGCAATTTTCTTGTTCAACTCAATGTACATGTGGTAGTTGGAAGGGGCCAGGTAAGCCGTCCCTGGCTTGATCGAGTCCTTATCATAGGGTTCGATTACCGGTATATTCGATTTGATCGATAAAGCCTCTACAAACCCCGAACGTACATGCTTGAGCCGATGCAAATTCAATAAAATGGGTGCCGGAAAATGCCGGGGCAGCGCATGAAGAATACGCGTGATTACCCTGAAGCTGCCGGCCGACCCCCCTATGACAATGGCCTTGTACATCTATGAAAACCTTTTTTTGTAAATATTCTCTTTTTCACCTACTAATATATAATCTTTGCCCGAATTCCAATAGTCAATCCGCTCATTCATCCCGATGATCAGGTGTCCTCCCGGTACAAGGGCCCGGCAAAAAGATTTGAGCAGCCGCTCCTGCAATATCTGGTTGAAATAAAGCATCTGGTTGCGCCACATGATCAGTTTGACATTGTTGGGCTGGCGCTCGTAATAGGTGTTTTGCCGCTCAATTTCCACATTTTTCAGCAAACCGGTGTCGATGTATCCCGTTTCTCCCCGGGTGGTGTAGTAATCCTCCAGCCTGGCATCATTGAAGATGCGCTTAAAATTGGCGTGGTTTACCTCCATCTTCTTCATATCCAGTAACCCCTTTTGAAGCTCATCCAGGCGAAGCTGGCTGATGCTCCCTACCACAAAACGCACCTTGTCAAGATGGCCCATTTCATTCAAAAGAATGGCCAGCGAATAAAGCTCCTCCCCCGAGGAAACTTCCGGAAACCAGATTTTGAAACGGTTCGCTCCCCTGAGCAGGCCCGGGAGAAATTTGTCCTTCAAATACCTCCACAGGGATGGATCGCGGAAAAGTTCCGTGGTCTCAATACAAACCTCTTTCAGAAAGAACTCAAAAAACTCCGGGTCGTTCTTGATTTTGTCGACCAGCACATCGGGACCTCTTAAACGGTACGTGTCTAAAATGTGCTCCAGCCGGCGCTTGAAAAAAGTCAGGGCATGGTTCTTGAAATCAAGATCATGCCTCTCGCTGATCGATTTGAGTATATTTCGCGTGTCGACAATCCCGATTTCCTGTTTGCTCATGAGCGCAGAAATTTATTAGTACTTTTTACGGTAAAAATGCCCCTTCTTTTCAAATTTATTGGCTATATCTCCCAGCATGCTCTCATGCATCCCAAACAACAGATAGCCCTGATTATACAGATGTTGATGGAGCATTTGAAAAACCTGTGTTTGCAGTTCGTATTTGAAATAAATGATCACATTGCGACACATGATCAGGTCAAATTTGGCAAAATAAATATCTTCTCCCTTGACCAGATCGTGTTTTCTGAAAATGGGCTTTTGCTTTAAAAAATCATTGATCAACAGGCTGTCATCTGATTTGTTGATCCTGAAATACTTAGAGTAAGGCACATCGTTGTACTCCTCATAATTGAAAGGATTTTCCTTGATCACCTTGTCAAAGTTATCCAGGTAGCCGATGTTGAACCGATATTTGTAAAGCCCCTTCCTGGCTTCGGCCAGGGCATCCTCATTGATGTCGGTGGCCAGTACCTTGGCTTTGTCAAACATGCCCATTTCGTTGAGCAGGATTAAAAGCGAATAAACTTCCTGGCCGGTTGAACACCCGGCATGCCAGATGTTGATGTTTTTATTGTTTTTAAACCGGGGCAACACCCTGAACCTTAAATCCTGCCACACCTTCGGGTCTCTGAAAAGCTCGGTGGTGTTGACCGTAATATCTTTGATGGTTTTTTCCAGAAAATTGCGATCACGCTGCAACCGCTTGATCAGAGATGCCATGTCCATGCGGTTGTCATCAATGACTTTCTGTATCCTCCTTTTTAGGCTTTTTTCAGAATATCCGCTAAAATCGTATTCCGAGTGATTCTTTATGGTTGATATGAAATATTGGATTTCTGTCTCGGATAATCCCATGCAGCAACCTCACTTAAAAAAAGTAAATATTTTTCCTTTCCTACGATAAAAAAATTGATAGGTTTTGACTAATTTATCCCTCTTGCAGATATAAGCGATAAAAGTATCAAAAATTATTGAAAAACGATGAAGATCACTCCCAAATGCACAACAAATCATTGACAGTAGCGATTTATGGCATTCAGGACACCGGCGATCACGACTACCCGGATTACGTGCATGACCACAACATCACCCTTTTCGAGGGGGGGAGGATCCGCCGGCATCTTGCCCTGGAGCGGCATACACGCAATAAGTATGACAAGGCGATGCCGGAGCATCTGTATGGATTATTAAAGGAGGAAGGATTGCTGGGGCGCAGCGATTTGGAGCTTGTTTTTGTCGACAACCCGATTGGCCGGGCTTTTATCAATCAACAGGGGAACATTCGATTTGAAGCGCCCCTGAGGGAAGGGTTATTGGCCCGCCCGGAAAAAGGCCGCCTCTATTTCCCGGGGGCTGAACCGCCTGCTTATGTGGTGAACCATGAACTGGCCCATGTTTTTTCAAATTTGCCTTTTCATGGCCCCTTCAAAGACAACAGCCTGCATGTCCATTTTGACGGAGGCGCCAGCCAAAGCAATTTTTCGGCCTGGATGTATAAAAACGGTTCCCTTTCTTTAATTGAGAAGAACTGGGATCTGCAATACCTGTCGGCTTTGTTCAATGCCAATGCCCTGAATTTTGCCATCATTGGCGCCGGCAAAAAGGACCAGAATGGCATGCCGGGGAAGTTCATGGGCTATTCAGCTTACGGGCAGTATGACAAGAAGATTGAGGCCTGGCTCCGGCGCCATCGGTTTTTCAATGATATCTGGGCCAGCCGCAAGCCTTTTTTTGAGAGGTTGAAGAAAGACTGGCGGATTGAAATGAACCATTTTAATTTGCAGCATCCTTTTATTCAGGATATAGCGGCGACGGTTCAGGCCATCTTTCAGCGCGATTGGTATGATAAGATCAAGGATTTGAAGCGGCATACCGGGGCGGAGTATTTGTACTATTCCGGCGGATCGGCTTTGAACATAAAAGCCAACACGGTTTTAGCCGATGGGGGGCTTTTTCGGGAAGTTTATGTGCCGCCTGCCACCAACGATTCGGGCCTTTCCATCGGGGCCGGGGCCTTTATGCAGTGGCAGCGGAACCGGGAAGTGGCCCGTCACGGGCCCTATTTGAACAACTGGGGCCTTGACGGTCAGCCCGTGGTCTATAACCAGGCAGATTTGGAGGAGACGGCCCGGAGGATCAGCCAGGGTCAGGTGGTGGCCCTGTGCAACGGCCCCGGCGAAGCCGGCCCCCGGGCTCTGGGCAACCGAAGCCTGCTGGCCCGCGCCGACAATCCTGAACTGGCCCAGCATGTGAGCATGGAGATGAAAGCCCGGGCCTGGTACCGCCCCCTGGCCCCGGTCATGCTGGCCAAAAACCTGCCAAAGCTCATCCCCGGCGCAAAGGCTGACGCCCTGAGCCGTTATATGCTGCGCGAGTTTAAAGTGCCCTATTCCCTTAGCCAACCCTTTAGCGGCGTTGTCCATGTGGATGGGTCCCTGCGCATTCAAACCCTGGAGCAACGACAAGATAATCCTTACCTGTATGACCTGCTCGAAATGCTCGAAAAGAAATATGAACTGATGGCCCTGCTTAATACCTCCTTTAATGCCCCGGGTAGGCCCATTGTCCATACCACCCACGACGCACTCCAGGAAGCCCGCCAGATGGGCGTAAAATGCCTGGTGGTCAACGGTCAACTCCAATCCCTCTAGAAGATGGTATGGCTTTTACCCAACACTGAAAAATGTTCCTGTTTAAAGGCCTTTCCTGTCGGTTTAAACATTTGCCCCGGTCATTTGTTATAACAGAACAAACATGATCATCCTGCTAGCGATTCGTTCTTAAGAAACAATCACAATCAAACACCCCTTTGGATTTATGACGAGGATGATTTTGTGATTATAAGGCAAACTACTTAAGGTATAACCCAGTTAAAGCGTTTATAAAATGAGTTATTACACCAATAAAAGAATCGAAGGCAACTTTACCAATGTGATGGACCGGGTGATAGATGCACTAAAGGAAGAAGGTTTCGGCGTGTTAAGCGACATCGATGTCAAAACCACCATGAAAGAAAAACTCGATGTTGACTTCAGAAATTACCGGATCCTTGGAGCCTGCAATCCGCCCAACGCCCATAAAGCGCTAACGGCTGAACCGCACATCGGATTGTTGCTGCCTTGCAATGTAGTGGTTCAGGAACCCGAGAAAGGCATCATTGATGTCTCGGCCGTCGATCCCAAAGCCTCCATGGCTTCAGTGAATAATCCCGATATCACGCCGGTGGCCGATTTTATCAAAGAGAAACTCGAGCGTGTCATCAACAGCCTTTAAGTTATGGCTCTATATCTGAAACTGATTATTCTGGCCATTGTACTGGTTGCCGTCGTCATGGGGGTCTTCGGCCTGAAGTTCTTCCATGACCGCGGCGAGCAGTTCAATGTCGATACCGATCCCGATAAATACAAAAAGATTAAAAAAGATGGGATTTATAGCGTCTATTCAGAACAAAATAAGAAAGCGGAAAAGCGTAGACAATAAAAAGCGCAACCAGGAGATCCTTACATTCCAGACCACTTTTCATTGTGCCGGTTGTGTCAATAAGGTCCAGCCCCACCTGAATGCCATAAAAAACATCAGGGCCTGGAATGTGGAACTGGATAAAACCGGGCAAAAATTGAATGTGAGAACCAGGTCGGCCCATTCAGATGAGGTGACCCGGAAGGTTAAGCAGGCACTGGCCCGTGAAGGGTACCAGGCTGAGCGGCTAAACTAGAAAATATCTGGCCCGGTCCAAAAAATTGATCTGCGTTGCTGAAGCGTATCGGATGATTGAGCCGTTTAACATCAATCTGACTGGCCCCGTTCCATATTACGCTTTGGATACCTCTTGTCAAAATGCCGGGCATTCACCAAACATCTTACATCAATGAGGTAAGCGCAAAGTAGTGGCCAGATAAGGAGGGGCAAAATGTTTCTTTCCCCATTACCGAATTGAATTTTTGTTCATCATAACTTATGCACTCCGATTATAAACTTTACATCAAGAACATGGTGTGCCCCCGATGCATCATGGCCGTCCGTGACATATTGAACCGCCTGGAGATTCCGTTTGTGGAAGTCAAACTGGGGGAGGTCTACCTCAAGGAGCCCAAACAACAATATGATTTAAAGGCCCTTCAGGAAGAGCTCCATGGTGTTGGGTTTGAACTCGTTGAAGATCAACAGATTCAATTTGTATCACGCATCAAAGCACTCATTGTTGACCTGGTGCGAAACCCCGAAAGCCGTAAAAATCCGTACAATTTTTCCACTTATCTGGCCCAAAACCTGGGGAAAAATTACCATTACCTGAGCAATGTCTTCTCCGAAAATGAAGGCATTACCATTGAAAAATATATGATTCAGCAGAAAATTGAATATGTCAAGGAACTGTTGATCTACAACGAGCTTACTTTGAGTGAAATCGCCTGGAAGCTCAATTACAGCAGTGTAGCCCATCTCTCCAATCAGTTCAAGCAAATCACCGGGTTTGCGCCTACCGCTTTCAAAAAATTGCAGCATAAAGAACGCAAATCCCTTGACCAGCTTTGATTCCGGCACTTAGAACAGGTTCCTGGCCATTCATAAGGATATACTTTAATTAACAGCTTGTAACTCAATATGGTCTGAATCTTAAAACAGACATTATGTGGTCAATCATTATGGAACCCGCATGTTTATTCATGTCCTTGTTGTGTAAGTCCTTGCATGCGGGTTTCATTCATATAAAGTTTAATTAACGTTCTGTATTTCAGTATAATAATAGCAAACAATTCGTTGGTCTCGGTAACTTCTGCCAGGGAACCCCCATGCTTTACTTGTTGCCTTGTTGTGTCTGTTACTGGATGGGGGTTTCATAAAAACAATTCCTTTGATTGTTTTGTCTCCAACCAATAAGTCTGTTGCCAGGCTGAAACATGAGATTAGACAGCTCGATCATTGAGTCAGCTTATCATCAGGCATTGAATAAAATAAAGAATATGAACCTGAAAAATCAGTTGAATTATGATGCAAGGAATAGGACACGGAATGGGGTTTGGTATGGGATGGGGCTGGATTATCGGCCTCATCGTACTGGTATTGGTGATCTGGGTGATCGTTCGTTCAGTGGGCTCAGCATCATCCCAATCCCTCAATAAAGAAGAAACTCCGCTGGATGTGCTCAAGAAAAGGTATGCCCGGGGAGAAATTGACAAACAGGAATTTGAGGAGAAGAAAAGGGATCTGCTCTGAAGGCGAATGGTTGACCCTTAGTTTTGTATGCAAGTTATCCATGCATTGTTTAAATGAATGAACCATTAAACTAATGATACCCCCTTACCATCGATGATTGGATAGGGAGGCTTCATCAAAATCAACCAAAATTTGGGGTTTAACCATAAGTTTTAATAAGTCTTTCTAAAAAGAACCCGCATGCACTGTCTCATTTGACAGGGACCAGGCATGCGGGTTTTTTGGGCGGATTCCTCGTTAATTTGGCGCATTCATTGTTAATCATTTGATCTTCCCCGGAATTAAGCCACCATCTTTAGATGGGAGACGCTGTCCATTTTTAATGAGGCCCATCCCCAATAGACCGGCCGGGGTGTTTTTATATGAGGCCCATCCCAATAGACCGGCCGGGGTATTTTTATATGAGGCCCATCCCCAATAGACTGGCCGGGGTATTTAAAATGTAAATATCTGCCAAAATTCTGTAAAACTTTTTGCTGCTCAGTTAGTTTATTTGTGTAAAGCATTTGTTTTACCCGTCAATGAACAGAGCTATGAAGAAGTTGCGATTCAAAACCGATTTAAAATGTGGGGGCTGTATAGAGGCCATCACCCCTTATATGAACGAAGTTGAAGGCATTGAATCCTGGGAAGTGGATTTAAGCAGCCCCAACAAGGTTGTTGAAGTGTCGACCCGTTCAGCTTCAGCCGAAAGCATTCAAAAGGCCATAGAGAAAGGCATCAGTGAAGCGGGTTATACAGTGGAACGGATCAAATAGCTTATTTCAATGAAGGGGTAGTTTTTTTGGTGTCAAAAACAGGTGTCAAAAACAATGGTAAAGCGATGAAAGAAGAACAAACGATGACTAAGCAAAGCTATAAAGTAGAAGGCATGCACTGTGCCTCATGCGCCAAGAGTGTAGAGACGATGCTAACATCCCAGGAAGGGGTAGAACAGGCGAAGGTTAATTTTGCCGACGAGTCGGTATTGGTGGAGTATGATGATGCCGTTATTCAGGCGGGAAAGATGAAGGAGGCAGTGCGGCAGATTGGTTATGACCTGGTCATCGGGGGAAAAACTGATTTGGAGGAAGAACAGGCCAGGGAGCAGCGGAAATTGAGACAGGCCCGTAACAATGCCCTACTGGCCATTGCTTTTTCCCTGCCGGTTTTTGTGATCTCTATGTTTCTGAATAACATACCTCGGGCCAACTGGATCATGCTGGCATTGACCGCACCGGTGATTGGCTGGTTTGGCCGGGAATTTTTTCAAATTGCCTGGAAACAGGCTCGTCATTTTTCTGCCAACATGGATACCCTGGTAGCTCTTGGCACAGGTGCCGCATTTGTTTTTAGCCTGTTCAACACCCTGTTTCCTGAATATTTACAATCCAGAGGCATTACACCCCATGTTTATTATGAAGCCGCTTCGGTGATCATCTCCCTGATCTTACTGGGACGCTATTTCGAGGCCCGGGCCAAGAGCCGGACTTCAGATTCGATCAAGCGGCTGATGGGCCTGCAGGTTAAGACGGCCCGGGTGGAACGCCAGGGTGAAGAGATCGAGGTGCCTGTTGATCAGGTGCAGGTCGATGATGTGGTGTTGATCCGTCCCGGTGAAAAAATCCCGGTCGATGGGGTTATTCTCCGGGGTTATTCTTCGGTGGATGAGTCCATGATCACCGGCGAGTCGCTGCCACTCGACAAGCGGCAAGGCGACCGGGTGATCGGGGCCACCCTGAACAAGACGGGCAGTTTTCGCATCCGTGCTGAAAAGGTGGGCTCAGATACGGTGCTTTCACAAATCATTCAGATGGTTCGTGAAGCCCAGGGGAGTAAGGCCCCTGTCCAACGTTTGGCTGACCGCATTGCCGCAGTCTTTGTTCCTGTTGTCATCAGCATTGCTTTGGTCAGTGCTGCTATCTGGTATCTGGTGGGGCCCGAGCCACCCCTGACCTATGCTTTCGTGACCCTGGTTACCGTTTTAATCATTGCCTGCCCCTGTGCCCTGGGCTTGGCTACCCCCACCGCTTTGATGGTTGGCATCGGCAAGGGCGCTGAAAACGGCATCCTGATCAGGGATGCTTCGGTACTGGAGCAGGTCAACCGAGTGGATGCCCTGGTGGTGGATAAAACCGGCACCATTACGACCGGCCAGCCTGTGGTGCGCGACATGCAATTCATTAATAATAGAGAGGATCAACAGCTGCTTAACCTGGTCTACAGCGTGGAGGCTCAGTCCGACCATCCCCTGGCTGAAGCCGTCACCCGTTATCTGAGCGGCTATGCCCAAAACGGCATCGAGCCCCGGGAGTTTGATTATATGACCGGACAGGGCATACGCGCCAAGTACCAGCACGATGAACTGCTCATCGGCAACCAGGCCCTGATGGAACAATATGAGGTTCAGATGAGTGATGATTCACCCGGCCTGCAACAAGCCCACCCCAATCTGGCTTCCCGTGTCTATGTGGCCAAAAACCGCCGCCTGGAACTGTTGTTTACCATCGAAGACCGGATTAAAGCCACCTCGGTGCAAGCCATTGCCGACCTGAAAGCATCAGGCATTGAAGTGCATATGATGACCGGCGACCGCCAACAGGTGGCCCGCCAGATAGCCGCCGAAACCCGCATCGACCATTATCAGGCCGAGGTCATGCCCGAAGACAAACTCAATTATGTGAAAAAACTTCAACAGCAAGGTTACCATGTGGCCATGGTGGGCGACGGAATCAACGATTCACCTGCCCTGGCCCAGGCTGATATTGGCATTGCCATGGGCAAGGGAACCGATGTGGCCATCGAAAGTGCTCAGATAACCCTGGTGAAAGGCGATTTGGAAAAGATCCGCGATGCCATTTCCCTGTCTCGGGCAACCCTTAAAACCATCCGGCAAAACCTGTTCTGGGCCTTCTTCTACAACGTCATTGCCATTCCCATCGCCGCCGGTGTTTTGTATCCAATCAACGGGTTTATGCTTAACCCCATGATTGCCGGTGGGGCCATGTCGTTTAGCTCGGTTTCGGTGGTCTTCAATAGCCTTCGTCTGAAAAGAAGAAAGCTGGCCGAAAACTGAATCCACACCCAAATTTTTCACCAGGTTCTTTTGGTATTAACACCCCCGTTGATATGTTTGGTGGCGAATATTTTATTTTTTGTATAATAATCTCTATCTTGCTCCTGTTAAAGAGAATGTAAACCACTATAGCCAAACATCATGACAACCAGCAATGTGTTAAGCGGATCAGGCTCGATCAATAAAAAAGAGTTTGTCCGCAGTATAAAAGTTAAGCCACTGAAAGACTACGTCATCCTTGAGTCAACCGATCCTTTTCCGGAGGCTCATCTCAGACATAAAAGCCATTTTGTCAAGTTTTATTATATTCCGATTAAGGCCGAGAATCTGAACCAGGATATTAAGATAGCAGCTCAGAGTGCTGAAAGCAGGTTGGGCGAAGAACTGGCCTCTGCCTTGGGCGATATTACCATTGGCGATACCACCTACCATTCCATCCGCCTGAGAAATATCGATCCCCATATCTTGCCCCAAATCATTAAATATTATGAGTATGAAGGCATCAAGGTGGTTTCTCCCGGCACCAACATCCGCGACTATGCCTTTATCCACATCGATAAATTCTTTCACCTTGAAGAAATAGACCCCGGCATATTTACTGACCTGGACGATCCACAGATCGGTTACCTGGAAACTCCCAGGAAACTTAAATGGGAAGAGCTGGAGCAAATCACCTCCAAAGTCAAGGGGGATACCCAACACAATAATTTTGACCGGGCCCTGGGTACCATTTCCAAACATGGGGAAACCACCGAGGTCATCCGTATATATTGCCCCGAGATGGATGAAGAAGTGCTCAAAGAAATCAGTAAAATTTACCGTAAATACTTACCCGAGCAATAAAGTAGGAGGTTTCCCGGAATGGGAGCGTGGGCGGAGAAAATTTTCAATCTTTCTTCACAAGGGGATTTCCGGCAACTGGCGCTGGAGGCGTTCCTTTATCAATACCGTCATAATCCTGTTTATCGCAAGTATTGTGATTTGCTGGGCAAGTCTTCGGATCATGTCCACCAAATCGAAGATATTCCCTTTCTACCCATAGAGTTTTTTAAGACCCGGCAAATTTATGCCGGGCAGCGGAGGTGGGAACATGTGTTTACCAGCAGCGGCACCACCGATATGAGCGTTAGCCGCCACTATATTGGTGATCTGGAACTTTACCGCCAAAGTTTTCGCCACACCTTTCAATGGTTTTACGGGTCGCCCCGTAAGTATTGTCTTCTTGCTTTATTGCCCGGGTACATGGAGAATAAAAATTCATCGCTCATTTTTATGGTCGATGACCTGATCAAACAAACCCATCACCCGGACAGCGGTTTTTATCTGGAGGATCGCCGGGGGTTGGTGGATAAACTGGATGATTTGGAGAAACAGGGCCAACCCACCATTTTGTTGGGCGTTAGCTTTGCCCTGCTTGAACTGGCTGAGCGATATCAGTTTAATCTGCAACACACACTGGTTATGGAGACCGGTGGCATGAAAGGCAGGAGAGCAGAACTGACCCGCGAGGAACTGCATGGACTCCTTAAAAAGCGATTCGGTCTTGCTCGGATCCACTCTGAATACGGAATGGCCGAGTTGCTTTCTCAGGCTTATTCTACCGGAGAAGGCCGCTTTTTCACCCCGCCCTGGATGAAAATCATGATCCGGGATTACGACGACCCTTTCTCCTGGGTGGATAAGGGTAGCAGCGGCGGGATCAATGTCATCGACCTGGCCAATCTCTATTCCTGCCCTTTCATCGAGACGAAAGACATAGGCCGCCAGCACCCCGACCAGTCGTTCGAAGTGCTGGGCCGCTTTGATTACAGTGACATCCGCGGTTGCAACCTTTTGGTTATTCAATGATTATATCCCTCAGAGGCTTCAGTTGAATTCCCCCATTAATTGCAATCTTTCCCGGTCAATCCAAATCAAACCCACATGCACCAACCTGCACAATAAGGCTGTGTATAAATCATGTGGGTTCATTGAAATGTTTCCCGGTCAATCCAGGTTCAGCTGGCCGGCAATGTCATCAGGTATGGCATCTTTATGCACCATGATGGCAACCGTATTCAGGCGAATGAAAGGTTTCGACATATAAAGGAAACCGCCGAATGCATTGCTGTCGGTATTCCAGGAATTTTTGGTCAGGTAATAGCGGGTATTTTTTTGATCCCTGGCGATACCGGTCAGATGCATCAGATGGTCGTCGGTCATGATCTGCCGGTTGAACTGCTGCTGACGCATCTGTTGGTTAATTTGCTTTTCCCGGACGGGATGTTGCTTGTAGTTGCTGTTCTCGTTGGCAGGGACCACTGCTATTCCATTGGTGTGGGAGAAGCCATCGCTGCTGACGTCGCCATCCCATACCACCGAATAGCCCTGCTCAAGGCTGTGGTCGATTACCTCTACCAGTTCATCCAGGGGCAGGTTGTAATAGGGTTTGTGGGCCCAGTTGTCGGGCACCTCAAGATCAAAAGCCTTATACCAGGGATGATGCGAAAAGGAAGTCAGCTCCACATAATCATTGGGTTGGATCTCCAGCGATTCGGCAAAGCTTTGGGGGGTGTAGGTCTTGCCCTGGTATTCAAACTCTGTGGGAACCTCGCCGAAATAACTGTCGAGAATCCTGGCAAATCCTTCATCCCAGGCCGGGGTTAAAGGTTTCCGGGTATCTTCCACCACAGATTCCAGGTATCCGCCCATTACAGTAGCCAGCTCTCCATGCTTGTGATCCTGTGTGCCGTACTCAAGGCCCGGGTAAACGTCCTGTGGAACAATGCCGTGTTGGATCCATTCAACCGTAACATCGTGGGCCTGACCACCCTGGCTGAAATTGTTTTCACCGTGGAAGCGAACATAATCTTTTGCCTTTTGCATATAGGCGTGCCTGACCAGGTACATCTCCGAGAGGTTATGGGCAGGCTGATCCATCCTCAAAAGCTCTGTCTCAAGGAAGGAAAGGGTGGCATAGCACCAGCAGGTGCCCGAATGATCCTGGTCTTTAACCGAAGTGGTCTGCAGGCGAACCACCTCCTGAAAACGATAATCTTCTGCCTCTTGCTGGGCCCGGGCAGAGGGGACCATCAGTGCGAAAACAACCAGAATGACCAGGGTCTTGTTAATCCGTTTTTTCATAATTGCTGTTTTTATAGTTATAATTAGCTACTCCTCCAGATACAATGAATTTCATTACCTCCGAGGGGGGTCCCTCAATCTTGCGGACATCGCCGGCGGGAACAATGAAAAGTTCACCCGACCAGTTGTAGGAGTGGGGAAAATAGACCGCCACTTTGTTCCCTTCCACCCCGATGTTGGTGACGTCTTCCTGGGTGAGAAAACCCAGCTTTTCCAGGTCTGATACGGCATTGACCCGCACCAGCACGGGTTGGTTGAACTTGCCTTCCTTCCCGACAAAACCGGTAAAAATATCCTTAAAAGCTGAATTCAGCAACTTCAGAAAAGGCACCCGCTCAACCAGCCTGCCCAACGTCATCTTTACCGGTCGTGCTATAATGGTCTGACCCACAAAACCCAAAAGGGCCAGCAGCAATATGATCGCCACTACTCCAACCCCTGGAATGTTAAAGTGAAACAACTCCTGGATATAAGGCTGAAGCAAGCCATCAACGAATTTTAATACATTGTAAAGGATGAAAAGGGTCAGCCCCAATGGCGCTATATAAAGCAAACCCTGCAGAAAATAGTTGATGAATTTTTTCATGACTGATTGATTTTTAAGCTTTTGCTTACCATTTAGCCTTCTTTGTTTTGTATGAGCCGGGAGATCCCCTATAAGCTTCTGTGTTTTGCCTCTTGCGGGGAGCCCCGCAGGCCAATGTTTTTAACCTGTTACCGCCCCATATTAGGATGAACCCTATTTAGACACTGCTTTGTTCTGTAGGATTAAAACGGTTTGTTGCTTTTTATGTTCGACCCCGCTTAGCGGACCCCCGCTTAGCGGGGTACCGGACCCCCGCTTTACCGGACCCCCGCTTAGCGGACCCCCGCTTAGCGGACCCCGCTTAGCGGACCCCGCTTAGCGGGGTAAATTCTAGCGGGATCATGTTTTAAAGCTCCCTGCTGAGTATGTGCCAAGTTAGAGAACTCCAACCAGCCTTGATCTGGATCGTTTTTGCCGTGGATGGGGAGATTGCCCACAAGGGCCTCAGGGCTCGGGGAGGAAGGCATCGGGTATGTGTTCCAGGTGGTAACGCTGCAGATCACCATCTTCAAAAACGATAATGAGCAGATCAAAACGCACTTCTTTATCAATTCCACGTTGTTGAATATAGGCATCTGCTGCCCGTATTAAGTAATTTTGCTTGGTTTTGTCGACCATCTCTCCGGGGGCTTCCAGGAATATATCGGCCCTTGCTTTTACTTCCGCAATGATTAAAAACCTCTCATCCTGGCCGATGATGTCGATCTCTTTGTGCCGGTGCCGCCAGTTTTGCTCTAAGATTTGAATCCCTTGCTTTACAAGGTATTCAGCTGCCAGACGCTCGCCTATGCGCCCCAATTCGGTCTTTCTATAAAAATTTTTCACTCTAAAATGAAACTTTCACAGGGATATTTCGAACAAAGGATACGCAAGCCATAGAAGAGTAAAATTATGCAAATTTTACGAAAAAGTCTAAGTCTGTTTGTTCTGCTTCTGATCGCCATAGCTTCTGTGGCCAATCATTTTGAAGGGCAAATTACTTTTGTCAGGAAATCTTTTTATGATACCACCTACCTGCAGTACTACATCAAACAGGATCGCATACGAATTGATAAATATGAGGAAAAAGGCGGCCCATTGATACAAACCCTGCTGGTGGATCTGGAAAAGGAAACCGTAACAGCGGTCAATCCGGAAAAAAAATTATACCGGCCCCTGAACATTTCCTCTGGGGGAAGCGGAAAAAAGAGCCATTTTGAGGTGATCAAAACCAATAATTTCCGCCGCATCAAAGGGATAAAGTGTTATCAGTGGCGGGTGCGCAATGAAAAGCTAAACAGCGAAATCGCCTATTGGGTAACTAAAAAGCGGTTTGGTTTTTTTGATGATTTGTTTGATCTGCTGAAAAGGACAGAACGAACCTACCATTTTTTTTCCCAAATACCCGGCAATGAAGGCTACTTTCCTATGTTGGCCGTGGAGCGCACTTTGCTGCGCGATGAACGGGAACGCCTGGAGGTAAAAAACATCAACCGCAATAAGCTGAGTGAAAGTTTGTTCATCATCCCTGACAACTACCGCGAACTGCTGCTTAGCCAAAAAATCAGGAACTAGCCTCTGGGGTGCAATGGAGATAGACTAAAAATTTGACTTTTGACGGATCCGGTTACCTTTTCTTAAAGGTTATACTTCAGCCCGATCCATTTCCTTTCGGGCTGAGCCGGGAGTGGGGTTACCTTTTTTATGGTTGCATTTCAGTGGAATCTATCCCTGATTTGTCGTTAATTAGCATTTCAGAAAGATGCCTTGTTTTAATCATTAAACTCAAGGTTGATTTTCCCCTCGTGTTGGTATAATTTGACATGGCTTCCCATGATCAGCGGCAGGTTGGGGTCCTGGTGGCCTGCCGGACAATCGGGTACAACGGGTATTTCCAGTTCATCCATGATGTCAAAGACGATTTGGTAGGCATTTTTGCCAAAAGGCACGCTGTTGTCGTTCATGGAAGTCATCCCTCCCAGGACCAGCCCTGCGATATGATCGAGTTTGCCCGATAATTTAAGATTCATCATCATGCGGTCGATGTGATAGAGGTATTCATCCACATCTTCGAGAAAGAGGATGGCGCCTTTGGTTTGCAAATCATAGGGTGTGGCATTGAGGCTGTAGAGTACCGAGAGATTTCCGCCGGTAAGCCTACCGCAGAGTGTGCCGGGAATGTGGCATGGATGCGAAGGGTTCCAGGAATAGCTCAGCGGCTTTCCAAAGAGGACATTTCGCAGCATTTGGGTAGAGGTGTTGTCGGTTTGTTCTTTGGGAAAGTTCAGGGGCATTTGCCCGTGAATGGTTTTAATATGCAGGTGGTGATTGATGTAGGAATGGAGTATGGTGATGTCGCTAAAGCCCACGATCCATTTAGGATGCTTTGAAAAGTGATGAAAATCCAGGTGCTGCAGCATCCGAACAGTGCCATACCCGCCCCGCGCACAAAGAACGGCTTTGATGTTGTCATCGTCCAGCATCTGCTGCATATCAGCTGCCCGGTCCCGGTCTTTACCTGCAAACTGATGTTCGCGCGCATAAAGGTTTTTACCTACCACTACCCATAAACCCCAGCTTTCAATCAGCCGGATGGCAGGCTCCAGTACCTGGGGATCAATGCTTCGTGCCGGAGCTACAATACCTACCGTATCGCCTTCTTCCAGAGGAGGCGGTGTTGTCATTTTTGTGGCCATGTTGCTTGATTGAATATATTTGACCGGCTTTTAAAACCGGTTGGTTGATTGATGTTTCCCGTCTTCCACCCCGGTTGGTATCCCGGTTTTTTATGTCTCCATATACCAGCTACTTGCTTGATCTTTCAAAGAATCTGTCCCCTGTTTGCTTACTCAATTTTAGATGTCTTCAAATACCAGGGGCTTGCTTAATTTTATACGGCTCAATATCCTTCCTGACAGGTATCTTTTGCCCGGCTGCCAGGCGCAGCAAACATCGCCCGGGCTGACATTGTTCTTCTGTTTACCTCGGGCTGATTATTATAACAAAATATTCTTCACTATATTTGCCGGATAAAGTTAAGCATTTCCGAACAGAAGAAAAACGAAAATATACAACCTCCACGATCAAAATGGCTCGAGCGGGAAATGATGATTTGATCTGGAGGGTGGCCGGTGAGTCAATCAGAAATTGATTGCATGAAACCCCCATACAAATACTTACACAACAAGGCAATGAATAAAGCATGGGGGTTCCATGGCAGAGGTTACCGAGACCAACGAATCACATACTATTATTATACTGAAATACAAACTGTTAATTAAATTTTATGACGAATGAAACCCGCATGCAAGGACTTACACAACAAGGACATGGATATACATGCGGGTTCCATAATGATTGACCACATAATGTCTGTTTTAAGATTCAG
>Ga0207714_1000249_pt1 | contig 36878 bp, 34 predicted proteins | sample PonA232FremontCA_2_FD_187270 | JGI IMG/M metagenome (GOLD analysis project Ga0207714, IMG submission 187270) | Marine sediment microbial community from Fremont, CA, USA - Pond A23 Sediment 2 (SPAdes) | ecosystem: Environmental > Aquatic > Marine > Unclassified | place: USA: Fremont, California...
GTGATCTTGAGTAAAATCCCATGAAAAGCACCTGCAACTGGTCTGGTATAGTTTTGAGGGTTGGTGGAGGCGATCGGATTCGAACCGACACCCTCCTGAGTGCAAATCAGGTGCACCAAACTATAACAGGCGCTATGTAAGTTTTATAGGGCGTTACAGCAGATTTCAAAAATTGAAAACTGCAATTATTGCGCCTGCTTCCTTTTTTCACCTCGTAAAACATTTTGAAATAAAGGGGAAAAATTTGCAAGGAAATCGATCGGTAAGAGACCGTTTTGTTTTAATTCTAGGTAATTTTTTAGCTATCATAATGCTAATTTATGTTTATTAGAGGTTATCCACAGGGCTAGAATCGGTAAAAGATTCCTTAACTGAGCTTCCATCCATGTGTACATACTTCACCGCAGTTCTGATAGACTCCCAGCCAAAGAACCTCTTCAAAGGGAAGGCTTTCATCCCGTTTTTAACTGCTAGAGTTGCTGCGGTATGCCTCAATACATGAGGAGAAACTTTCTCATCTTCCAAGCCAGCTTCTTCCTGTAAATCTTCGATAATATGCTGAACATAACGTGTTTTGAGCTTTTCCCCGGTTTGAGACACGAAAATAGTCTCATCCGGGTTTTCAGCTTTTTTATCTCTTATATCAAGCCATTTTCTCAAAGCTTTGTAAGTCTCATGGCCAAAGAAGACCATTCTATCTTTTGAACCTTTACCGTTGATTTTTATGGTTCTCTCAGAAAAATCGAGATTATTCATCTTGGCATTTATGAGTTCGCTCAGTCTAAGTCCCATATCAACAAAGCATAAAGTAATTGCATAATTTCTTTTGCCGGCCCAGGTATCAGTATTCTCTTCTGCAGCCTGGATAAGTTTATCCACCTGTCCTTGATTTAATACTCGAGGATATTTCTTTGGTGTCTTTGGTTCGTCTATGTTATCCACCGGAGAATTTTCGAGTAAACTCTCCCCCACTAACCAGTTGAAGAACGCCCGGACAACCCTATAGTGAATTGCAACGGTGGCCTTTGCCAAGCCTTTACTTTTCAAATATTGGAGGAACTCCCTGATTCTGGTAGGAGAGATTGATTTTAAAGCAAGCTCAGGGTCAAGAAAATTCATTAATTTTTCAAGAACATAACTATATTGTTCCAAGGTCTTTTCCGCTTTTCCCTCTACTTTTGAAGCATATTTGAACTGCTTGAACCCTTCTTGAAGTGTGATTTCATTAGCAGGGTTCTTCCCTTGTTCTTTTTCTTGATCTTGGATCTTCGAGGTCGTATGTTGAGGGTTAAGCTTGTTCACTTTGTGCCTCCTTATCTTTGGCCTCAGTAGAAAGAAATTCCTTTGCCGATCGGATAGAGTGTTCTAAGTACTGTTTTCCTGAGTCCCCTTTTTCATGGTACTTTTCCCCTATTCCGTTTGGAGATTCCTGGAAGATGTTTTTGACGGTTTCCTCTCCATAACCATTGGATAAAAGGCTACAGATAACTGACATATCCGCCTCGCTGCGGGACTTGAAGCTGTCGGATGATTTGCCTTGTCTGATCAACCTTTTTGTTCTGGCTGGTACATCAAGTTTGCTGAGGCTTATTTTCCCGTGGTCTTTCTCATGAACTGTTCGGTCCCCCTGACTGTAGTTGCTTTTTCTCTTATTGTCTCGTTCAAATAACTTCCAGTATTGGTCTTCAAAATCCTCCAACCTATAAGTGATAGGTTTTAATTTACGGATTTTCGTAAGTTGTGGTTTTTCAGGTTTCTTGATATTGTGGCTGTATGGAACTCTCAGAACTCGTGAACAGTCGCTTGTAGAGTCGGCTTTGAGCATCTTATCTTGAATTATTTTCAGAATCTTTTCGATTCGAGCTGTGTTTTCTTCGACCTCAACGGGAGGATCCAAAAAATAGTAGACATGTAAACCATGACCGCTGAACACTATGCAAGAAGGCTTGAACGGGAAGTCGGTTAAAATTTCTTTTATCTCCTCCCAGGACCGGTAATCGCTTCTGTCCAAATCAGCAAACAAGGCGGGAATTTCCCGCAAGTATTCTTTTGAACCCTTCTCTTTTTTCTTGCCCTTGTAAGTTCTGGTGGCTACTCCATAAAACAAGTGGCCGTATCGCAAAGCCCACATGGTTTTCGCTATCTTCTTCTTGTTTGCGACTGGAAGCCAGGACCTGTTCTCAAAATCGAGGTTATAGTCGGAATCGAAAGGCCTGATCTCGACGAAACCTCCTTTACACCTTCCAAAAAGAATAGATAGAAACTTCAAAACATACGTTTCTGCTCCGCTGTAGCATTTTTCATGGCTAGAACTCTATCTCTTGGATTTTCTTGACGCTCACTCGGTCCTGTTCTATATCCATTTCTTCTAAGCTTTCCATGAATTCATCCACCAGCACTTTTGATGAACAGGCAATAAGAACCTTGTCTACCTTTTGAAGCAAGCTTTCCAACTTGTTCAAAGTGTTGTCCGCCGAGGTCACTTCGATTTCGATGGCCTGTGTTTCCCCACTCTTCTTTACTAGGAAGAGATCTACACTTACGTTATCCAGAGTTACTTCCGTGTCGACATCTACGTTTTTATCCTTGAGATTATCGAGGAACCATTGCATGTAATAGGAATGTACAGCCCCGCCTCTGCCGATGTAGTTTGTCTCTACCCCTTCTTTTTCCAGGTAATCAAGCGCCTTATCGGTAGCTTCCAGTATCGTCATGGTGGATCCTCGTCCACCTTCGGGCCGCTGAAGCCTCTTTTTCCTAATATATCCGCTCTTTCTGAGTTTCTGCCTGGTTTTGCTCAAGCGGGAGTTGCTCCAACCCAACTTGTCTTTGCGTTCAGTGATCGATAAGTAGGGAAACCTGGCTATGCTTTCCAACAGAACATGAGAGTTCTTATCCATCTCCCCGTGCTTGGTTGTCCTTTTATTTGAGGACTTCTTCTGAGATGATTTTTCTTTCTTCTCTTCTCTAGGTGTTATGAGTTGTTTAACCTTTTTCCAAAGCTCCTTGTTCCTGGCTTTAATTTCCTTTTCCGAGATATCTTCAAGCAGGACGGGATCCACTTTAATTTTGAACGGGTCCTGTCTTTGATCTTTAATCTTTACAACTGCCTCTCCAGGTTTGAGGCTGGATATTTCGTCCTCTTGGTCTTCCTTAAGCCCGAGATCCTCAGAGACGTTTTTGATATCCTTGGCCGAGGATAGATTGAAACAAAAGCGAGCCCGTGCGTTTTCACCTACAACCGGGTTAATGCGAGTGCTATGAGCTGAGGCAACCAGTCCGATCTGGAGTTCCTTTGATCGTTCGAATATCTTGTTAATTGTCCCCACGCCTAGTCCTAAGTTCCTGTCGCCATGACCCAAAACCTCTTCTGCTTCATCCATGAAGATCATTAAGTCTACCTCTCCACCGCGATTTCCTTGAGAGAGCTGATAATTATACAAGGACTGGATAACCCACAGGATAAAGGTCTTTGCGTATATAGGATCGATCCTGTCATATTCGAGAACCAAATTGACTGAACCCTCAAGCAGCTTTTACCCTCAAGCAGCTTTTCTAGAGGAAAACCATGGTAATAGTTAAATGCTCTTTTAAAAATATATAGAAGTGCTTTCACCCTGTTTTCCGTTGTTTCGCCGTACCTATGAGTCTTGCTGTTAGGCCGGCTTTTATTCTTAAGATTGTTTACTTCCTCATTAAAATCGAACATAGTGGGTGGTCTATTCTTGCTCTCAAAACGATCTGTTATAGAATCCAGCACGTCCAATATAAAGGATCGAGAACCAGTCATGAGATCCCCGGTCTGGGCCAGAATTCCAGCGAAGTCTTGGAGCCATACTTCTTTTTCGGATTTGAAAGCTGAAAAGGGGTTGAACGGAAATCGGTTCAACTTGATTACAAATAAATTATCAAGCTCCCTTGTCAAAGACCTGTATGACTTTTTGGGGTCAAAAATTAATGCTGAAGTATCTGTTTTTTTATTAAGTTCGCGAGCTATTCTCCCTTTTGTAACTGACTTTCCACTCTGTGTTTCACCAGCAATTAAAGTATGAGAAAGATCACTTGGATGGGCTCGAACATCGTAGCCAAAGGAGGTCTCGCCTAAAAGGAGCGGGCCGTTGAATTCTTTTTCAGTTCCTTTGGGGAAGGGGTTAGGATTATTTTCAGCATACAGCAAAAGCTTCTTTTCAAGTGCTTCTGCTTTTTCCTCATCCCCGCGCAAAGCAACTTGCAGTATTGCTTTTTTCACTCCAGGGGAATCGGCATAACCTGCTTTTTCAGCTAACTCAATGAGCCTCTCATAAGTACTGTTGATCATTTTGAATCTATTATTTCAATTGCTTTTTCGAGATTACTCAAAAGCTCCTTTTTGTCCCGACTCCTAGTTATGATACCTCTTATAATTCTTTCGTTGTGCTTCAATTCCTGGATTAAAGGTTCAAACTGCTTGATTCTTTTTTCCTCAATATCCGACACCCGGTTCATCATCTTTAAGAAATGTTTGTGAGCTAATTCAGCTTTCTCTTCCTTGTCATCGCTACCCCAGCTGAAAAGGTCTCTAGATCTTTCTTCAAAAACGTCCTCAGGTTCTTCGTCCTCGGAGAAGAAATCCAAAAGATGTCGGTACGTTACGAATGATTCACGAATCCCTTCCTCGGCCTTTACGGAATCTTGCGCGTCTAAAATTTTGTCAAAATTATTACTATTGTATTCCTCTAAATCCTTGAGTTTTGATTCGTCAGTCAAGATATCTTTCAGGGCAGAAATTAACTCCGAAAGCTTTTTTGTTTCTTCAATATCCTTCGTGACGAGAACATCGTTGATTAAGTCTTCCAAATCTTCCGTATCTTTCTTCCCATTTCCGGAAACTTTTTGTGTTTTCATGATTACGCTCCTTTAAATTTAAACCAAATCGTTCTTAGAGCGATTACGACAAAAATACCAAAGAAACTAATAGGGAAAACTGGAATTTGGCGGAAAAACTCACCGGGAAGGCTATAGATATGGGCGAACCCCAAATGAGCAAAAGCCCCAACAACAGCTTCGAGAAAACCTAATAAAATAGCGTTATATATTCGTGCTGGCAGGATAAAAGGTGGTACAGCGATGCTTAAAGAAGTACATATCAAAGCATTCAACAAGAAGATACTGAAGCTCGGTAATGGGTAGCTAAATACCTTCGTTATACCCAAAATGGAGAGATAAAGGACAAAAGCTATCCAGATCCCGATTAATATTGAAAGCAAAGTTCCGAGTACAAATAAATTCGCTTGCTCGTCTGTCGATCTCCTATTTTTTGTATCCTTTCCTGACAGTTCATTCTGAGCAATTATTACAAAGAAGCTGAAAGACCCAGCCAGGGTTAAAGGAAAGAATAAATAGCTTATGAATTTGTAGAAGAAAGTGTCCATTGTTCCTCCCTTATAAACGTTGTTTGACTGTTTACTCCAACATTACTCTTGTTCTGAAGAGGGAGGGTTATTTTTTGAACCCGTCTAGGACCCTCCCTTTCAGAACATTAGAAGGAGGTTTAACTAGTTTTTTTAACTAAAGATCCTGTAACCTCACTGAACACTGTTCCGATGTCTTTAGGTGCCATTGCAAAGTAATAGTCCTCGGGAGTGGAAGCTAGCCTTCTAAGAAAACTTGAGTTAACATCTTCTCCAATTCCTATCGTAATTATCGTGATACCCTCCTTTTTGATATTATCACCTAAATCGAGAATTGTGCTCTCGGATTCATAGGAGGGCAACCCATCAGTATCTATTACTAGTACTTTCTCCTGTTTGGCCTTGCTAAGATGTTTTTCATACGCTGCCTGCATAGCCTTGTAAAAGGGAGTCTTACCGCTGGCCTCCATTTTATGGATTCTTTTCTTGATCACTTCAAAATCGGTTGTTAGAGGAGTCTCGACACTTACTCCATTACCAAAAGTCACAAGGCCAAGAGCCGCGTTGTGTCCTTCTAAATTCGTTACGAGTTCTTTGCTTGAACTTTTAACATTGGCTAATTTTCTTCCTTTGGTTGAATTCGAATCATCGCTAACAAGAGAGATAGAAAGCTTCATCCCGAGGATCTCTCGGCATTTCGATTCATCTCTATCACCTTGATAAATTTTATCCTTCTTTGTTTTTTCTGGCGATAACAAGGCGTTCTGAATGCTTCTAAGCTTTTCTACCCATCCGTGTATCGACATATCAGGACACCTCCAAGCTTTTGTTCACTTTTTCTTGGGCTCTTTTCTTCTCTCTTTCCTCAATAATTTCCTCTCGCTCGATCTCCACATCTAGGCTTTTATCTGATTGGAGCTCATGAGCGTTAAGCTTAACGATACCCTCTCCATTAACTCTCATGGTGATTTCAATTGTTGGAACTCCTTGAGGCATTGGAGGAATTCCTTCGATCTTGTAGCCGTCTGAATTTCCTATAATGTCACAGTTTTTAACTTTTTTAGACTCTCCCTCCAACACCAGCACCCTTATATTCGTCTGATTGTCGAATTCAGTAGTAAAAGTTTCTTTACCTTCAGCTGGTATTTTTTGCCCTTTCTTCAGAATGATTGAGTTCATTTTTTCGTCGGTCTCCAGGTTCACCGTTTCTATCCCGAGCGAGTGGGACAAGATCTCGTTAACATAGGCCGGTTCAAGGACCTGGCCCCGGTTGTCGTATAATGGAATACCTTTTTCAAAAGCCGCTTTAATTGTCGCCCCAAGTGTTACTGCAAGATCGGGTTTCGAGCTTAGTCTCGGCTCAATTCCGGACTCTCTCTCAATTTCTTCTTGGATTTTTGGTATCCTGGAGCTTCCTCCAATAAGTAATACCTCTTCAATTTCCTCCCAACTTGAAGCAGCTTCATCCACGGCCTTGTGACTGCTTTCTATGGCTTTCTCTACCAAATCACCGATCAGCTCTTCGAACTTTTGGCGGGTCAGGTCTATACTCTCGACCTCACCTTTTAGGTTGAGATTCATAGTCACTTTCTCGGAATTTGAAAGATCTTTTTTGGCTCTTTCAGCTTCGGTGAACACGTCCTGTTTTATTCGAGGATCTTCGAACTCTCCAAATCTGTCTTCAAGCCATTCCACTATCCTTCTAGTGAAGTCCTGACCGCCTAATCTATCCTCTCCTTCTATGGAAACCACATCTATATCGTCTCCATCGACTTCCAGTATGGTGGAGTCTTGTGTTCCTCCTCCAAGGTCGAGTACAAAATAGAGTCCATCCTTCACGTCCTTTTCCAGGTATTCACTCAAGAACCCAGCAATTGGTTCTTCAATTAGAATTTCTTCCTCAAAACCCGCAATTTCTCCAGCTTTTTTAGTTGCTTTTCGTTCAGCCTCTTTGAAATAAGCAGGTACCGTAATAAGGGCGGTTTTAAGTTGCGTGTCGTGTTTTTTCTCCACAAACGACTTTATTTTTTTCAAAATAAACGCGGAGATTTCTTCGGGTGAATGTTCCTGGTCGTTAATTGTAGCCGTCCAGTCGGTCCCCATGTTTCTCTTGACTTCCTGGATCACCCTATCAGGATTCGACATAGCTGATCGATACGCATGCTCACCAACTTCTGTTTTCTGATTTTCCTTAAACCACACCACGGAAGGAGTAGTCATTTCTCCTTGATTGTTTGGCACCACAATAGGTTTCCCGGTACCGTTCACGACACCTACAGAGGAAAAAGTCGTTCCTAAGTCAATTCCGACTATTTGACCTTTCATTTGCATCAACCTCCTGGTTTTTTTGGAATTTGTTAATGATTACTTGCTGAGGTCTGACCACTCGATCTCCTAAGTACTTAAAACCTTCATGGGTAACTTCCAATACTTGAGAATCTTTCTCTTTTGAAGAGGTTTTCTCAGTGTCTATTGCCTTTTGAAAGTCTGGATCGAATTTCTCAGGCCTTTCTTCTATCTTATTTACTTTTAAGTCTCGTAGAGCATCTAGAACTATCTTTTTCCAAGCTTTAGAATCATCACCTTCTGCCTGATCTAGGCTATCGTGAAGCCCTATCAACCGCTTAATTGCAGGTTTATTTTCTTTGAACTTTGCTTCTTCCTGGAGGTCTGTTAGCTCTGCGTGTAAGTTCTGGTATAGTTCCGGAGAAACATTTTTCTCTCTCAGGACCTCTACGAGGTTGATTAATTTATCCACCTTCTTTTCCATTAGGTCGTGTTCCTCGGATAAGCTTGTTAGCTTTTCCTCGATGGTTTTAAGCAGATTAATTACTGTTTCTTTAATTTTGGTTATCTTCTCGAAAATTCTATTCCACCGCTCTTTAGACTTTCCTATATGGTCTGATAACTTTTCACTTAGCTCTTTATCTGGAGCCAAGCTAATGTGCAATTCATCAACTTCTTGTTTTCCGTTGTCGGAATTCTCTTCGCCTTCATCTTGAGATCTAATGTCAGAAAAAGAATGTAGGGGTTTCATGCTTCACCTCACTTTGACGAGATTATCGCCTTCCCTGGACCGCTGTTCCTTCTCGGAAGGTTCTTTTAACTTAAGTACCTCGGCCTTGAAGAGATCGTTAAGTATGGCTTCAATCTTCTCCTCTCTGCATAAAAACATCTGTTCAGCCAGCTTGGAAGGGGTAAGGACTTTTTCTTTCGGTTGGTTCTTGAGCTTGGAGATCAACCTTTTCACATAAAATCTGGTTAGAGTGTCATAATAAACTCCTATCATGGAGATTCCACCAACAAAGAAGGCAAGAATGGCTAGGAATACCCCTCTTACATAATCACCTGCAGCCAATACGGACATCACTGCCAAGGGAAAAACAACTAAATAAATGATGGGTACGGCAATTAGTATCCACACAGGCAAATATTTTTCGAAGAAATCTCTCAACTTTTCTTCTTGAATATCTACAACATCCATCGTGAATTTTTGAAAGTCCGATTCCTTTCCATTCTTCTGTACCGAAGTCTTTACCTCTTTATTATTCCCGTGGGAAATTCTGCCTCCCTTCACCCAATTAATGAAATCCAATAATCCTTCGATATATTTCATGGAATCACTCCTTAAAAACTCTTTTTACCGAGACTTTCTCCAAGGCCTATATTAAACTCTAAATTCCACTTTCTATTGTGACTTTTGAGGAGGTTTACTTTTCTCCTGAAATTGGTTGTCTTCTACATCACTTGCTACTGTTTTATTGGCGACATCCCATCCTGCAAAGAATCTTATCAAGTTAGAGTAGAAATCGGATTCAGATAATTTCAATTCTTGGTATAATGGCAGATCCTTTTGTATTACGAACTGAGCTTTATCCCGAAATTTCCCTATAGCGAAAGAGGAATCTGTTACAGAAGACAAACATAATAATTCAATCCCATCTTCCGGTGTCTCAGGACTTATAGGAGCCAAAAACTTCAATTGTCTTGAGGACAAGTTGATTTCAATAGAGAACTCTGAAGGAATTTCCTCAGCCTGTGAGGAAACGTCAAGTCGGTTTGAAGTTTGGTTTTCGATTTGACAGTCCTCGTTTGGGATCTCAGTAATTTTCTTCCGGTACCAATCGATTAACTCTTCTTTGCTCATAATTACACCTCCGGGTGTAATGAATCTTAAATGGTTCAAGTTAGCTTGAATATGTGTTTAAATATCATTCTAGTGTTAATATAACAAACAAAAGAACCGATGTCAAGACTATATTTGTTAAAATTACACTATTTCTATAATTATTTGTTTAATTGATATCTCTCAGTGGATCAACTATAGTTATATGAGGTGAAATAAAATGAAAAGATCTCTTAATGTTGAAGCGCCTATAGGGTGGGGTATCCGGATTTTAAGAGAGAAATATGGTATCAGTGTAACGGAGCTAGCCGAAAAAATTGAAATATCAAAGTCTCATCTTTCACAAATTGAAAGAGGGGCAATTTCGAACCCCACATGGGCTATTATTGAAAGGAGTGCTGAAGTTTTGAATTGCCAACCAGGAAAAATAAAAGAGGGGAGCTTAGAAGTCTTTAGCACTGTTTCAGACAAAATCAAAGAGTTAAGGCAGGAGCGGGGTTTGACCCGAAAGGACTTGGCTGAAAAGGCGGACCTGGAGGAAAGAGTTATCACTTCAATTGAAGAAAAAAATAAAATAACTTATGATGCTTTGACAAGTATTGCTAGTGTCTTTGATTTAAACGTAAAAGATTTAAAGAGAAAAAAGGGAGAAGAAAACAATGAAGGAGCTGACCAGCCGGGTCATGGAGCTAAAACTTTTAAAAAAGTTGGAAATGAAAAACACGACCACTCGAGGCTATTACAGCAAATAGAACACGTTATTAATGATGAGAACATAGACCGCGAACAGTTAGAAGTCTTCAATGAAACAATTGAATGTCTCATAAAAATAGTTCAAAGGAATCCATCAAATATTCAAACAGATGAACTTAATACAGTAGTGCAAAATGCTATCAAACTCACTTTAGATAGGAGAATATAAGTTATTACAAATAGTATACCCAAGAAACCCTCCTTTGGGGGTCTCCATGAATCTTCTCATTTTGCTGAGTTATATACAGATAAACCGATGGTGGTATTTCACAAAGTAAACAAAGATCATACGGACTTCCTTGTAAACAGTATTCACGAGCATCAACATTTTGAGGACCTCTTGTATATTTTTCCTTATACACTTCTCAATACTGTAAACCTAAATACACGCTTCCTTTTATCTGTTAAAGCTCTAATTGCAGATATTATCCCGGATGACAAAACAATTGAGGGCTTTGAAAAGCCAATTATGTCGTTAAAAAGTGTTAAAGGTCGTATTAAACAACTGAACGCTGATATCAAGACTCTAGAAAACTGGTTTGTGAAATACTTTTATTTCAATAAGGGAGAGAAAAGAGAAGTGTTTCCCTTAGAAGTACTTATGGAACTAACTGCCTTGCCAAGAACTAGCGTTGCTGAGATCGTGGCGAACAACCCAAAATATTTTGAAACAGGAGAGATACCCAACCGTACACTTAAGGATATGCTACAAGAAATCTTCAACTCTCCCGCTCACAGGATCGCGTTAAAAGTGTTGACTCCTATACTCTCAGAATTCAAAATCGATAAGTGTCTGAGTGTCAGAGATGCTTATAAAAGTGCTGGAATGTATCCAGAAAAATCAGAGATCTGTGAAAACTTACTGGGTTTAGAACTTCCCAATCAAATTCCTACCTATGATCCACCGCTTCAAAGATTTTCGAAGGTAACATTAAACTTGGAAGATTTTATTGATAATTTCTCTGAGGATCTCGATAAAGTAGCAAGAGACTTTTCTAAAATATGGGAATCGAGAGCAAGTTCCATAAAAGAATTTCTCTACCATAAATTTGATCATTTCTTTTCTGAAGATATATTGGATTTGGCTATTGGTGTAGCCTTAGACAGTATAATAAAGGCTAATAAAAATAGAACAAAAACGCTAGAAGACAAAGCAAGGGAATCAATCGACCGATCCCTTTTGTTAAAGGATATTTTCTCAAAAATCTCTAAGGGTTACAATTCCACCGGTGAACTTGACTTAAAAAAACTAAAAGATGAAAAAAACGGAATCTCTAATTTATTTGAGAATAATCGTAATTCGGTGAAATCTACTACACCTCCATCAATGAACCTTGACCTAGACCAAACAGAAGCTAAAACAGGATTGCTTATTAGTAGGCATCCAGATAAATCCGGAAAAATCTCTTCTCAATTCGTCTGTTTTTTTATTATTAGCAATCTGGTAAAAGATAGCGATAAGGTATTAGAGCTGTTGATGGAGAAGAAAATTGATTCAGGAAAATTAGAATGTCCTATCCTTAAATATTATGGTAGTGAGATTGCAAAAAGTTGTGCAAAAGATTATGGCGAATTTGAAGACGACAAAAACCTATGCCAGATCACTCCGCACAATAAAATTTCCCTTAGACAACTTGGGAACAACAAGTGTTTTTTTACCAGCATATTGCTTACCTTGTTGCACCCGATAGAGACAGCAAAGCAAGAGTATCAATGATCATATGGTAGTTAAGGAACACCATCTAATTATCCTTCAGTTAGTGATAAGTACTCATCTTCTCGTTTCGATAAGCGCGATACTGTACTAGACGGGATCCCTGTTTCCTCTTCGATTTCCGCTAGAGAACTATCACTTCTTCTCAGCCTTATTGCCCTCACTGCATCTTTAAAATTCTTACCAGGCACTAATTCAGTCTTATCCTGTGAGTATCTCAAACCAAAAGGAGGCCTACCAAGTGGCTCACCCCTCTCTTTTTTTCTTTCTAAAGATTTCTTGATTTTGTCCACTGTCTTTTCCCCCTCCATCCGGTTCAAATAAGAAATCAAAACCATAACCATTTCTCCCGTAGTAGTGGAAGTGTCTATCGATTGGTCTATGGAAACGAAGTCCACCCCGATATCATTTAACCAATCTATTTCGCTGATAACATCTCTTGGATTCCTTGAAAACCTGTCCAGGTTGGTCACGATCAAAGCATCTATTTCGTTCTGCTGAAGATAGTTTTTGAGCGAATTAAAACCATTACGCTCAATATCCTTGCCAGAGACTCCTTTATCCTTGAAGAATTTTTCGAAAGACCAACTTTTGCTATTGCAGTAAGATTTAATCCGATCCCGCTGGGCAGGAATACTTGTCTCTTGGCTTTCCGAAGTGGTGGAAACTCTTCCGTAGCCGACAGCTGCCTTAGTCTTGCTCATCCCTTTCTACCTTTCTGACTTCGAGAACGTTTTTTGAGCTAACCTTCCAGCGTAATTTATCTCCTTTCTCCCACTCCATTGATTCCGCTAGGACTTTGGGAATGGTTGTAGAGTACTGATCCTGAGAATTTTTATACACAGTTGTGAGTGTTTTTGCCATTTTTTCACCTCAATATTGACTTAAGCTATCAATAGTAATTTTAAACTTAATCCCAATAATCTTAAAGCTTTCCCAGAATCAGATGTTTCCGGGAAGCGTCAAAACCTTTGGAACTACCCGCTCTTGAAAACCCCGGATTGGTTAATTTCCTTCGAGACCTGACGTTAGGAAGTATCCGGTATTAATTATTCAAACATTCTCTCTTTTGGTTTATCCTCCGGCGTCAGCTTGTCGATATCAAAATACGGTCTCTGCCCCCCAACTTACTTCTCCTCGGGGCCGTCTTTATTTACTCCATGAGTCCATCACGGGTTCCGCCTCCTGTACTTCGGCCTTGAGGGTCCCTGAGGGCTGCTGTACCCTGCCGTCGGGGCACCCGTGTTTTACTTTCAGCTTCGTATGAGCTCGCTCGGAAATTTATTACTTTCCACTACTTTCGGTACGTGAGAATACTTAGAACCGGATATCGTATTGGTGTCGAACCGGCCGGCTTCCCTCTAAGAAATCAGCCGCCGTTTTTTGACTGCTGCTCGGGCAAGGTCTCGGTTTTCCCCGAAAGGAATTCCGGTGCAAGCATCATTCGGATGAGGTTGGTACTTCTCTTCACTTGGGCCTCCACTTGTTTCCTTGGGTAATTTCTCGGATGGGTTACGGGCTAGTTCACGGGGATTTTCTTCTCCCGCTTCGGCCCTCTATATTTTTTCCTTATTCGGCACCCCGGACGGATACTTCTTGGACACCACCCGGATAGGACTCGCTTAGGTCTTGTCGGTTCGGGGGTTATCCAGCCCAGGGATGATAATATCTACTAGTTCAGCTCAAACGGTTCCCCTGAAACTAGGGTATGTTCTAGTCGCCTGGAGGCTCGGTGAAATCTCTACGTTGGGATCCGTTCAACTGACTTCGTGGATCCCTGCCCGAACCTTGTTATATTTTCTTCAAGTACTTTGGAACTGATTAAATCCAAAAATAATCGTTCAGTTTTTACCGGGTCGAACTCGTTATTTCCCCCTTTAACATTTTACTCAAAGGAGGTTGAGTCTTGCCTTGATCCAGCTTTGTTCGTTATACTTCTTCATTAGTAGTTACTACTTTTTGATCCGCGGGTTTAACCCCCATAGCTTGACGGGAAGCCATATTTGAGGGTGAACGAATTGGTTTCATTATCTAAAAACATGAAAACCAAAAAAGCGGTCCTTGTAACCGGAGGCGCCGGCTTCATCGGCTCACATCTTTGCGAACGCTTGCTGAAGAAGGGTTACTACGTTATCTGTGTCGACAACTTCAACGACTTTTACGATCCAGAGATAAAGGAGCAAAATATTTCAGATCTTTTGGGGTGTGCAGATTTTACCTTAATTCGGGGCGACATTTTGGATGTCGATTTACTCAAAAAAATCCATTCCGGGAAACACAAAAAGCTAAAATACGACCTTTCATCGCCGGTGACTGTCATTCATCTCGCAGCAATGGCCGGTGTCCGGCCATCCCTGGTCTCTCCGACAAAATACGTCGACGTGGACATAAAAGGGACCGTAAACCTACTGGAAATGGCAAGACAATTCGAGGTCGAGAAATTCATCTTCGGTTCTTCCTCCTCAGTTTACGGAATAAATCAGGAAGTTCCTTTTTCGGAGGAACAGGAAACCGACAAGCAGGTCTCACCTTACGCTACAGCAAAGAAGGCGGCGGAACAATATTGTAGGACCTACAACCATCTATACGAGGTTCCAATAGCGGCTTTAAGGTTTTTCACGGTCTACGGACCCCGCCAGCGGCCGGAGATGGCCATTCACAAATTCGCCCGTTTAATGAGTCAGGGCAAACCAATCCCAATGTACGGAGACGGCACCTCTGAACGGGACTATACTTACGTGGATGACGTCATCGACGGGATTGTTGCAGCAGTTAAAGCGGACTACGACTTCGAAATAATCAATCTGGGCAACTCGGAGACGGTAAAGCTCAGGGAGCTAATTGAATTGCTTGGCCAAAAGATGGGCATCGAGCCAAAAATCGATCAGCAGCCCGAACAGCCAGGCGATGTACCGATAACGTATGCCGATATATCACAAGCTAGAGAAGTATTGGGCTACGAACCAAAGATCTCGATAGGAGAAGGGCTCCAGCGGTTTGTCAACTGGTACCGGGCTCACCATCGACAAGAGCCCTCATAACTTCTCGATTATCGGAACAACGTGGGCGCTCCTTTGGAAGCAGCAACGAAGGGATCAATTGAGGGACGAGGAGTTGACTCAGTCCTCCTCAAACTCATTTGAAAGCCCTTACCGGGCCAGAAGATCCCAAAAAGCAACCTAGAGACCAAAGGCCGGACTGCATAGCAAAGGGAGGTTCATTTGGAACGACGACTTTAAAAACCCGGTAGAGCCCCAAAAAGATTAATCCCCGAACTGGGTATCCCGACATCGGGCAATCCCGTCACCTGAGAAAGGTTCTTTTTGACGGTCGTCCGGGAAAACGGCAGAAGAAAATTTTCTGCAGGGTTTCGTTCAGTATGGAGTCTAGGACTGCTAAAGTAAAATCATCACATAGATATGGAAGAAATTGAAGAATTATCCGATCGGTTAACGGAAATCGCAGCAGGCGCTGGAAAAACCTTCTTTGGGGACTTCTTTGGCAAAGGGCTAAGCTATATCTCCCAGGTGGTGGTCGCCAGACTTCTAGGGGCTCAACTATTTGGACTATACGCTTTAGGGTTGACGGTATATAAATTTACTTCCTTGATAGCCCAGCTCGGGTTAAATAACGGGATCATTCATTTCGTGCCCAAGTACCAAGGAAACAACAACCCACAAGCGGCTAGAGGCACGGTCCTATCGGGATTGTTGCTTTCCTTTTCCGCAGGGGTACTACTCGCGACTGGAATATATTTCAGCGCCCCTTGGGTCGCGGAAACCATCTTTAACGACGCCTCCTTTGCAGGTGTACTAAGAACTTACTCCTTCGGTATCCCCTTTTTTGCCCTAATGATGGTTGCCTTATATTCTACTAGAGCTCAAAAGGTAATGAAGTATTTTGTATACGTAAAAAACTTCCAGTTGCCGACCCTTTTTCTCCTTATGTTTGCCCTTTTCTACCTATTCGGACTGAGGCTTTACGGAGCGGTAGGGGCATGGGTTGCGGCCACGTTCATCGCCGGTGTTACGGCCATCGTTCTTCTTAGGGAAGTTTATCCCGATCTGCTGAGCGGAAGCAAGACCTATGAGATACCGGGGCTTTTCAAGTTTTCCCTGCCCCTGGTAATGGTTGGGGCATTACAGTTTCTAATACTCTGGACGGATACCTTTATGTTGGGGGCCCTCAGGACGGCAACTGACGTGGGGCTGTACCGAGCTGCGGTCCAGACTGCCCTCTTGTTGGGGATGGTTCTTAGAGCCTTTAACTCCATATTTGCCCCGATGATTTCCGACCTCCACAACAGGAATGAACTTGGGACCCTGAACTCTTTGTTCAAATTGACGACACGTTGGATAGTAATTCTTACCATCCCTCTCTTCGTCCTTCTACTTGTCTCCGGTGACTCCGTTCTCAGAATTTTCGGTGCCTCCTTTACGGTAGCTTGGCTTCCACTAATCTTGCTCGGCTTTGCTCAACTTATGGACGCCTCCATGGGGCCGGTCGGCTACATTCTCATCATGTCGGGAAACGAGAGGCTGGAATTTCGCAACGTCCTTGCCGTTGGCTTGCTTAACGTCTTACTTAATTATATAATGATTCCTAGGTTTAACATGATTGGAGCCGCCCTGGCTACAGGTACGTCAGTAGTTGTCGTCAACCTGGCTCGCTTGTTGGAAGTCGACAGGGTTTTGAACTTATGGCCCTATAATAGAAGTTTCCTCAAGCCGCTATTCGGATTCATATTGGGGGCATTTTCTGGGTTGTTTTGGAGGTTCTTTGGGCCCGAATTGTTTTATCTATTCGACATCCTCGTAGGGATATTATTGGTGGGAGTTGTCTTTTTCGGAACTGTATTTTCGCTTGGGTTAAAGGAGGCCGACAAAACGATCTTGATGGCCGGCAAAAAATTTATCCTCGACTTATTAGCTCCCCAATGAGCACCACCGGAGAAAAGGTTTTGATCCTCGGTATCGATGGCGGAACCTGGAAGATCTTGCGACCTCTGATGGAATCCGGCAGAACCCCAAACCTATCTCGCTTAGCGAATTCCGGGGTGAGCGGTAATCTAAGGTCCACCGTCCCCCCGGTAACGGCACCGGCATGGACCTCTTTTCAGACCGGAGTAAATCCGGGCAAACACGGGATCTACGACTTCCAGGACTTCGATAAAGCCACTCGAGAGTCCTCGATCGTGAACTCGAGCAAAATCCCCCTGCCGACGATCTGGGATCTGGTAACCGAACGGAAGAAAAACGTCGTAACCGTCAACGTTCCGATGACTTACCCACCGACAGAAGACCGGAACAGGATTACGGTAGGAGGCTTGCTCTCGCCCAAAGAAGGGGGGTATATCTACCCGGAAGAACTTGCTGACCCTCTGGTAGACGACATAGGGTACGAGATAAACGGGGGACCGCTAGAGAGGCGAATTTCAACCCGGCTTGACAGCTTCATCGAAAGGGAAACGACGGTAGAAAAAAAGAGGTTCGAGGCGGCCAGTTACATAATGGATAATTACGACTGGGACCTTTTCATGCTTCACGTTCAATCCTCCGACGGGATCCAGCATTGCTTCTACCCCTACCTGGACTCCAACTCGCCCAACTTCGAGGAGGATAAGTACGAGACGATTGCAAAATTTTACGAAGAACTAGACAAAGAGATCGGCAAGTTGCTCGAAAAAACGGGCGAGGCCACGAAGTTCATAATCTCGGACCACGGGTTTAGGGAGCTGAGAACTTACGCGAACCTAAATGCCTGGCTCAGGGAAGAAAGGTATTTAGATACGAACGGACCGAATTTATTGGCACGGGGCTTGGAACTGGTTCGCAAGCTGGATTTCCTAAAAGTAGGCAAACGAATTATCGGCAGGTTCTTGGACGACTTTCTCCCCCTCCGCAATATTGCCTCCGACATGAACACTTCTTCTATAAACTGGGAGACATCCCGGGCCTTCATGCCGAACGGAACGGTATTTGGCACCCTAACTTTTCTGAATGCCGACCCACCCGCCCGAGAGGAGATAGTAAAGAAGCTGCAGGGGATGAAAGAGCCGGGAAGAGACGAAGAAGTTATCAACAGGGTATACGAAAAAGATGATATATTCGAGGGTGAAAAAAAGGACCAATTGCCGGACCTCTTTCTCCAGCCGAGCGATGGGTACGCCTTCGGCGTCCCCATGGTAATGGAAAAGGACGTCTTTCGGGACGTCTCCTACCCCTCCGACTATCTGGGAACCCACGCCATGGACGGTATAATTATTGCCCAGGGCCCGGGAATCAAGGAAAGCACTCGCTTCGACCACCCTCCCCAACTCTACGACCTGGCACCAACCGTCCTGGCCAGCTTGGGAATGGACGTACCCGGTTACATGGACGGGCAGGTACTTAAGTCGATCTTTACCGACAAACCGGACTACAAGGTGAAGGACCAAGCGATACCCTACCGTGATATGGGAAAGGGTAACGAAAGCCGGGAAGTAAGGGATAGGTTGGAGGACCTGGGTTATCTCTGATGATTGACCTCGCTTATTACGCTTCGGTCTTTATGCTGGGCTTTCGGGGGATCGAATACTTAGGGGTTAAGATCGCGGACTTATTTATCCTCCTGGTCTTTTTTCTCTTCCTTTACAGGGTTATGAAGGGGGACCGGATCCGCGGGGATAAGCTTTTCTCTTTTTTTTACATCCTGATAGTGATCTCCGTTCTACTATCCCTGCTTCACGTGGATGATTTTACCTTTGCCAAGCTGGACCCTTTCCGCTACCTGTTGGTGGGAATGTTTTCGGTGGCAACTATACACTACGTTGATAGCAAGAGAAGGCTCGAAAATACCTTTCGGGTTCTGGTGCTCTCCGGGCTAATAGCTGCAGTAATTAGCCTACTCGTCTTCTCCCTGTGGATTAGCGGTTTCGAGGGAGTGGCACCGTTCTTACACCGGATCGAGACCGGGGAAACGGAGGGCCGGGTCCAAGCTTTGTTTTACGATCCCAACCACTTCGGGGGCTTCCTGATACTCCCGGTCTTTTCCTTGCTCTATTTCATCCTCTCTTCTCTAAACGAGGGTAACCGGGCTAAAACTCTGCTATCTTATTCGGGGACAATTCTTTTGGGGGCAGCTCTGGTCACTACCGGTTCCCGGTCCGCGGTCGGCTCTGTCGTAGTTGGCTGGGGGGCGGTGGCCGCATTTTACACGGCCAGGTCCGTTCGAAGAGGGCTGAGGAACGACGGAGCCAAGAGCCTGCTCAAGGTGATAATTCTCTCTTCTTTGATCGTGGCCCTGATCCTTCTCTGGTTTGGTTATTCCGAGGTCGAATTCATAACGAGGCTAGCGGGGGCGAAAAACGATTCGACGGGGACGGGTCCCCGTTCAAGGGGGCCGAGACACGGTTCGGTGAAAACGGGTCTTCAGTCCCGGCTTCAGCTTTGGCACGCAGCATTACTGGCGTTCCAGGATAGCCCGATCATCGGAGTTGGAACCAGCGATTTTATTCACGAGTATCCCACCCTGGCCAAGGAACACGGTTTTGATCCCACGATCGTAAACTTCCCCCACAATACCTTCCTGGACCTGCTGGCGGAATTGGGCCTTATCGGTTTCCTCAGTAGCCTCGGCCTCCTTAGTTACTTATACTTCATTATTTATAGGATGATTAGGGGGAGCCCCGACCCCGTGTTTGCCCTAACCTTGTTTTCGTTACTACTGGCCCAGTCCGCGGATATGTTCTTTATCAGCATGTTTCACGGGAGGAGGTTATGGTTGGTCTTCGCCCTGATAACAGCTGCCGGCCTCCTCGTAGTGAAGAGTTCGTCTTCCGGGTCCGGACGTTTGGGTGATTTGGGGTGATTTCTCCCGCTAAGGTTTCTATCGTAATCCTGACCCACGACAGGAAAGAAGAGCTAAAAGAGACCGTCGACAGCGCCCTGAACCAGGATTACGAGAATTTCGAAGTAGTCGTCATTGACAACGGCTCCACGGACGGAACGGAACGGTTTTGCAGGAATAGTTTTGAAGAGGCCCCTTTCCGTTACCGGCGGCTTGAGGAAAACAGAGGGGTTGGGGGGGGAAGGAACGTAGGTATACGCGAAGCAAACGGAGAAATTTTGGTCTTTATCGACGACGACGCGGTATTTCAAAGAAATCAAGCCATAAGAGAAGTAGTAGATAAGTTTGACCGATCGGGGAAACTCGGAGCCATTGCTTTTAAGAGCTTGGACTACGAGGGTGGGAACTTGGTCTGGCAGGAGGTCCCGTTAAAGGACAGAAGTTGTGATCCCGGTATGGAACAGAAGACCTCCTACTACGTCGGGGTGGGGCATGCGATCAGAAGAGAGGTTTTGGATAAAGTTGGTCTATACTCGGATCGGTTCTTTTACGGCTTTGAAGAGCTCGATCTATCGTTTAGGATAATGGATGCTGGATATCGAATAATTTATTGTCCTCGGGTCGCGGTATTACACAAAAACCCGGCAACCGACAAAACCCGGGGCCCCGAGTACTGGAAGAATATGCTAGAAAACCGGATAAGAACTTCGCTCAGGAACCTTCCATGGCGCTATTTTTTGTCCAGCAGCATTATCTGGTCCGTTTTTGTGCTCTACGAATCCGGGGGGCGGATAGACGTATTATGGAAAGCATACGGAAAATTAATGGGGGAAAGAAGAAAAATAATGAAAGAAAGAAAGCCGATCAGCGCGGAGACGCTGGACAGGGTAAAGAGGGCCCACGGGAGACACCTATACTGATATGATTTCGGTTATAATTTTGACCTGGAACTCGAGTCAACATATAGGGAGCTGTCTCGGGAGCCTGTTTGCCGAAGTGAAAAGATCGAACAGAGAAGTGAAAGTCCTCGTCACCGACAACGGCTCCACGGACGGAACGAGGGAGATTTTGGAGGAGTACGAAAATCGGTACCCTCAACTCGGAACCACTTTTCTGGATAAAAACATGGGAACCACCGTACCACGGAACCGGGGGGTCGAAAAGAGCAACGGACGATTTTTGCTCTTTTTGGATTCCGATACGGAGATCAAGCCAGGTCTCTTAGACGTCCTTCCAAAGACGCTGACCAGCAACAAGGAAATAGGAATGCTGGGCCCCAGGCTGCTGAACCCCGACGGCACCGTCCAGGCTTCCTGCAAGAAGTTCCCCACGCTGCAGATAAAAGTTTCCAAGTTTTCCCCCGTTGAGTTCCTCGTGAACTGGGGGCGAAACAAGGAACTGTACGACCCGGCAGTTTACAAAAAAGAATTTGAAGAATTGATCGAAGTAGACCACTGTATTTCGGCAACCTGGATGATGAGGCGCGAGGTTTTTGAGGAGGTCGGGGGGCTGGACGAAAAGATCTTTTACGCTCCAGAAGACGTCGATTTCTGTCTAAGGACCTGGTTGGAAGGATACAGGGTAGGGTATCAACCGAAGGCGGAGGTCGTCCACCAGGCCCAGCGGATAGGATACGATAAATTAAGCTTGTCTTTGAAACACCTCCAGGGATTGGTATACTATTTTCGCAAGTACAATTACCTATTTAGTCGAGAAAAAATTTACGAAAAAATAAAAACGGAGAACGAGGATTTCAGAAAAACCCCTATGCTGGTATAGGATGCCAGCTTAGCAACAAGGAGGAAAATACATGAATCATCGGAAAGAAACCATTGTCTTTATAGCCCTAATTTTGTCCTTGGTCCTCTCCGCGGGGATCGTAACTTACGGAGGTGAATGCGATCTGGACGATTACGACAAATCCGACTGGATCAGGAGCGACCAATTTTTTCCTCCTACCTTGCCCGAGGAGGAGTCGATATCATCATTTTTCTACGTTCCAGGGTCAACCCCCCCGGCCGACCGGTTCGTAGAAGTCTCCGGGGACCATTACAAATACGCCACCGGAGGCGAGGTGAAGTTTTGGGGAATCAATATTATTGGCGGCGGCGCCTTTATGGGTCACCAAGAAGCAAAAAAGACCGCGGCCCGGCTGGCGAAACTAGGGTTTAACCTGGTCGCTTTTCACCAGATCAACAACAGGCTAACCGGCTCCGAAAACTCTTATACCCTCGATTCCAGCAGCTTGGACAAACTGGACTACTTCATCGCGGAATTAAAAGAGCACGGAATATACGTAATCCTCCCGTTAATTGAGGACTACAATTTCAAGGAGGGTGATCGGGTAAAGGACTGGAGGGAGTTAAACGAACTGCCCGGCTTCCACGGAAACCGCCGAAGAAGGGCCGTAGGTATATTTGACGATCAAAGCTACAACGCTAACAACAACAGCGTAGTTTGGATCCAAAAACAATACGCCAAAAACCTGCTGGATCACCGAAATCCCTATACGGAAAACAGGTACGCAAATGAGCCGGCACTGCTTATGGTCAAGATAAACAACGAGGTATCGCTGCTCAACAGGTGGAAGGATAGCCGGTTGAACGACAACGACAAAGACGGCTCTTTGACCCAGTACTACTCAACCGAGCTGGACGAACAATGGAACAACTGGCTGGAGAACAGATACGGAGATCAGCAGGGAATCGAAGCCGCCTGGGGGCCCAGCTGCTTGGACGGAGAAACCCTAGGGAACATTAGCCGTCCAACCTACGAAGATAGGGCAGATTACTGTCGCGCCCGGCTCAAAGACCTAGGCAGGTTTTACATGGATTCCCACAAAGAATACTTCGACGAGATGAAAGATGCCATAAGAGGACAGGTAACCGCTAGACCCTCCAGGATGCCAGTAGCGGGCCTCAACAACTTCTACGGAATGAGCGACAAGTTAGCCACTTACGAGGGACTGTCCGTAATGACTCAGAACGTGACCTGGGAGCATCCTCCTTTCTGGGATGAATTTCACTTCCTGAATACCGCCATGGTCAACATGAATAGCACCAGCGGAACATGTAGCTACCCGAAGCAGTGGCCCTGCTTTGGTCACTGGGTCGAGACAAAAAACACGATTTTCCGGGCGACGCTGGCCTCGGCCTTCAGCAATAGTCCCTTTATGGTAACCGAGTACAGCTACCACTTCCCAAAGGAATACGTCGCCGAGTACCCGCTCATCGGGGCTGCCTACGGGAGCTTTCAGGACTGGAACGGGATAATCACCCACGCCTATAAAGGTGGCGAGCCCGGCGAATTCGGGGATGAATACATCCACAGCAGGTTCAACTTATTCAACAACCCCGTGGTAATGACCCAGATGCCGGTCGCCTCCAGGATGTTTCGTCAGGGCTACGTTTCCGAAGCGGATCAGGTCTACGAGGTCTCCTACGAAGAGGAGGGCTCCCTCGACATGTTCCTCGATTTCGGGCGAGGTGACGCGAATAACCTCTACAAGTACCTTTCCGAGAAAGGAATCGACTATTATTCCACCCTAGTCCACGGCATTCGGAATACCGTGGACGGGAACACGGACGCTGATGGCTCGAACCCCTCCAACCCGTTTACCAGCGATACGGGAGAGCTAAGTTGGGATATGAGGGAAGGGGTGGTCTCTGTCAACTCGGACGAAGTTGAGGCGGCCATCGGCTTTCTCCAGGGAAACGAGTCCTTCTTCTCCGATCGGCTGGATCACCTTACGGTCAACTCTTCGAGTGACTTTGCTACCGTAAGCGCGGCCTCCCTGGACGGCCAACCGTTATCGAGTTCGAACAGAATCTTGCTGAACGCTTCCAGCAGGTTGTCCAACTCCGGAATGAGCTTAAGTGCAAGCAAGTACAACTCCTGCAGCTGCAAGCTAGATAGCTGGGGAGGCCCGCCCTTGTTGATGCAGCCGGTCAGGGCTGAAGTTACCTTGACCCTACCTGATGCAAGAGATATCGACGTCTATCGGTTGACTGGAGAGGGTAAGGCCGACTGGGACCATCCAGGAATAGAGGTAAGCCGGGACGGTTCCCAATTTACCTTTAGTATAGGTAAAAACGGCCGCGATGACGATACTCTCTGGTACGGTATAAAAGTACGTCGGAGCGAGGCTTCCACCAACCTCCCGAAGGGATGGAGTATGTTTTCTCCCCCCGGGAAGCCGGATAATCCAGACCCAAAAGTTTCGCTTGGCGACGATATAAGTCACCTAAATTTAAATTTATGGTATAACTACTCCTCACCCGGCGGCTACGACTTCTATCCGGACGATTCCACCGAACTTACCTGGCAAGAGAGTTACTGGGTAAATTTGGATCAAGAAGTGAAAGTAGATATGCGGGTAACTACCCCCGGGGAAGATGAATCGTTAAAATTCACCAGCAAGGGCTGGAAAATGGTGGGCTTTCCCTATAAGGTGGACTGGAGCAAAACTACCTTCACGGACCCGGAGGACTTTTCTAACGACCTGGCCAAACACGTACGTTTGGTTGACTGGAATTCCGAACAGGAAAAATATTTCAACTATTATTCGGATACACAACATATACTCCCTCCCTGGGGAGGCTACTGGGTCAAAGTGAGGCGGGCGTCCTCCGCCGATCCGGCAAGGATTTTCCTTGCCAAAACCGACAAGCCCCCAACTTCGCTGGAGCCCTCCAAGCATCTGCCCCAGTCAGTGAAGCCGAAAAAACTGGACTACCCACCGCTACCAACGGAGGTAGACGAACTCCGGAGCCGGGCATCCCCAAACCCGGCCACCGGGACCAGCGGGGTAACCTTCACGGTCCAGAACCCCCGGGTCGAAGAAATTAGGGTTTCCGTATGGGAGCCAACCGGAAAAAAGGTCCATGCTTCAGGCTACCTGTCGAAACAAACCGTAAGCTGGAACCTGGAGACCGACGACGGCCGAAAAGTACCCAATGGGCTATATCTTTACCGGATAGCGGCAAGGACCAAAAGCGGAGAGGTAATAGAGGGCGAGGTAAAGAAGTTGCTGATTTTGAATTGAACCCTTATCCCTATAGGCTTTATCCTAAATCTTTCCGGTAAGTGGTTTTATTTAACGTGTAGTTCAGGTTCAATCTTCCCCGCTCCTCCGAGGAAGGTGTTGGTTTATACTCATCTAACCGGCCCGGGAGAACAAAGGGCAACGGGTAAAAATGCGGAGCAAGCTAAAAGTACTTCATTTGGTAAACGGAGACAGGTTCGGGGGAGCGGAGAGGGTTCAAGAACTCTTATTAAAGTGGCTCGATCGGGATCTATATGAACCCTCCTGCCTTTATCTGAAAAAGGGGAGGTTCTCCAGACGGCTGCAAAAAGAGGCCTACCTATCCGAGTCGAACCTCTCTTATACTCCCCTAATGCCGGGGAAGCTGTTCCGAAAAGCTTTAAAGCTAGACGTAGATATAGTTCACTCCCATACGGTTAGGTCGAACGTCCTTGGAGTTTTATTAAAGTTATTCTCGAGGGCTCCGCTGGTAATACATGCCCACAGCTGGCCGAGGGAAGAGCTTCCCGCTGGCTTCAAGTCCAGGGTTAACCACCTTCTTAACGGATTGGCATTAGGTGCCGCGGACTTGGTTATCGCGGTAAGTGACGATTTGAGGGAGAAGCTACTAAGTCACGGAATTTCGGACTCGAAAATAAAGGTGATAAAAAACGGACTCGACCTGGAGGAGATTCCCGACTCAAACTTCCGTGAGGGAAGAGGATACTTGATGGATCAGCTACGGAATGGGGTCTTGGGTTATGATGTGACGATTATCGCTACGACGGCATTATTTCGGGAGGTCAAGGGAACCGAGGACTTGTTGGAAGCTTTCGCGGGCTTGATAAGAAGCGACGACCCCCCAGAGCGGCCGCAAAATACTTACCTCCTGCTGATTGGGGATTTCCTTACCGGCTCTTTCGAGAGGCGGACCACCAGGAAAATTCAAGAGCTAGGAATTGAAAAAAACGTAATCAGGTTAGGTTATCGGAGCGACGTCCTCGAACTGTTGTCCGGGGTGGATATATTTGCCCTTCCCTCCCATACGGAGGGGTTGCCCTACTCGCTTCTGGAGGCCGGTGGGCTCGGCTTACCGATCGTCGCGACGGACGTCGGGGGAGTCGATGAGCTAATCAGGCCTGGCGAAACGGGCCTCTTGGCCCAGCCGAAGAGTCCCAAGGAGTTCGGCAAAAAGCTGGACAAACTGATACGAAACGAGGGGTTTGCCCGGAGATTGGGCCAAAAAGCTAAAGTCAAGGTGAAGGAGGAATTCAACGCCCAAAGACTGGCCCGAGAGGTCTCCCAAACTTACGAAAGCTTGAAGGATTGAGGTGTAAAGAGAGGATCCTATGGCTACGAGGGAAGAGTACAGTTCAGTCCAGATATTCGGCGTGGAGGTACTAGATATCACCCTTAACCAGGTGCTAGAAGAAATCGAGGCCAGCATCAAGGACGGAACCGGTTTGACCTATGGTGCCGTCGACCCTAATAAGCTCAACCTGGCCTATTCTAGCAAACCTTTTCGAAAACTTTACTCCTCTTTTGATATAGTAGCGCCGGACGCCACCGGGACTTTGCTCGCGGCCCAGTTGCTGGGAGAAAGGCTGGCCGGCGAAAGACTACCCGGTGACGTCGTTGTCCCCCGGCTCTTTGAGCTAGCGAAGAAGACGGAGATAAAATTCTTCCTCCTCGGGGCGAGAAGGGGAGTAATAAGGGAAGCGGAGTCCACCCTAACCGGAGCCTACGACTGGTTGAATATTGCAGGCAAACACCATGGCTACTTCTCAAACGAAGGAGATGAGAACCAATCGATCGTAAAGGAGATAAGGAGAAAAAAAGTTGACGTGGTTTTGGTCGGAATGGGCAGTCCGAAACAGGAAGAATGGATCGTGCGCAACCGGAAGAGCTTACCGGAAGCCGTACTTATAACGATGGGGGGCTACTTCGACATGATAGCCGACAACCTAAATTGCTACCCTGACTGGGTCGACAGGTCCAAACTCAACTGGTTATACCGCTGTCTGCGGGAACCAGTCAGGCTTGGCCCCCGATATCTGTTAGGTATTCCCTTATTTTTTGCCAGAGTACTGAAACAAAGGGTAGCGGAAGAGGAAGCTAAACCCTTACACTGACACTCAATCAGGTATTATCCCCGGCCCTTAAACCACTGGGATAGGGGCCAAATTCCCGCTGCCACGATAAAGTCCAACTTGACCGACAAAACGGCCGGTGCCGCCAGTCATTTCCTTTCGGCGATATTCCCGGCCAACTCGACCAGTTCCCCTGTCGACACTTGCACCTCTTTTCCTTCTTTAACCCTTGCAAGGTATTTTTCCACCAAAGATTCCGGTACGCCCATATTAGTCAGGAAATCGCTCGGAACCCCGTAACATATCTTTCCCTCGAGCGAGTCAATAATCAGCTCTATCTCTTCCCGGAGTTGTTCCCGCCTAATGAGTTCCTCCTCGAACAATACGATTGCCGAATGCAACTCACTTTCCAAATCGTCACTAATAGAGTCACGCACCTCTCTGCTTTCAAGGAACTCCAGCAGCCCGGACTGTAACCTCCTGAGCGAGGTGGCTAATGTTTCCCTGTCGATCTCGGCAACTCCTGACATGTCGCCAAACATAGAGGCTACAACTGCAACGCTTATCCCGCCGTCCGGGGCCTCTACTCCTTCGAGGGCTTCCATCGGTGGGCAAGTTTCGTCTTCTTCCTCTACCGTCTCAGAAGGGGATTGGATGGTTTCGGATCCAGTTTGTACCGCCTGAACCTCCTTAATAGAATCGTCCATTATAATACCATGAATGGCCGCAAATAAGAAAAACCCCAGCAAAAAAACCGCCAGAAATCGTGTAGTTATTTCGTTTTTAATGACCAGCACCTCCTATTGGAATGTTTAAGTTATTTTTTACCTCAATAGACAATTTTACCGTTAGTTTTCATTTTTCTAATTAATCCTACCTTATGGCTATTTCTTGTTTTTGCAGTCGCCTCCAGCTTTACGTTTAGAGCTTACAGCTTACCTAATTTTAAATTTAAAATTGACTCAATCACCCATGCTTTCGCAAGTAATCAGTAATCAAATGCTCCAGGAAAAGGTGTGCGTCCTCGACTCGACCGTAATGCATCTCTTCGGGACATACACAAATATCAACTAACCCTTTCAATCTACCCCCATCGGACCCGGAAAACCCGATAGTTTTCGCCCGTGCTTCGTTAGCCACCTGCACTGCATTCAAGACGTTCTTAGAATTGCCACTCCCGCTAAAACCGACGGCAAGGTCGCCTTCTTCGATGAAGCTTTCCATCTGTGACGCAAATATTTTTTCGTAGTTCGAATCGTTTGCTATAGCAGTAATGGTGGGAACGTTGTCGGTCAACGCAATTGCCTGGAACGAAAGTCCGTTATTCTCCGAGGCCTTATAAATTAGATCGTTGGCAAAGTGGGAGGCAGTTGCCGCCGAACCTCCATTTCCAAAAAGAAATACCTTCTTGTCATTCGAGCCGGCATAAAGTAACTCCTCAACCACCCTTTCCACGGCTCCATAGTCCATGTCCCTCAAACACTGCATCAGGTCTATTAGATAATCATCGATATAATCTTCCATAATACTCCCCGTACAAAGGACAGACGGAACAGTTTTTTATCTACGCCAAAACCCAACAAAATCGGTATCAGTCGGTATATATTATTTTACTCCCCTCGGTTTCAAATTTAAAATTGGTTTTTCTCAATCCCTCCCTTTCCAGTTTTTTCCTCAGCTTTCCGCGTTTGGACTTATCTAAGTAAAATAAAAAGAAGCCCCTACCTCCCGCTCCCAGAATTTTTCCGCCTTTAACTCCAGCCCTTTTTGCTAATTTGTACATTTCAGCAATCCTCGAGTTCGATATGCCTTCGGAGAGCTCTTTTTTAAGTTCCCAGTTTTCATGGAGCAAGTTGCCAATTTCGGAATAGTTTTCCTCTTCGAGAAATTTCCTTGCTTCATGAGCCAGGCCTACCATTTTTTTCAAATTGGACACGTTTTTTGTTCCTGATATCGTTTTTTTCTTCTGCCTTTCCAGCACTTCGTCGGATCTATGATTGATGCCGGTGTAGTAGAGCTGCAGCTCGCTCGCTAGTTTGTTTTTAACCTCCGACCGACTGGTAACAGGGTTTACGGAAACCGACCCGTCTCGGTGAAACTCGATAAAATTTAACCCCCCAAAAGCTGCGGCGTATTGGTCCTGCTTACCGATTGGTTTCTCGAGTACGTCAATCTCGATTTTACACGCCTCTCTTGCCAGATCTTCTCTTTTCTTAAATACTCCCTTGTATGCATAAAACGCTTTTAGAAGTCCTACCGTCAAACTAGAAGAGGAACCCAGGCCCGTACCTGCCGGAACGTCAGCAATGGTGGTCACTTCCACCCCTCCGTCTATCCCGACCATCTTCATTGCCTCCCTGATGAGATCGTGTTGAATTTCATCCACGGTATCCACGATTTCCGTCTCGGTATATGCAACCCTAATAGTATCCTCGAACCTCTCGTTAACCGTGACGTACATATATTTATCTATCGTAGTGGAAACCACGGCTCCCGGGTGTCGACGATAAAAAGTGTCAATATCCGACCCTCCTCCGACAAAGCTAATCCGAAAAGGTGTACGCGATATGATCATATGCCTCCTTGTACCTTATGGAATTTTCAGACCTACTCTCTATTTTTGTAGTTGTTTTTATAGTTTTTGTAGTCCCTTACAGCTTAGAGCCTTTAGCTTAGAGCTCCCTTTGTTTTTAGCTTTTTGCTGTTGCTTCCAGCTTTCAGCTTACAGCTAGTTTTGTTTTTTTGCAGTTGCTTAACCCTTTCAGCTTGTTTTTTGCCGCTCCTTTCACCTTCCAGCTTTCAGCTTTTTCTTTTGTAGTTGCCGTTCCTTTCAGCTCCCAGCTCTGAGTTTTGAGCTATTTTTGTTTTCAGCTATTTTATTACTTTTCATTGTTAATTGTAAATTATAAATTGCAAATTAATTTCGCTGCTTCACCCAAATCCTCGCACTCATAGTCTGCCTCGACCCGAAACTCCCCATCATCCCCACCGTATCCAGTTCCTACAAGGATCGTACTACACCCGGCATCATTCCCCGCCTTTATATCGGAAGTGCTATCACCAATCAGAAAGGAGCTGCTCAGATCCAGGTCAAAGTCCCTTTCTGCTTCCTCTAACAATCCTGTACCCGGTTTCCGACATTCACAGGCCTTGCTATATTCTTCTACTTTTCCCTCCGGGTGATGGGGACAATAATAAAGCCCGTCCAGAGAGGCGTCCTCGCCCTCGAGAATCTTCTCCAGTTCCTCGTGAATTCCCTCGACTTCCCGCTCGGTGCACATCCCCCTCGCGACAACTGATTGGTTGGTGACCACGATAACTTTGTATTCCGTATCGTTTAACGTGCTTATCGCTTTACCCACCCCCGGCAACAACTCCAGCTCCTCCTTACTTCTCAGGTGGTGAACTTCCTTATTTATTACTCCATCTCTGTCTAGAAAGACAGCTTTGCTCTTTTGATCCATACTTGATTTTATCAATTCAGAATTTTAACAAAGAATGGGATATAGCTGGAAGCCCCGAGCTGAAAGCTGAAAGCACGACATATCTATATCGAGCCAAACCCCCATTGTCCCCCTTATAAATTTTCAAATTGTGATGGATTAGCTTCGAGTTCATTTCCTTGCTTTCGTCTTTGACTTTTGTTTTCTTCCTTTTCAGCCTACAGCTTGGAGCTCATAGCTTTGTTTCTATAGTTCCTTACAGCTTGGAGCTAATAATTACTGTTTGACTTTTTGTTTTCGTCTTGCTTACAGCTAGTTTTGTTTTTTGTAGTTGCTTACAGCTTTCAGCTCCCAGCTCCCAGCTCTTCTTTTGGTTTTTGAAGTTGCTTTCAGCTTTGAGCTACCTTGCTTTCAGCTAACTTACTTTCAGCTTATTATTGCTTCCAGCTATTTTCGCTTTGAGCCTTTAGCTATCATTGGGTTCTAACCGTAGACCACCGGCGCAAGGTCCCCCAAACTGAAGTACGAAACATAACCAGGCAATTGGCTATTGAATTGTTCCAAGCTGCCGACCAAACTGCAATTTTCTTAGTAGTCGCTTCTGTGAAGAATCTCGTATATTTCCTTACGCGGCCCAAGCAGAACCACGAGAATGACTTCTTCCTTAATTCTGTAGATGGCGCGATATTCACCGCCAGGAGTGCCAAATCTATAAGAATATAGATTTGTCTTACCTTTCAAAGGTTTGCCAAGATTCGGAGCTTTTCCCAAACGTCTAATCGCTTTGCCCGCTTGCGATTTTATCTGGGGGTCTAATTCACGTATTTGGTCGGCAGCCTTAGGGCCATAGATTATTTCTTTTTGACCCCTATTCACTAAAGAGTTCCTCGTGAGAAACCGTTTTACCTTCTTCGTAGGCCTCTTCTGCTTCTCGCACGTAGTCCTCGAGGTTAGGTTTCCTAATAATTACCGTACCATTTTCTTGATTTTCTGCGGAAGCGATTAAGAGGTCGTCTCCCGGTTTTAGCCCTAAACTATCCCGTACTGACTTTGGAATGGTAATCTGGCCCTTCCGAGATAATTTGGAAGTTCCTATAGCCATAATAGTTCACCTCGTAAATAATTCTTTACCTTCTTTACAAAATTATTATAGCTGAAATCTAACCAATATCAATTGAGATGACTATTTGGTTATTTTTTGTTGTTCCTTCCAGCTTAGAGCTTTCAGCTTTTGATTGTTTCCAGCTTAAGGCTCCCAGCTCTTCTCTTAGTTTTTGCTTTTTGTAGTTGTCGTTCCTTTCAGCTTTCAGCTCTGAGCTTACAGCTTATTATTGCTTTCAGCTTTTCAATTCTCAATTGACTTAACAATATCCTTCTCCCTCATCCTCCTATCCGCTTTTTCAAAATATTGCCCGATTTCCCCCTGTTCCTTTATCCAATCAATATAATCCTCAAATATTTCATCCAATCCTTTCTTCGGCTCCCAACCGAGCTCCTTGAGTTTGGAGATATCCGAGACGCTATGTCTCGTATCCCCGACCCGGTACTCGCCGGGAATCTCGGGGTCTATCTCCTTCCCCAGGGCCCGGCCGAGCGCCCGGGCGTACTCCAGCACGGTACAGGGGCGGCCGCTGCCGACGTTGTACGTTTCGTAGTTGGCCTCTTCCTTCTCTAAAGCCAGCATGTTAGCCTCTACTACTTCATCTATATGGGTGTAATCCCGCAGCTGTTTCCCGTCCTCGTAAACTATTGGCGGTTGGTCGTGCAATAGCCGGAGGGTAAATATTCGACAGACCCCGGAATACTGGTTGTAAGGAGACTGTCTGGGCCCCTGGGTAATGGAATACCTCATTGCAACCGTTGGAACACACAACATCCTGCCCAGCCGCAGGCCCGTCAGCTCGCCGCTGTATTTGGACAGGGCATACTGGTTATAGGGGTTTGGATATCCCTCGGAGTGCCTGATTAACTCTGCTTCTTCTCCACAAACTGGACATTTTACCTCCCATTCACCGGACCTGAGCTGCTCTTTGGTTCTTGGCTCCGCCCGGAAGATCCCATGCTCCGGGCATTCATGTCTACCCTCTCCATAGACCGACTGGCTTGAAGCAATCACTACCTTCTTCACGGGTAGATTCTTTTCCTTGATTAACTCATACAGCAGGGAGGTGCTAACCACGTTGGTGCGGAAAAATTTGGAATAGTTCGGCATATAGTCCTGATAGGCTGCGATATGAAATACTGCGTCAACGCCGGTTAGCGCCTTCTCAAGATGCTCCCTTGATCTTACATCCCCCTCGACGAACTCTACTTCATCGGTTAGATAGTTCGGCTTCCCGTCCGGATGAACCCGCTTTTCCAGATTGTCCAGGACCCTTACTTCATAGCCTTCTTCCAGAAGCCTGTCTACAGTATGGGACCCAATAAACCCCGCCCCTCCAGTAACCAATACCTCCACTCAAACCCCTCCTCTAGTCAAAATAACATTAAGATAATTTTAATCTTAATTTCCAGTCCCAAAATTGCCTTGTCGTTAATTGTAAATCGTTAATTACTAATTATAAATTAAGAAATGTAGTTCCTTCCAGCCTTCAGCTTCGAGCTTTTTTGTCTTTTGCAGTTGCAGTTCCTTTCAGCTTTCAGCCTTTAGCTTTCAGCTTATCCTTGCTTTCAGCCTTCAGCTCGTGACTTTCAGCTTGTTATTGCTTCCAGCTTTGAGCTCCGAGATTTTTCTCTTTTGCCGTTCCTTTCAGCTGTCAGCTCGGGACTTTCAGCTTGCTTTTGCTTCCAGCTACCTTGCTTCCAGCAAGATTACCTACCGCTCCGGCACGGGGACTGGGACTGCTACGAATTAACGAAAGCCCAAGATACGCTACACCAAACAAACTCAGGGATGCCCCACTACTCTTTTCTCACCTGATGGGAGAAAGTGAGATTGAGGGTGAACCTCCTCAGCAGGTGGAGTCCCCGTGCTCGCCTGGTGGGTAGCTCACGGAAACTCGCCCCCAGTACGGGGACCGAGGGCTGCTTAATAATCTCAAGTAGGCGAAGTGTCCCTGTTCCGCCAGGGAAATAATTCGGGCCTCCCGGCTTTCGTCTATCAAATTTTACGCCTTGCTTCCTCGTAGACCTTGCTCCGATGACCGACGTACAATACGTAAATTAGCCCTTTATCATTGGAGATTGTGTAAACTATCCTGTAATTTCCGACTCTACTGCTCCTAAAACCTTTTAGCTCTCCTTTCAGAGGTTTGCCTTCTAGGGGTTTGTTTTTAAGGCGAACTAGCTTTTTCCTTATCCTCTCCTTGAGGCTCTCCTCGAGTTGGTTGATTTCGTCAACCGCTGATGGATGATACCGAAGGCTATACTCGCTCATTCACTATTATCCCCAAAAACTTCCTCGTGAGTTCTTTTCTCGACGGTTCCTGATTCGATGTCTTCTTTACGTGACACCAATTCCTTTGCCAGCGACTGATTCTCCAGAATTTCTAGAGTTTCCAGAAGTCCCTGATAATCTTCGTAGTTTAACATCACGGCCTCTGGCTTACCCTTTTTCGTGAAGACAAATCTATCAAAAACTTCTGAGGATTCCCTGACTAACTCGAGGAACTTGCGTCTGGCTTCGGATACGGAGTAGGTCTTTTCGGACATTTTTATCACCAAAAAAAGTGTACATAGTAGTGTACAAATAGTCAAGTCTGGTCCCCTTTAAAATCTTGCTGGGCTCGCGGCAAACTACCGCCCCCGGCAGGGGCACCGGGGGCTACTGTGTGTTTTAAAACGGGGACCGGGGGCTACTGCCTACAGTAAGATACAGAGGTTTCTCGGCAAGTTTTGGCGACCAGAGCCGGTTTGTTGGCTGACTCCACATATATGAAATCAACCCATTGGCACAAATTTACTAAGCCTCAATTTTTTGGTAAGATTATATGCCTGCAAAAACACATGAGCGGTTAATCCAGACCAGGAGGTTGATTGATCATTAGTAAAGAAGTCGGTCGAAACGATCCCTGTCCGTGCGGTTCCGGAAAGAAGTATAAATACTGTTGCCTTCCCGAGGAGGAAGAAAATCGGGGAGGAAGAATCGTTAGGAACGGAGAAAAAGCGGAAAAGCTCAATTACGATTCGGGGAATTCCGGCGATACCTGGCAGGAACAGCTGGGAAAGTTTGAGAAAATGGAGCTGGGGGACAAGTTCGACTTTTTCTACGATAAATACGAGGATCCCGACGAAGTCAACGGGGATTTCGCCCTGGAAACCCTCGACGGGCTCCTCCTTCAGTCCTCCCGAGAGGGAAAGTGGGAGGAATATCTCGCCCTGGACGAAAAGATAAGGCGGAACCGAGAAGATTTAGTCGAAACCTATCCATACTGGCTCTCCCGGGGCAGGATGTTATCCCTCATCTGGTCAAACAGGGAACTTGAAGACCGAGACCTCGAAAAGCTTTTCCAAAACTACGTTGAGGATCCCGACGTTCTCTCTCCGGCTTTCTGGGCCCTGGTTTTCCGGGCGTCCGCCCCAAAGCTTGTCGGTTATTTTCGCATCTTTCACTCTAAGATCGAGAAAAACGATCGTCTCATGCCCAGTGCTATAGACGAATTTATCGATCTCGGAATAGAGCTCGAGATCTACAGCTACCTCTCCGAAGGAGGCAGGTACGACCCATCCGGCGTTTCACCCGAGGAAATTATTGACAAAATTGATAGGTATTATGAGGGCCTGCACAGAAAACAACTCCGGGATATGATCCAGGTGCTGGGCGGAGAAAAGACCAACGAATGGAGCCCGGCAGACTTCACACCCCGGAGCCTATCGGATAGCGAAAGGCCAGAGGAGGACCGGTACGACGAGGACAACTTCTTCTCCCTGGTCGACGAGTTCCATCGGTTTCTACATGAAGAGGGGGGTCTTTCCTGGTGCAGGGGGAGAATAGTCAGAGACCAGATAACGAGGTACTTGCTGGGGCGAATCGACGGAAAGCTCGAGATAAAACCTAATATAAGAGGCGAATCATCCGAGATAATACCTGAAATCCTCCTGCCGGATTCCGAGACGTTTGAGAAATTTTTGAATGATTTTTTGCATTTTTTGAATCCCGACTATTACGAGGCGGCGACCCCCTATCTCTATATCAACTCCTGGCTAAAATTCCTGCTCGAGAAGTCTCTGATAGAAAAAACCCACTTACAGACGGTGATAAACGATTTAGAAAGCCTAAAGACGGACTACGAGGACTTCTACAGAGAAAAATGCCCGGATCCGGAAATACTTGAAGCCTTTCAAAACTGGCCGGACACAACTGGTGCCGAAAATAAATAGAAAAACATGACCAAAATTACAAAAGAAAAGATACGATCCCTCTGTATCCCCCAATCGTATGAGAGGGGGGTAAATTACCGTCAGGAGGGAAGAGTACGGCATGTGGACCTGGTCGGGGATAGGGTCACGGCGAAAGTCCAGGGATCTCAACTTTACGAAGTGAGGCTGAATCTAGGTCGAAAAGACTTTGGCGCTCGCTGTAGCTGTCCCTACGATTGGGGCGGTTATTGTAAACATATAGTAGCCACCCTGCTCAGACTTGAAGAAATGGACCTCCAGGACTTGAAGTCTTCATCGGAAGAACGGGTGGAAAGGGCCCACGAAGCCCTGCGGAAGGCGGACGGGGAAAAGTTGAAGGAGTTTCTGAAAAAGGAATTCACCAGGAATCCGAACCTCCAAAAGAGGTTTCTGGTAAACTTCGGCAACCACTCGGAGAAAAACACTGTCAAGGATTACAAAAAGCAAGTCAGGGAACTGTACAGAGAAGTAACAGGCAGCGGGGGTATAATTCAATACGACGAGCACATCGATTTCTCAACCTTCTACGATCTGGCAAAAGACCATTCGGAAAGAGGAAACGTCCAGGTAGCCGCAAAAATATACCGAGCTGTCTCCGAGGTCATTGCCGAGGAAATGGATCGGGTCGATGACTCGACCGGCTACTACGGCGACGAATTCCACTGGGCTATTGCTCATTACGGCGGAGTGCTGGCGGAAGGAAACCTGGAGGGTGAAACCAGGAAAACTTACATCGAATACCTGTTCGAAAAGTACCTCGAAAACGACCCCGACTACTTCCAGGAATACTACGAGGAAACCCTGGAAGAACTCTGCTCCGAGGAAAGTGATTACCGTTATTGGAAAAAGCTCCTCTCGCCTCACTTGCCGGAGAGTCTCCCCGAAAAGGAAGAAAGTGGGGTAAATTGGGAGAGGCGCGAAGCTATTCGACTTCTCTCGATGCAAGTTCATATATTGAAAAACCTGGACCAACAAGAAGCGCTGGAAGATCTCTTCCAGCGTACCTACCGAGCAGATGGTGAGATCTGCCTACAATACGTCGAGTGGCTAATTGAGACGGGTGAAGTCGAGAAAGCAATAGAGGTAGCCGAAGAAGAGCTCGAAAATCTCGGAGGTCACTACTCCAGGAAATTGAGAAAAGCTCTTGTCGACCTCTACGAGGATAACTATTCGGA